>Ga0208522_1001750_pt1 | contig 13712 bp, 8 predicted proteins | sample ETNtaG_25_FD_185763 | JGI IMG/M metagenome (GOLD analysis project Ga0208522, IMG submission 185763) | Marine microbial and viral communities from oxygen minimum zone, Eastern Pacific Ocean - ETNP201302SV86 (SPAdes) (version 2) | ecosystem: Environmental > Aquatic > Marine > Oceanic ... | reverse complement strand
AAACCCCACGAATGTGGGGCTTGATGTTTATTTTAATAATACCATTTTTTTAGTGCTAATATATTCCCCAGCTTCTATCTGATACAGATATATACCAGCACTCAATGGTTTTCCGTGATCATTCGTAGCATCCCAAATAACTGATCTGTAGCCAGCGTCTTGTGTTTGGTTGATGAGGGTTTTTACTTGCCTGCCAAGCATATCGTAGATAGTGACATTAACAAGACTATTTTCAGGTAGGTTGTAGCGTAGCGTTGTGACAGGGTTGAATGGGTTAGGATAATTCTGGTGGAGGGCATATTCATCAGGCAGTACAGATCCATCATCTTTGATTATATCCACCGAAGTAGTTACGGCTGTACGTCTGTAGGAAAAACCGCCGCCGCTATTGCTACCACTATAGGACAAAAATGTCACATCAAAATATAGACTGTCCTGAGGAAGATAGAGCGATAACGTATCCCCTATGAGGGATTGAGGTGAACCTCCATGCATGGTTACAAAACTGGTATAGCTGGCTAAGTCAGCAGCAGTGGTTATTGTATAGGCCCAAAGTGTGCCTACGGGTGAAGAACCAGAGTTACCAGAATAGCCATCTTCCTGGGCAATATTGAAAAGACTTTGGTTATCTTTGCGGGTAATCCAGACATTATCAGTGATACGGTCCTGATTTTCCTGTAGTGTCCAATCTGCCCAATCAGCCTTGGTGAAAACCACACTGTCCGCATTTAACACACTTGCACTAATCAATAAAAAATAGTACATCATTATAAATAAATTACTTGAATAAATTTTCATCAAATTTAATATAAAAAATTATATTTATTTGCTACACTTATTTAGTCTAGCTGTCATGTTTTTATTCGTTTCAGTGTGATTTTTATTATAATGAAATACCCACTGAAATTCTGTTCACAGGAGAAAAAGCTCCAGCGTCATTGAGGGAATAGCTAAATTTGGTCATAAGTCCAATTAGCTGTATTGAAAATCCTACACCTAAGGATAGACCTTCTGTATCATGGTTAAATTTATATCCACCTCGTAAGAAAAATATTTTCTTGAATCCATATTCAATACCCATATTTACCCGTTCTGTATAGTCTATAGGGTGTACCGCATCCACTTCAACGAGAAGATTATGATTTTCTCCAAAACTCCCAACAAAGTCCATGACATCCAATGCAACTCCCATAGTAAAAGTGAGCGGCAGAGGGAAAGAATCATCTTCATATTTAAAATTCTTTGAAAAATTTCTTACTCCCATTCCAAAACGGAAACTTTTTATACCAGGGTAATAAATAGTACCAAAATCATATGCCAGTCCATCGGTTTTATTTGACTTTTCTGCTCCATCAGGCATCAAAGTATTTCCTAGACTTTGACTCACAAATTTTACTTGTCCACCAACGGAAAACCGATCAGTCAAACTCTTAGCAAAAGAAATTCCCATTGCTAAAGCTTCCACTTCAACGTTGCCTGTTTCAATAAAACCAGCAGTATTATCAGCAACTCGCGTACCAATTATGCTACCATAATCAGAAGTTTGCATGCTGAATCCAATTACACCAAAATTACCCAGTTTCTTTGTAACGCCTAGTGTATAATAACTAATATCAGCAAGCCAGTTTGTTTGCGTACTGAAAAAGTCAATGTTAACATGCTGTTCAGTCATTCCTGCCGGATTATAAAACATGGAGCTTGCACCTGTACCAACAAGAGTGAATGCACCCCCCATAGCAGCCGCACGGGCGTCGGCATCAATTTTTAAAAACTGATATCCTGATTGGGCCACTTTATTTATTTCGGCGTTCACTTTCGTCATGGTCGAACCTATTAAAAGTGCCACGAAAATAATTATTCTAATCTTCATAGTCACAAACTTACCTGTATGAAAAAGAGCAACCATAATTTTCCTTATCTAATAATGACAAATTTAGTTATGGACATATCACCAGTTTCATTATCAGTAATATGTGCAAGATAGATTCCACTCACGAGTAACTGACCACTATCTGATACAGTCTGCAAATCGAGGATATTCCCACCCCATACTTCATCACCAGAGCCAGAGTTGTGTTCGATAGATTTCACCAGATCTCCACTTTCGGTGTATATGTTAATTGTGCAGTAACCGGGTATATCCATAAATACGATTTTATTAGGTTCTCCAGGAAAGTTATTTGCATTCACATTTAATGGGTTTGGAACAACTCGAATTGTTTCCAGAGTACCAGCAGGACGGGATCGGTATGCTGCAGCACGCGTCCGATTCAAATTCCAACCACTTTCAAGACTGCGCACCACACCGTTAGGGCTGGGTGTATTTGATAAACCATCATCAAAGGCAGTCACATAATAAAAATAAGCAACGCTTCGCTGTGCAGTTGTATCATTAAAGCTGTGGGTGAGAATGACACCAGAATTTCCACCGCATTCAAAAATTCTTGTAAATGAGGAATCTGGACTCCCCGTGCTCCGATAAACTCTGTAACCCGCGAAATCTGAAGCTTCTTCTGATTCATCTCCCCAATTGATTTGGATGTAGTCCGGCAAACCCTGAACATCAATAGAGGGAGCTCTAGGAGGGACTGGGAGTTCATAATTGTTTTGAACAGCATATTGGGCAGCCCATGCGTTCTTAAAAAGAGAATCTTTTCCTGTTGCTACCCAACAATCTTTCGCATAGTCGTTATCATTATCGTATAAATCAGGATGATCTATAAAAGGAGGCGGTAGATTATTTTCACTGTCCCAGGTGGCTGTCCCGTTGTTCCATGCCCGTCCAATTTCCCGACCTTTTTCCGGTGAGATAGATCCCATTACAAAAGCATAAACAAACCGAATACTGTCTCCGAAAGCCAGATCATAAGGACCTGAGGAAGTATGTGCTATTGCACGCCAATTCCACCAGGGAAATTCTTTGGGATATTTATAACCCTGCTCATCCATCCTAAGGGAATGATATGTGTTCTCATAAATATTTTCGGTTTGATATTCCAGATTAAAGAGTGGACCTCCAAATCCATACTGTAGAACCTCATACAAATTTGCTAACTCACTGGGAGTGTGGCTGGACGCCTCAAATTTTAGCCAAAATATTTCAACAGTTTGAGCACCTGTCATTCGAGGTTGGGTAATATCATCAGATTTATCTGATGCGGATTTATCAGCGTGCAAAAATGCTTCGCCAACATAAAATGGTCGATTAATAAAATCTTTACTTTTATCAGGATCACCAAAATCATCATAATCAGAATTTGGCCCTCGAGATGGATAGCCATACATTATGCGCAGCGAATCTCCAATTTGTTCACCATAAGTACTGTACCAAGGTGAACCTCTACCAGGTGAATAAAAGTTATTCATGCGCATAAAATAGACATCTTCCAGATTCTGTCCTTCTAATTCTATATCTGGGTCATCATCTGTGTTGCCATTATTAATAAATGTCCAGTCATAGATAATAAAATCGTCGTAATCTGCACTACTCCAAGCAAGAACCTTTTGTTTTAATGTGACTCCCATTATTGTATTAACAGTAGATTCCATCATCAAATCGGCGGTTCCCGGAATTTTCTCTGGATTGACTTCATCACCAGTTAAAGGAAAAGGATCATTTAATATTTCACCATTCACTGTAACCGTAGGAGGCTGATGTCGCACGTATTGTTTTAAGGTGTTGCCTCCATCATCGGCAATTGGCATTGTTATATTTTCATTGGCACCAGCTGTCGCTGTACCCACAACTTTCACTGGCCAGTTTGTACCTGTTTCATCAACCCAATCTACAGTACCCAAATGCCAACCAGCATTGTACAGATGGTAATACCTATAGTTATCATAGTAGTAATAAACTGCTCGTGAACCAGCCAATTGATCTTGGTCGGTATTATCGACTACCTTCATCTCCACATTGCCGATCCGTATCCACTTGAAGGTACCAGCATATAGCATCTGAATACCTGTTAGAAATAAAATAATATAGACTGTAGAAGTAAGTTTTTTTGTATTATTCATTATAAAAAATTTGGATCACTTAAAAATTGATTCTAAAACCAAGAGTTATACTTCTGGGATTCAAATATGTAAGAAAGCCTCTATTGGGCATATTAATATGGGGTTTATCATCACTATTGATATCTCCAACCTGATCACTCCCACCGGTATAACCTGCAGCGGTATACTGTTCTTCTTCATACATGGGTAGTTGTAAAGATTCCATGTAGTTTCGCCAATCGTCACCACCATCAAATCCTTGCATGGCAATATATTGCAGATCAAAAACATTATTAATATCAACAAAAACCATTAAATCAAGTTTATTTGTTGAAATATTTTTTCCCATACGCAGATCGGCAGAGTATTGACTTTTCCACTGGAGATTATCTTGAAGTTCATAGGTATCCAACGGATCCCAGGTTATATAGTCTCCAGCTTTCCAACCAAGGAGGATATTTATTTGCCATTGGTCTAATGGATGAGTGCCTAGTAATTTCGGTCCCCAAGCCTTCGGTGTATGTAACACCAGATTGGCCCTTAAGAAAGGTCTTGCCAATGGTTTCTCCTGTTTCGGATTCTGGTATCCATAGCGCATTTGGTCTCGAGGATTCTCGTAGTAATGATCTCGGCCAATATATCCCCAAGTTTGTACGATGTAATTGTAGTTTATCCAACCAGTGAACCAGCGTCCATATCTCTTCTGAACTCTGATCTCTAATCCACGAATATCTTCATAATTGCTATTTTCAGTTGTAGTATAGTTTACGCTTCCGTCAATACTGGTATACCCAACGTAAGCGATCTGATCAGAAACATCTTTATAATAACCTGATGCATGCACCAGAATCATATTGGATACATCATATTCAACACCCAATTCATAGGCTATTGTTTTAGGTATTTCTGCTGAAGGATTTCCAAGAAAATCTATGCCTTGATATGCAGTTCCATAACCTATTTGATACATGTCAATCGATGAAGGCATGGAATAAAAATGACCATAGTTGAAGTATAATTTTGCTGCATCGGTAATGGGATGAGAAACACCCAGTCTTGGACTTATTTTCAAATGCCCCTTTGCTGGTTCTGTTGGTGCTAATTGGGTAAACTCATCCTTAAAGGCGGGAGAAAGATATTTTGAGTATAGATCTACAGTATACCAATCCTGATTAGGAGAGTTACTATCCAAGCGTAATCCAAGATTAGCTATAAGACCTTTGATCTCGATTTTATCCTGAATGTAGGCCCCCATTCTAATGGGATAAGCCCGATATTTATTTACGTAGTTGTTTTTGGGAGCGTAGTCAAACTGACTCTGATAAGAGGTGTTCAAATCATCGTAGTTTAATTCAAAGCCTGTCTTTACTTGGTGTTTTTTATTGATTTGACTTATTAAATCAAATTTCACATTCAACGTATTCACTTCGGACTCATCTCGCGTTACACCGCCTAAAGAAGCAAAAACCATCCCGTCTCCAGATGGGGTATAATTACTAGCTACTGAGAATCCCAATGGCGCCTGATCCACAGTTACATTTCCAAAGGAACGAATCACAGTTGTGTCACGGATGAAATCTGGGCCATAGCAGGCATTCTTCAGATTAACATTAGAAATTCGAATATTGTAGTATGTGCTGGGACTCAGGATATGATCAAAGGTAAAGCCTACCATTGAACGATAAATGTTAAAAGGGTTAAGAGCGCTGGGCCAATAAAGTGCAGATCCACCACCATCTGCATATGAATCAGAAGTGGCCAGATAACTCCAAAAAATATCAGAACCGCTATTGAGGTACCAGTTATTGCCGGAACCTTCTGGACTAGCAGAAAGGGTGCTAATCTCACCATAGAGACCCTCAACTTTAACTTTTATCTTGTTTGTGGGCTGCATCGTCAATTTAAGATGTGTATTTGATTCGTGGTGAAAATCCCGGACTGCTGGTAAAGCAAACATGTCATTTTTATTATGATGCGAGATATAAAAGGTCATGTTTCCCAATGCTTTTCCAATTAAAGGAACCGGACCACCAAATCCGATATCTATATTGTAATCCGGTTTGTGACCGTATTGGCCTTCTTTTTGTCCTAACTCGCTACTGCCCTTAACACGATGGTACCACAAGAAAAGGTCACGCGCTTGTTGCGGTGTCATATCGTTTGATGGGTCATTGTCTGATAGCAAATTAGCAGATACAGAATTCCAGCCAATGAACTCGGGATAGCTTTCTTGCATATCAGTACTCCAACTACCTTGCTGTGTACCACTCCACATCACCCCTGGTTCCAAAAATGGCCTAAGATAATAATTCATCGGATCAAAAAGTGAGTATCCATCATGTTTAAGTTGGGGAGAATCATACTGTATATCAATTGAACCACTATACTTAGACGGTGAGCCTTCTTTAGTAATAATATTGATCAGCCCGGAGCGAATATTACCATATTCCGCATTGAACCCGCCCTTAATAATACTTATTTGATCAACTGAACTCAGGTTTACCATCATGACCGGTTCATTAGATCTATTATCAATAAAAGACATCCCATCAATCATCAAAGCGGTTTGATCCAAGCCGCCACCACGAATGAGGTCATTTTCAATACCTGCTTCCAGGTTTATGTAATCCCGTATATCGCGAACTTTTGGAACACTATTAATATCTTCAGAGAAAATGTTAACTTCGCTTGCAGATCGATCCATAATGATAACTTCCCTGTCAGCAGTAACCACAATTTCGGATGCTTCAAGTACCTTTGTTGATAATTCAAAATTAAGGGTAACTGTATGATCAGAGAGGATCCTGACATCTCTACTTATAGTAGTCTGATACCCTATCATAGAAACAGATACAGAATAGGTTCCAGGACGTAGATTTAAGATATAATACTCACCTTCCAAATCAGTTGCCGATCCTTGAGATGTACCAACAACAACCACATTTACGCCGGGCAAAGGATCTCCATTATCCCTATCAGTAACCCTACCATATATTTTTCCGGATACTCCGGCCCAGATGAAATTTTGTAGACAAATTCCAAACAGTATGTATCTTATCCAAGAATTTGTAATTGTGTTTATTCTTTTACGGAATTTTATGGTACACACTAGCATGCCTTTTTCTTTTTTTAGAGGATTACAAATTGGTTACTAACTTGTAAAACAGTTAAAAAAAATGCCCCTTTATATATTTAAGGGGCATTTTTTAATTAAAGGATTTTACCACGTATTTTGGGGTACAGCCCCAGTACCATAATCTGGTCCCAAATAAATGACATATACTTTATTGTCTTGGTTTCCTGCTGTAACATAGAGCTTGTCTTCATGCCATACAGCCTTATTGGGATTTTCGGTTGGAAGCTCCCATACCTCTTCGATAGCGCCTGCAGGAGTTACTCGAACTAATGTTGAGTTTCCCCAGCCAACCATCATATAAACATTACCCATACCATCGATAGCTAAACCTGATGGGTTATAGTCTTCACTAGCAAGTATCTGAGTGATCGAACTAGCTGTTATAGTATCGCCTTCTGCAGGAACTGGTGCTTTAAAAAGACCATTACTACCAGAATCATTCTTAGTATACCAATAAAGATCGTCATTAAAAAGACGGAAAGGAGATCCCCATGATCCAGAGCGTTTTATTAATGTGGCAGCATCTGCAGTAGCTGATCGATGGTAAATAGTTCCATCAGCTGTTCCGATATATAGATCCCCATCACTGTCCCATTGAAAATCAAATGGGTTATTAACGTCAGTATCTGCCGGCATATAGTTTTCATAATCACCGCCTGAAGGAGAGATTTTAACGATACCATAGTCACCCCAAACGACTGCAGCGTATAGATACCCGTCAGGACCAAAATGCATTTCACCTTCACCCCAATGAGTTTGACCGAAATAGCTTTCAGTCCCATCAGGAGTAATCTTATATACTTCTCCCGGATCTTGCCCGCGTGCATACAGGTTTCCATCTGCATCGAAAGCAAGGCCACCCTTTGTTTTGGGGCCGTAGAGTTGATTGCCATCCTCAGACCCTACAGAGTCAAGGCCTGCAACCGTGATTATATCAAAAACAGGTAATAAACTGATTGCAATACTTTCACTTACTTTTTCTTCAACATCTTCAACATTCCTAACCTTTAAAGTGGCATTGATTGTTACACCTACGCCGCTAACATTTGGACGAGTGAATGTTAGTGATGTTGTGGTACCTGCAGAAGGTGTAACCGAAGCAAGTGATACATCATTAGTATCAATCTCAATCAAATTCGATGAAGTGGTCGCGTTAAAGTTTTCGCCAGTAATTGTTACTTCCTCGCCAGGATACCCTTCAGCAGGACTAATTGAAGTGATAACCGGAGCGGGAACTACAGTGTCAACTGGATCATCCGTTTCGTCCTCACAAGAAAACATTACTAGAACAGATAATGAGATTATAGATAAAACTCTAAAATAATTATTTTCCATAATTTTTCTCCTACGATATTTAAAAAATTAATTAATTATGTTTGTTCATTTTTACAAACACTTTCTAATTGCTCGTAAAATTAGTAAACCCTTAGGCTAATAGCCAATATAATATTATAATTAATATCAATGAAGTAAACGCCTACTATTACTAAATGTCTATATACAAAAAACCCCGCTACTAGACAGGGGTTGATTTTGTATAATTGTAATTATTTTAGCAGTAGCATTTTTATCGTCCGCTTGTGATCCGCTGTTTGCAGGCGGCAGAAATATACACCGGCGCTTACCGATGTGCCGCTTTGACCGATACCATTCCAATGAACCGTGAAATGATCAGCTGGTTGATCATAATCTACCAAGGTATTAATCAGTTTTCCGGTCAGATCGTAAATAGCCAAGCTCACCTCCGCCGGTTGTGTCAGTCTGTACTCGATTGTAGTACCCGAATTGAATGGGTTTGGATAATTCTGACTTAACCGGAAAGACTGAGGCGTCAAATCTTCATCGATGTTATCGGTCACAGCTACGTTATCGATTCGCCAATAATAATGGTGAGTGTCGGTAAAAAAGGACAGGTAAATCCGTTCACCCACATGGGCTGATAAATCAATGTCGTCTACCGTTTGCCAGTTCATAAAATCATCTTCATTGAAACTGATATTGGCAATTGTTGACCAGGGGCCAGTTGGTGACGTGGAACTCTCAATTTTAATTTGATGCTCCGGTTTGGGATACGGCCAGTAATTATCCCAGCCGCGGATTTCTTTAAAATGCAGTTTCGGCGCACTGGCATCGCGCAAATCAACCAATGGTGTAATTATTCTTACCTCACCTGGTCCAGAACCAGTCCAGTTTTCGGCACTGAACAGCGCACGTTGGCCGGCATAGGGTCCGGAAATCCAGTTGCCGTTATCTTCATCGTGGACTTCCACGCTGTCCCATGTGCTGATGACTGGAAGACCGTTTGTTAAAATTTGTGTCCAGCCCGCACCTAGTGGATCATATCCGAAATACTCAAAATCTTCCCAGAAATGATGCTGGGATGGTAACCCCACCACAAAGCTGCGTAAGCGCTGGTTGACCGAGAAACTGTCACTAATAGTAATCATCAATTCCACTTCTTCACTGGCAGGAAAATCTTCGGAAATATCAAACGTAATCTCCTGCTGCGTGCTGGCATCGGCTTCCAGACTTCCGATAATCTGCGGGGAGTCAACATTCTGAATATAGATTGCGTTGTCACCCTGAGGCTGAATTAACACATTGATATTTTGACCGTTTACCGTCCCTTCGTTTTTAATATCGATTAGTAGCAAAATATTTTCACCGGCATCAAATTTTCCATTGGAATTCCCATTGTCAATCACATCGGCTACCAGGTATCCGTATTCAGGAATTTGTCCGATTTCCAATTGATAAGAAGCAGTTGCGGATACAGTACCATCGGAGATTAAATATTCAAGCCCGATCTGTGATGACATTGGAATATCGGACGCAACGGAAAGATTATGATTTGCATAGGTGGTAACCATCGGATCAAGTAGTCCAACTGTATCATTGGCTTCGTGCACATTGAGAAATAGGTTATTTGCTCCAGTTAGATTCAAATACACCACCACGCTATTACTAGTATCGTCGCCGATATTGATTACCGGCAGTTGTAATTCAAAATTCTCTCCCGGGTCAACGTCCCCATCCTGATTGTCATCATTAATAATCTGCGGTTGATAGAACAGGAAAGCAGGTGCGGAAACCGAATCAGCCGGATCCAGATAATCGAGCGCAGTATTGATAAATCCGGGAAAAGCCGCCACCGTGGCAGAATGCCAGTTGATAACACCGTCGTAGATATTGGAACTCATTATCCAGCGTGAATCATTTTCCACGTGAGTGGCACCCCAGTTATGGCCCGCTTCATGAGCCTGGAAATTTCCTAGCCAGCGGGTATATCCCATGTTCCAGAATTCAACCAAATGATGACGGCGAAAGGTGCCGATCGAGTTCAACCAGCCATACGAATAGCCAATTGAACGCCCGGACCAGAAGGTTGCCAGATCATGCCAGTTCAACAGGCCACCATTTCCGACCCAACTATCAAAGGTATCCAATAATTCTCCCGCATCATTGCTGTCTGGCCACGGCTCTGCTTGCAGATAGGTAAAAATAAATAGCTCCACCAACCGGTAGGTGATATTCAATTGATTATAATAGGAGTCGGTTATATTCAAGATATTCAGTAATTCGTAGGCAAGTTGGTCTGTTGAATTAGTTTTGGTAAAAGCATAATAATCAGCTACCAGTGCTATTTCGGCTTCGTAGATAATATCTGCGGAAAATGTGGCACCGGATGATAGTTCGATTCCCGGAAAATTGATGTACCAATTTTCAGCCAGACCGATATCATTTACCAACTGAATCCCGGATTTATTCAGCGAGCTTATGTTGAATATTCTGACTCTGGTTTCCGACTCCGCAGTCTCATTCGCAGACGCGACCGATTCGATAAAAAATTGTTCGTTAGACCCCGTTTTGATAAAGCCAGAGAAATAATTTGGTCCAATAGTCAATCGTACTTGACTTTCCGGATCATCGGTAGATCTGCCCCGGTAAGTTCTGGCCAACATCTCCGGACCATCAATCACACCCTGATCCGTGGCAAGTCGAAACCGGAAATTATCAGCCAGTAGTGAATAGGGTTCTATCTGCAAATCGAAGGTAAAATTGGGAGAGAAGTTCAGCCTTATCCTGTTGTGGCCGGGAGCAAGGGCCGGAACTCCGTCATTCAGCTCATAGATGCCAGTCTCAATATTAACGGTATTAAGACTTTTATGAATCTCATTTTCCGAGCCAACAACTGGATAGAAAAATAATTCAATATCAGTTGCCCAGCTAAATTGTATAAACGTCACCAGCCAAAATCGTCCAACCAAAGAAGCAAACTCGGCGGGCAGATGCCTAATAATCGAATCCAATTTCTGACTCATAAACTCTCCCAACAAATCTAGTTGGCTTCATTGGCATTTCATTTATTTCTTTCCAGATTACACTTGTTCTTTTAGGACGCCAGAGTTGTCTAGGATCTTTCATGTTTAAGGTGTATTAAGTAAGGCTTGGTACGACTTCTATAATTATTTCATTCATTTTAACCTCTTCTGGCTAAACGAATTCCATATTCAGACTAAACATTATTGAGACTCTTTTTAAGAATAATTTTAGTTTATTCAATGCATTTACTCCAATTGCGATTCAGTCTTTGGTAGATATCCTTTTTCAATAAACGACATTATCCCAAATAATGCACCCCATGAATGAAATCTATCTGATGAAAGCCGCTCATCATCTCCTGTTCCAGTGATAGATGAATAATTTTCACTTACATAACCCTTGTTATTCCACTCGGTCATGATGAGTTGAAGTGATTTGTCTGCCAGTTCGCTCGCTGCTCCATAATATCCGGCTTTACGTAGACTTAAGTACGTCAGAAAATTAAGTGGTGGCCAAATAGCCCCTCTCCAATATTTTTGATTTAGAAATAGTGGGTCATCACGGGTGGTGGATGGCAACATCCATTCTCCATAAAATTTATTGGTATCATAGAAATACTCAACTATACGATCCGTTTGATCTTTATATCCCAGATCCGCAAGCAATGGATAGAACATTGTAGGTGAAATACGTGAAGAAAGCGTATCTACATCTGTACGATAATTAAGGAATGCTCCAAAATCAGGATCCCAAATCTTTTGCATTTTATAAGAAAATTGTTCTGCTCTTTTGATTAATTCGGTTTGTTCTTTCATACGACCAATAACCCCAGCCATTTCAGCTAATGCATAGCAATCAGCAATGTATAAACTATTAAGTCCAACATCCTGCAATTCTAATGTTTTCTTGTCTTTATTAAATGGGACACCCTTATACATTGGAGAATCATCCATTCCTGATTCATAGCCCGCTGCAACTCTGGTTCCAAAAACTGGTTCATTAAATGGATTAGCTGCTGGTGAAGAACCATAACTTAACAACCCTTTATTAATCCTATCGCGTATCCACCAGCGATTCCAACCTAATAAATCATCAAACGTAGCTTCCAAGAACCATTTTTCAGAAAATTTCTTATATATTTCCTTCACCATGATTCCCCCGACTGGTGGTTGAGAACGATCAAAAGATTTACTGCCATTCCCACGATTATCATTGGGGATGAACCCGCTTTCTGTTTTACCATGAATATGTTCAATCACATTGGCATAAGCAAGTTCACGACTGGAGAGTCCAGTTATATAGGCCAGAAAAAAATTATCCCATCCAAATAAACAAAACCCCCCATATTCTTCGTTCCATAAACGCCCAACTGTAGACACAACTCGATCATGTTTTGGTTCATAGATTAAGTTCCAGGCAATCCCGGCTTGTATAGCAATAAAAGTTTCAGCTAACAATCCATATTTTTCAGCTTCAGTTTGGAGTTTTCTCTTCTGAAAATCAATGGCATCCTTAATCTCGTCCAAGGAACGAAATTTACCAGTTGAAATCCCGACCTCACCATCCAACCAAACTGCCATGTATGGTGTATTAATATCTAGATAGGGATCGTTATTTATAATTTTAGATGTGGTGTAGACCACAGTCAGTCTACCTGGAGTTCTGGCTAACAAATGATCTTTATTTCTATGTAATGTACCTTTGCGGTTCCAGAGCATTCCTGATTCTATAATAATCTTGACCCTGTTATCAGAAATTAAATTTGGGGAAATTAAAATAACTACATCGTCATCAATATGGGCTGAACGCACCCGGACGTCTAATTCTTCCCATTTGATATCTAATTGAGTATAACTACCATCATATGTGTGTGGTCCAGGACGAATCAGTTCAACATCCTTTCCTTTTCTCCCAATGAGAGCTTCCCGTAAATACTGTTCTTCCAAATAATAGTGCTGTTTGAAAGCGATATTGATGGCGAATCCTTGTGGAAGTAACACTTGTTGTAACACAGACCGAGTGTTCCATGTGTTCCATCCCCGCTGGAGATCCTTCTGAATTTTTTTATACTCTAAAAATGCTCTTCCAGATTCTTGTGTAAGAGCCAATCCAACAAATAATAGGGGTAGAATGATGCACCTAATCATATCCAAATCTACAAATCATCCCACAAACAAAAAACCCCACGAATATGAGGTCTGTTGCTTAAGATTTGTAAAAATATAATCTCTATACAGAGATTATATAAAATTACTTT
>Ga0208522_1001748_pt1 | contig 13726 bp, 14 predicted proteins | sample ETNtaG_25_FD_185763 | JGI IMG/M metagenome (GOLD analysis project Ga0208522, IMG submission 185763) | Marine microbial and viral communities from oxygen minimum zone, Eastern Pacific Ocean - ETNP201302SV86 (SPAdes) (version 2) | ecosystem: Environmental > Aquatic > Marine > Oceanic ... | reverse complement strand
GAATAAACTCAGAACAGTTTCTGAAACTTGTAGAAGAGGAATATAATCGAGTTCTTACTTTACAGTGACAGACTTTGCAAGATTTCTAGGATAATCTGGGTCTGTATCTTTCTCAATTGCTGCATAATATGCAAGTAATTGAATTGGAATAATTTCGATCATAGAATATAATGCCTCATCAATTGATGGAATTTCAATCCAATAATCATATACATCACTTTTCTTATCTGAAATTCCAATAATTTTTGCACCTCTTGCCTTTATTTCATTTGCACTGTTCAGTGTATCATTGTATGTAGAATCATCTGGATTAATTATCAGGACATAGACATTGGAATCCATTAGAGCTAATGGACCATGTTTTAGTTCACCAGCAGGTATTCCTTCTGCATGTATGTATGTTAATTCTTTTAATTTTAATGCTGCCTCTTTTGCAATTGGAAAATGAATTCCACGTCCTAGGACATAAATGTCAGAAACATCCTTTAGTTCTTTTGCTAATTCTCTGATTTTAGAATTATCTGAAAGTATTTTTGAAATTGAATCAGAGACTTTTTTCCAGTCTAGATTCATGCATGTATTACAAAGATTGTTTGTAATTTTGTATAATATTGCAAGTTGTGAAGTGAAGCTTTTTGTCGCAGCAACACCAATCTCTGGGCCACAGTTAAGCCCAATTACAACATCAGATTCTTGTGAAAGGGATGAATTGAGATGATTGACAATTGATAAAATTTTTGCACCTGACTCTTTTGCAATTTTGACTGCCTCTAAAACGTCTGCACTTTCTCCGCTTTGTGAAATTGCAATTAATGTTGAGTTTTTTTCAATACTATCCGGTGAAAAAGGTAACTCACTAGAAATTATTGATTCAATTTTTAATTTTGCATACTTTGACATGAGATACCTAGAAATTCTTGCCGCATTGTAACTCGTACCACTACCAGTTATGTACAAATTTTCTGATTTAGAAATATGTTGAACTATATTATCAATTTGTGTATCATCACCAGCACGAATGATTGTTTCAGGCTGTTCTGAAATCTCTTTTAGTGTAAAATGTGCATAATCTCCTTTGTAAACATCTGCAAACTCTTTTGAAACCTTAGTTATTTGATGTTTAACTTCATCTCCATTAAAATTGCAAATTTGTAATCCTAAATTATTGATCATAACAAAATTTTCATTTTCTACGTAAATTGCATCATCAGTTTTTTCAATAAATCCAAGAACATCACTTGATAAGTAATAGCTATTTTTACCAACTCCCACGATCAATGGTTCATGAAACCTTGCTCCAACTAATGTTCCATCTTCAAATATTACCACAAATGTATAATGTCCCTTTAATTGAGAAACCGTTTCAATTATTGTTTGTTTTATATCATGATTTTTCTCAAAATTTTGTTGAATTAGATTTGCAATCACTTCAGTATCGGTTTCACTTTTGAATTCAAACCCATCAGATAGAAGTTTTTCTTTAAGTTCATTAAAATTCTCAATTATTCCATTATGAACAATAGCAATTTTACCAGAGTTACTTGGATGTGGATGTGCATTTTTATCATTTACTTGTCCATGTGTAGCCCATCTAGTATGACCAATTCCAGCTATTCCAGGTAGGCTATCAAGCTGAATTGCTTTGTTTACTTCAATCACCCTACCTGTACCTTTTTTTACTAAAATTTCATTTTCCGATTTTGTTGCAATACCAACACTATCATATCCTCTATATTCCATTTTTTCTAAACCCTTAACTAAAATTGGCGCTGCCAAATTTTTTCCATAATAACCTATTATTGAACACATTTTGATTCTTCTAAAATTATGTTGATTATACAGATAAGATTAACTTATGATTGTTTTGTAGCCTCAGTTTCAGTACTTGCTACTGGTTCATCTTGTTTTACAGCCTCAGTTTCAACTTCCACACTTGCTACTGGTTCATCTTGTTTTACAGCCTCAGTTTCAACTTCCACATTTGCTACTGGTTCATCTTGAATTGGAATTTCCAAACTTTCTGTTTCTGGGCTACCAAGATTTGAGTCAGGCTCTGTTAGAATTGTATTAAATTTTGATTCAGGTGTTAGTTTTACTATATTTTCCTCATTAATCTTTACAACATATGATGGAATGTTCACTATTTTATCACCAATCATAATATGACCATGTATTACAGCTTGTCTTGCTTGATATGGTGTTTTGAAATTAAATTTTTTCATTACAAAACTTTGCAAACGTCTAGATAGCAAGTCATTAACTTCCAGATTAAGAACATCATCTAATGTTGCATTTTCTTCAACCAAACCATTTCTTGACAAAGACTTCACTAGGATTGGTTCTTCTTTTTCTCTAACTTCTTGTCTTAGTGCTAAAAGTGAACGTGCTTGATTTCTAATTCGTGAAAGTTCTGTACGTGCTTTCCATAATTCACGTTTTGTTTTTAAACCAAAACTTCCAAGTGTTTTCAACTCTTCCATCTTCAAATCAAAATTAAGAGGGCGTTTTGGTTTTTTCCAAGTTTTTCGTGGTAATTTTGTATCTCCCAATCATCACACCTACTTTTTTTCACTTTTTGGGGTTTCTTTCTTTTCAGCTGCAGGAGCTTCTTTCTTTTCAGCTGTAGCACCTTCAGTTGTTGCACTAGCTTCTGCACCCTCAGTTGCAGTACCTTCTGCACCAGCAGCTGCAGGAGCTCCTGGTTTTCCTGGCGCAACCCTTCCACCTTTTGCTACACCAACTGCTCCACCTTTTCGTCCTGTACAACGTGTTCTCTGTCCACGAACTTTTAATCCATACATATGTCTATAGCCTCTCCAACTAAAAACTCCCTTTTCACGTTCTATGTCATTTCTTACATTAAAAGCAAAGTCTGATGTTACCAAATGCTTATCCTCACCTGTTTCAATATCTTTTTGTCTATTCCAAAACCAAGTAGGAATATCTGCAGATTTTGGATCTTTAATCACATTTTCAATGTTAGTTGCTTGTTCACTGGTTAAATTTCCCATATCATCATTAGGATTAATATTTAATTTTTGTAAAATAGAATTTGCAAACATATAACCAACACCCTTAATCTGAGTTAAACCAATAATCATCTTTTTGTCTCCAAGGATATCATTTCCAAGAATTCTAACTATGTGTTGATATTGTTCACTCAAGTATGCTGAATTCTTAATTGCCCCATTAAAAACCATGCTGAAAATCGATGCATTATTTGGGTGAATAAACCAAACTAGAAAAATTATAAATCAGAATTACTAACACATATCATGGATGATCTAGATTATAATGAAATTCTAGATATAATTTTTGATGATGAAATTTCTGAGATTTTAGCAGAGATGGAGAATTCTCCAAAAACTACCTCTGAACTATCAGAAAAATTCCATCTTACTCATGAGGAACTTGATGAGAAGTTATCCAAATTGGTAAAGCATGAGTTTGTAACAAAGAACATGGATCATGATGATATCGTGTATTCAGTTGATGGAGACAAAATATCTAAACTTCTGGAGGGTGATCAGAGTTTTAAAAATATTGATGATGGTATGGCAAAAATGGATCAGTTTCTTAACTAAATTTACTCAAGTCTAAGAAATTTAGTCATGGTTAATAAATTTAGCCTAGGCTAAATTTTATATAATAATGATTTGGATTACCATGTGTTGAGATCACAATCTACAAAAATGCTTGCAGTTTTGTTGGTGATTTTTGCAGTCTCTACATTATATTTCATTTTTCCAACAATTACAGTTGCACAAGAAGAACCAAAGACGTTTTTGACTCATACTGGATTAATGATCAAAACAACTGGTGAGGTAATAGATCCAATTGGATATAGTGGTGAACCACTTGAATTTAATCCAGATGAATTTCTACGAGATTTTGACTATGGAATAGTTACAGAACTTGATGATGGAACAATTCTTCGTGAGTTCACAATAACTGCACGTGATGATCAAATTATGGAAGTCTCACCAGGTGTGTTCTATAATGTTTGGACATTTAATGGAAGTGTACCAGGCCCAACAATTCGTGCTACTGAGGGTGACTTGATTCAAATACATTTCATAAACGAAGGATCAAAATCACATACCATGCATTTTCATGGAGTACATAAAGCCGAAATGGATGGAGTTTTTGAAAATGTTGGACCTGGTGGTCAATTTACCTATGAGTTTTATGCTGATCCTGTTGGATTACATCTTTATCATTGTCACGTACATCCAGTTGAAGAACATATTGCACACGGACTATATGGAGCATACATTGTAGATCCAAAAGAACCAAGAGAACCAGCAGACGAACTTGTATTTGTGTTAAATGGATTAGATACTGATTTTGATGGTGAAAATAATTTCTATGCTGCAAACACAATTCCATTTTATTATAAACACCACCCAATTCAAATTTCAACAAATCAACTAGTACGGGCATATGTAGTGAATATTTTAGAATTTGATGCAGTAAATAATTTCCATCTCCATGGAACTTTATTCCATCATTTCCCAGCTGGAACAGATAGTGTACCTTCTGGCTTCAATGATATGTTAACTATGTCGCAAGGAGATAGACAGATTCTTGAATTTGAATATGAGTATCCTGGATTGTATATGTTCCATGCTCATGTTACGGAATTTTCTGAAAAAGGTTGGGTAAGCAGTTTTCTTGTTAAAGAGCAAAATGAAGTTAAAAGTGATCTAATAGGTAATGAGCCAGTCATCTAAGTATAAGATTGCAGTTAGTGCTGTTGCGCCAATTGTTCTCTTAACAATACTAATTGTATTTATTCTAGGTTCAGGATCAAGTTTTCTACAATTTGGAACAGTATTACCTGAAATATATTTAGAAAAAATTGATTTTGTTGATTCTGAAATTCAAGTAACCGTTAGGAATACTGGACCAATTGATGTCAATGTTGTTGTTGCTGATGTAAATGATAGAATACAACCTGCTGCAATTGAACCTGATAATCATCTAACTAGATTTGAGACCGCACTTGTAAGAATTCCTTATGATTGGAATGAAGGACAACCATACGCAATTGGTTTAACTACAAATGATGGTACACGATTTGAAAAGGTGGTTGATGCGGCATTTCCTTCTCTACAGCCAGATGGTGAACTTGTTGGTTATTTTGCATTAATCGGTATGTATGTTGGAATAATTCCAGTTATGATTGGCTTGTTATGGCTACCTTTTATAAAAAAATTAAGCCAAAACAAGTATCAATTTTTCTTGGCATTCACTATAGGACTTTTACTTTTCTTGGCACTTGATTCATTGGAGGAAGCATTTGAGATCTCTCAAAATAACTTAGCTGACACTTTTAATGGTACATTATTGATAGGAATGGTTACTATTCTCACATTCTTTGGATTATACTTTGTTAGTTCACAATTAATTAATAAGACAAAATTTTCTAAAATCTCAGCTCCGGTTTCAATTTCATTAATGGTGGCTATTGGAATTGGTTTTCATAATTTAGGTGAAGGCTTAGCAATAGGTGCAGCAGTTGGTCTTGGTAATCTAGCACTTAGTACATTTTTGATTGTGGGATTTGCCATACACAATACAACAGAAGGATTTGCAATAGTTGCACCTTTGTCAAAAACAAAGTCAGTCATTCCTAAATTAGCTGCTATGGGATTAATTGCTGGAACACCAGCCATTTTTGGTGCTTGGATTGGTGGATTCTTCTTTTCACCATTTTCAGCAATAATATTTCTAGCAATAGGTGCTGGGGCAATTTTTCAGGTAATAATTTCAATAATTTTATGGCAGAGAAGAGAGAATAATTTTCTCTCAAGTTGGCCATTAATGCTAGGAATCTCTTTGGGATTATTTGTTATGTATATCACAAGTATTTTTATTTAAATTGGTCAAAAAATCTTAAATTTTTTTCATTTTAACAAAAAAAATTTGTCGTAGAATATAAATACTCTAGATTCTGCAATAAATTCAGAAAATGAAAGGTATGACAAAATTACTTACAGCATTTTTGGTATTTTCAATTCTATCATTTGGTTTTACAGGACTTGCTAATGCCCAACAAGCAGTTCCACCATTATCAATTCAGACTGAATTACCAGTTTATGGTGAAGGGGATACGGTTGTAATTATTGGACTTGTAAGTTCATCACTTCTTGATAAAGATAATAGCTATCCAGTGATTGTACGGGTGATGTCATCTCAAGGAAATTTGATTCAAATATTTCAAGAGACACCAGATGCTCAAGGTAACTTTAGTTTTGAAGCACAGGCTAGTGGTCCATTATGGAAAATTGCAGGTGAATACACAATTGCTGCAAACTATTCTGCACAAAAAACTAATGTAACATTCCAATTTACTGGAGGATCTGGAGCAATTCCATCAACAGCAACAGCAACAGCACCAGCACCAGTTGTTGTTGAAGAAGTTATTGAAGTTCCAGAACCAGAACCTGTAGTAGTGGCTGAACCAGAACCAGAACCAGAACCAGAACCAGTTTGTGGTGAAGGAACTGTTTATCAAAATGGAAAATGTGTTGCACAGGAACGTGGTGGAGGTTGTCTAATTGCAACAGCAGCATTTGGAAGTGAAATGGCTCCACAAGTACAATTCTTGAGAGAGATTAGAGACGGTAAAGTAATGATGACAGAATCTGGTACTACATTCATGACAGGATTCAACCAATTTTATTATTCATTCTCACCGGCAGTAGCAGATCTTGAAAGAGAAAATCCAGTCTTTAAGGAAACTGTAAAACTTGCAATTACTCCATTGTTATCATCATTAACATTACTCAACTATGTTGATGTTGATACAGAACAAGAAATACTAGGATATGGTATTGGAATTATACTATTGAATATTGGAATGTACTTTGTTGCACCAGCAGTAGTTATAATCAAGTTAGTAAATAGAAAGAAGAAAAATTAATAGATCTAACTTATTATATTCAAATCAATAACAATTTTTATGAATATAGAGTATGAGGAATTTAGCACAATAGAGGACATCTTAATGTATATGTCATCTGTTGCACCACCAATGAAGAATACAATGCCAATAAATTCTTACAAAGGATATGTTTGTGCATTTATTCCTTTAAGTCCTGGTGGGTCTGGTGATACATTTCTAATGATATATGCAAAAGGAGAACTTGAAAATGGAATCATAGAGTTTGATGTTGCTACAAAGAGTTACAAAAAAGTGGATGTTGTTGAAAGAGCTGATAAGACTTACTTTGTTGTTATGACTCCAAAAAGAAATACAATTGCTGATAAAGCAATTGAGAAATTATAAAATTATTTTGTATAATTTGGTGCACTGACAGATCTGCTTCTTGAGTATCTATCAACAATATCTTCAGGCAGTCTACCATTGAAAAGATCTTTACATAGACCACGTAGATAACGCATTATAGCCCATGTTCCTGCTTTGATAATTCCGTACATGAATACTTTCATGAATGGACCATATGTCTTGTTTCGTAGAATGATTGGAATTATATCATTAATTACTCTAAGATTATTTTCCCAGCATCTCCAAAACAGTGTAAACTGTGCCTCATTTAGGTTACCGAAATGCATAGAGTTTCTTTCACTAAAATCTTGATAGAGTAGTGGAGCAACTAATCCTCTAAAATCAGTTTTTCTGAAATCTGACATCATATCAATTGTATATTGTGTTTCATCAGGTGTTTCATCAGGCCAACCAATAATAATTGTAGCAGCAGGGAACCAATGATTTTCATTTAATATTCTTGCACCTTCTCTTACAACCCATCCCCATTCATCATTAGAGAACGGTTTTGTTTTTACACCCAAGTGTTTCTTTACCATACTTGGAGCAACTGTTTCAATTCCCAAGTTAGTTGATAGCCATCTACCGGTTTCTTGCATTTGGTTAACTTCAGATATATCATGCATCAGTTTTGGATCAGCAACAACTGCAGAAAATGTCATATGTGTTGTACCAATAAAGTTAGCACCTAAGCCTTTCAATCCTTTCCATAAATCAAGTATTGCATCATAGTTTGGTTGAAAGTCTTTGTTGTCACATCCATAAAGTAACATTTCATCAGAATGAAGCCAAACTGAGTCAAATCCATAATCAAGGTTTACTTTTGCCTCTCTTTGCAATCTTTCTACTGTGAGATCTTTCTTGGAACGTTTGTTAACATCACAAAAGTCACAACCTCGTCCACATCCTCTCATTGCCTCAATTAGCGAGTTTACAGATGGAGCAGTAATCTCTGGAATATTCTGAATGTTTTTTACAAAACAATGCATTAATTCTGGAGAATCACCCTTCTCAAGATCATGAAACAAATCTAATGCTAGTTCATCAGCTTCACCAACAACTACGGTATCAATTCCATGAACTTTCATTCTATCAGTTTTTGCTAATTCCCAAGCACCATTACCACCAACAACTACTTTGAAATCATATTTTTTCTTCAGCTGAATAATATCAGCACACATTTTTTTAAATTTCATTGCAACATATGATAATTTTTCTGGTGCCATTGTTGTTGTCACGGGTGCCATGCCTAATGGATCCATAACATTAATTCCAACTACTTTGGTATCTGGACCAATTGATTTTGATAAATAGTCTGGATTTGCAATAAAAACTTCATCTCTTTTATAATCGCCTTGAAGTAACGCACTTTCAACTCTTCTAAGACCAACTTGTGCAACTTTTGCTTCACCAGTATTTGGGTCAGTTTCTACTGGTGGACAAAACACTTTATCAAAAACCCATTCTGGAAGAACTTCATATGGACCACATGCAATAAAGCCATAAAGAAAATTTCCTCTATAATTTGTCATTAGACTTCTATCAGCAGTTAGTACAACTCTTTTTCCAGACAATCTATCATTCAATCTTTATTATGTTATATATCATTTCCGAGATTTATTTTTCTGATTAGAAATTTTAGATGCAATTGCACCTGCACCTATACCATTATCTATATTCACAACAGATAATCCAAGTGAACAACTTTGTAGCATTGCGGCCAATGCACCAGTCCCTTTTTCACCATAACCATATCCAACTGATGTAGGAACACCAATTACTGGTACATTTATCATTGATGAAACTATTGAAGCTAGAGCACCTTCCATACCAGCAGCAACTATAACTGAATCAACTTCTTTTTCGATAAATTCTTTTAAAATTGGCAGTGTTCTATGTAAGCCGGCAATACCAGCATCATAACTACATATACAATTACAATTCATTGATTCACACATTAGTCTAGCCTCTTCCGCAACTCCAATATCAGATGTTCCAGCAGTGATAATACCAACATTACCACCAGTTTTTTGTATTATTTTTTTATACAACAGAATTGTTGTTGTATTTTTCCCTTTCTTAATTTTGTATTTGTTTCTTTTTGAAAATTTTAAAACATTTTCAAAATCTTTTTTACGTATTCTTGAAACAACAACATTATTATTTTTTAATAATATTTTTTTGATGATCTTTTTCAAATCTAAAAGTTGTTTTCTTTCAGCAAAAATAACTTCAGGTATGCCTTTTCTGTTTTTTCTCCCTATGTCAATCTGTGCAATATTTTCTATCTTTTCTATTGAATGAAGTGATAATAGCTTTTCAGCTTTAGAAACTGAGATTTTTCCTTTTTGTAATGATTTTAAAATTTGTTCTAAATCCAATTACTAGATTAATTTTAATCAGTTTAAAAAATGATTAGCTGCTAATCTCACCAAGTGCATTTTTAATACTAGTCACACCCTTGTCAAACCACTCTTTTTCTTCATCGTTTAGTTCTAATTCATTAATTTTCTCAACTCCATTTTTTCCAATTACTGCTGGAACACCAATTGAGACATCCGAGTAACCATATTCACCAGCAAGATTGGTTGAGACTGGCATAACCTGTTTTTTATCTTTAACGACATTCTCTATTATTGATGAAATTGCATTTCCAGGTGCATGTACAGTAGCACCCTTTAGTTTTATGACCTCAGCAGCTACACTTTTTGTATCTTGAAATATTTCATCTAGTTTTTCTTTTGATACTATAGATGGTAATGGATTTCCAGACACTGTAGCAAATCTAGTAAGTGGTAGCATGTTTTCTCCATGTTCACCGATAACAATTGCATCAATTTCTTTTCTCGATTTACCAGTAGCTTCATGAATAAACTGTTTAAATCGTGACAAGTCTAACATTCCACCCATTCCAAAAACTCGATTACGTTCAAAACCAGATGACTTGAATGCTATTTCTGCCATTGGGTCTAGAGGGTTTGTTACGGGAATTAGCAATGCATTATCAGCATATTTTTTGATGTTGTCAACTACTTTTGTAACAACACCAGCATTAATTTTCAATAAATCCATTCTAGTCATTCCTGGTTTTCTACCAGAACCAGCTACTACTACAACAATATCTGATCCTTTCATATCTTCATAATTATTGGATCCTTTTACTTCAACATCAATTCCTTGTTCAGAAAGCATATGATTAAGATCCATTGCTTCACCTTGTGGTAAACCTTCTGCAATATCTAAGAGTAATATCTGATCATCTAATCGTTTTAATGCAGAAAATAGTGCAGCATCACCACCCACTTTTCCAGCACCGATAATTGTTATCATATTATGCGCTCAATATTCTGATTAATTAAATCTTAGTCATATTGTCAGCAGATTTTTATGCATTTTTGTTTCATGAACTTTATGGTATTAATGATCGATTCACAGATTGCTGGAATATCTGGTGATATGATTTTAGCATCTTTGGTCGATCTTGGTGCAGATAAATCAAAGATTATTGAATCTGTCCATATCGCCGAGTCATATTTACAAAATTCAGTAATAAAAAAGATCGATTTTGAGTACATTAAAAAAAATGGAAAACAATCAACACAATTAGTTCTAGAAATTGAAGAAAATATTCATGAAAGAAAGGCTATCGAGATTAAGAATTGCATATTAAAATCATCAGAAAAAATTGGGTTATCTGAATCTGCAAGAAATTTTGTAGTTAACACTATTGACACTTTAATTTTGGCAGAAGCTAAAGTTCATGGTGAATCTGAAGAATCAGTACATTTTCATGAAGCAGCAAGTATTGATACTGTAATTGATATCTTAGGAACAGCTGTAGCATTAGATGATCTAAATTTGTTTGATGAAGAAATAATATCTTCACCAGTTGCAGTTGGTGGTGGGACTGTTAGCTTTTCACATGGAACAACCTCAAATCCAGCATATGCAATATTAGAGATATTCAAAAAATCTGGAATTATTACTAAGGGTGGAATTGTTACAGAGGAATTAACTACGCCTACTGGTGCAAGCATCTTGGTAAACCTAACAAAAATATGTTCAGAGTTTTATCCTCCATTAACAATTGAGTCAATTGGTTATGGTGCAGGGCAAAAAACTTTTGGTGAATTTTCAAACGTATTAAAAATTGTACGTGGAAAAACTAAAACTACTCTCATTAAAGATACAGTGCAAGTTTTAGAAACTAATGTTGATGATGTCTCAGGTGAAGTTTTAGGAAATTTGATTGAAAAACTCATGTTAAATGGGGCAAAGGATGTAACGATCACTCCTGGTATAACAAAAAAAGGCAGGCCAACACAAATAATTTCAGTTATCTGTGATTCAGCGGCAATGCATCAAATTTTAGAATTACTTGTAGAAGAAACTAGAACATTGGGTGTACGTGTTCGAACTTCTGAACGATTTGTTGTACCTAGAACAATTAATGAAACGTTGATTGAAATTGATGGAAAAGAATTCTTGGTTCACTATAAGAAGGCTGATACTACATCACACTTTAAAATAGAATTTGATGATATCAAATTAATTTCAAATTCTCTTAATGCTTCATTTAATAAAACAGAAGAATTATTGCGTGAAAAAATAAGGAAGAAAGATGAATAAGAAGTTAATTGAGTTAGTGAATTGGTTTAGTGATAAAAAAAGCGTACTAGTATCTCTATCTGGTGGTGTTGATAGTGCATTAGTTGCCTTTGCTGCATATAAAAAATTGGGAAAAAATGCAACCGCAATTACTGCTGATTACAAAACACTATCAAAAGAAGAATTAGATTCTGCAAATGAAATTGCTAAAGAAATTGGAATCAATCATATCATTATACATTATAATGAATTAGAGAATGAAAATTTTACTCAGAATGATAAAAAGCGTTGTTTTTATTGCAGAGAAGAACTTTCAAAAAAACTTCTAGAGACTGCTAATAAATTAAGTATAGATTTTATTGTAGATGGAAGTCATCTTGATGATCTTGGAGATTACAGACCAGGTCTTATTGCTTTACATGAAAATGGAATTTTAAGTCCATTAGTTGAAACAAAGTTTACTAAAGATGACATTAGGAATATTGCTAAATCTGTTGGTTTGACAATTTATGATAAACCATCAAACTCATGCCTTGCATCACGTATACCGTGGGGACAAAGAGTCACAGCTCAGAAATTGGCAAGAATTGAGATGGGTGAATTAATGGTGAAACAGACAATTAATGTTAAACAAGTGCGTGTTAGAGATCTAGATGGCGTTGCAAAAATTGAAGTTGATCATAATAATATTCCATTATTAAATAATAAAAAACACATCGAAGAACTTTCAAAAAAACTCCAGATGATTGGATTTTCTTCAGTAACTATAGATCCTGATGGCTATAAAACTGGTAAACTAAATCAACTTGCTTAGAATTTTGGAATAACATTTAGTCTTGTCTTTGCAGAAAGAACAATTATTGATATAATTGCAACTGCGAAAACAAGGCCTGCTATTGCTCCAAATTCTGGGATAGCCCATGTACCAATCACTTCAATTTTTTTGTCACCAACATTAAATGGAATTTTTATAATTCTATGATCATTTTTTGATGCTACATCTTCGTATGAAGTTTCTATTCCTATGTCAGTTTCATCAGAAGTTTCATACACAAGAATTATGAATGGTTCATCAGTACCGTCCATTTTTTTGGATAAAATTTGGTCGTTTGGTAACTCTAAAATAATATATCCATTATTTGTCGCAGAAATGTCTACAACAACAGAAAAATTCTCTGGAACTATTTTCATTTTTGTTATCTCTCCACCCTTTATCATATATCCAACATCAAATGTTCCACCATCGGGAAGTGTAACATCTTTTTTCTCAAGTATGATTGTTGCATAATCAATATCACCAAAGAAATTAAAAGTTGTTTCTGAAATATTGTCTACTCCATATGATACTCTAACCGTGTAAACTCCATCATTTGCCCATAGTCCGCCTTGTGCCCTAAACGTTGCAGAGAAACCACCATCTTCTGCAACATTTTCTTGAGCTACACCAACAAGTGTGCTTTCCTTCCATATTTGAATCACTATCGGGGTATCAATTACAAATATTCCAACATTTCCAGAAACAACAATCACGTCTCCACTAACATATGAGTCACTGTCAGTTTCTAATGAAATAGAAGCGCTTTGTGCAAATGCAGGTGAGCAGATAACTGCCAATGGCAGGATCAAAAGTAAAAGTATTCTATAATCCATAGAAATACGGTCTTACAATTGTATATTACTTTATTGTATATACTATAAAAAAATGAAAAGGTGGGGGGTTAGAATTTTGGAATAACATTTAGTCTTGTCTTTGCAGAAAGAACAATTATTGATATAATTGCTACTGCGAGAACAAGTCCTGCTATTGCTCCAAATTCTGGTACA
>Ga0208522_1001746_pt1 | contig 13730 bp, 9 predicted proteins | sample ETNtaG_25_FD_185763 | JGI IMG/M metagenome (GOLD analysis project Ga0208522, IMG submission 185763) | Marine microbial and viral communities from oxygen minimum zone, Eastern Pacific Ocean - ETNP201302SV86 (SPAdes) (version 2) | ecosystem: Environmental > Aquatic > Marine > Oceanic ... | reverse complement strand
CGCTTCATTTCTGGTTGAGCCGCCTGTGCAAAGACCGGGAATTGCCAGGCCAGGCTCACCCAGATCAGAGGCCCTTGGACCTGCCGCCGCCGCACCCGCAGCGCGCAAAGCTGCTTTTTGCCTTGGTATTGGCAGGCTTTGCTCTGCAGGGACTGATTCTGGCGGCAGTCACCTTGCAGATGGTGCCGCTGCTCCAGGCGCTCGATCTGGGGCTTCAGGCCCTCTTGATCTCCAGCATTTTTGGCCCCGCACAAGTGCTGGCGCGCCTCATCAACATGGTCTTTGGCGGGCGCTTGCGCGCCACTTCCCTGGCGGTCATCGCAGCAGCATCTCTGCCGCTCGCCCTGTTCACCCTCTCCATTTCCGCACCAGCCATAGCGGGGGCCATCGCTTTTGCGCTGCTGTTTGGGCTGGGCTCGGGGCTCACCAGCATTGTCTCGGGCTCCTTGCCGCTGCAATTGTTTGGGCGCTTGGACTATGGCGCGCGACAGGGTCAGATTTCGGCTGCCCGGCAGGTGGCGGCGGCCGCCGCGCCCTTCCTCATGGCGCTGGCCATTGGCCAGGCCGGCGCCAATGCCGCGCTCTGGATCTGGACGGCTCTGGCACTCCTGCCCCTGGCCTGCTTTGTCCTGATCACCTTCACGGTACAAATGACGGGCACCCGAAACCCTGCCGATCCCGCACCGGCGCAATAAGTTCTTTGGTACAGGTGGATTGGAACAAGTTCGGCTTCAGCCGGTTGAACAGACGCGGCCCCGCGCCCACCGTTCAACTCAAGCGTCAGGATAAACCCGATGAAAACTCCCTCCATCGACCTCAAGGCCAACGCCAAATCCGCGGTGATCGACGTGCTCAATGCGCGCCTCGCCGACAGTATCGATATGGCCTTGGCCACCAAGCAGGCCCACTGGAATTTGAAGGGTCCCAATTTCATCGCCGTGCACGAAATGCTCGATCCCATGCGTACCGCCATCGATGGTCACATCGATGTCATGGCCGAGCGCATCGCCCAGCTTGATGGCACGCCCGACGGCACCAGCCAGACCGTCGCCAAGGCAACCAGCCTTGATGCCTACCCCACCGACATCAAGAAGGTGCCCGATCATCTTGCCGCGCTCGCCGAACGCTTTGGCAAGCTGGCCAACCAGGTGCGCAAGGACATCGACGCCACCGACGAGGCCGGCGATGCCGATACGGCAGACATTCTGACGGCCTATTCCCGCGATCTCGACAAGAACCTTTGGTTCATCAAATCGCACCTCGAATAGGACTTTTCATCAATTTCGCGGCTTGAGGGCGCTCCTTTCAGGGGCGCCCTGTTCGTATCGACCCCGTTTCCTACGGTTTCCTACAGATTTTTCTGCCAAGTCCTATTTTTTGTGCCAGCCGCGCGGCAAAATCGCTTGCTCGTAGTTTTGAATTATGCAAATGTGCAATGGTTAGGGCAGCACCTCTGTCCTATCTGACGCGTCGCCCCGCTCTCCGCGGCCAGCGCGCACGCTGGTCCGGCTGGACCGCTAGTCGATAGCGGAAACGGACAGGCGGAGCTAATATGGGCGGTAACGCGCCTAAGCTCGAATTATGAGCGGCCATTTGGATGCAGTGCCGCTCCCCGGACAGGATCGCAATTTGCTCATTCGAGCCGTACTCGTGTAGTACGACCCGGCTGAACACTGCGCCCCAGAGGAAACCATGCATCCGCCCGGCCGGTCCCAACCGGCAATAGCAGGATGCGCAAGACGAAACATTGGCCCCGGTCAGGGCCCGAACAGAACGAGGTTGAGCCATGGCAAACACACGGACCGGCATTTCCGCCCAGACCGAGACCGCCAATCGCAAAACCCTGATTCTGGATGGCAAGCGCGTCGACGGCCGCCCCCAGGCCCAGGGTCTTTACGATCCTGCCCATGAGCATGATGCCTGCGGCATCGGCATGATTGCCAATATCAAGAACAAGCCCAGCCACGAAGTGGTGCAGAAGGGTCTCGAAATCCTCGAGAACCTGGAGCATCGCGGCGCCGTGGGCGCCGACCCGCTGATGGGCGACGGCGCCGGCATTCTGGTGCAGACCCCGCACGCCTTCTTCGCCAAGGTGCTGCCCTTTGCTCTGCCCGAAAAGCACGCCTATGCCGTGGCGATGGTGTTTTACCCCAACGATGTCGCCCTGCGGGACAAATGCGCCGCCGTGGTCCGCCGGTGCCTTGAGACCGAGGGCCTCGAACTGCTCGGCGAACGCACTGTCCCAACCGACAATTCGCGCCTGTCCGAAGGCGTCATCGCCACCCAGCCGATTATCGAGCAAATGGTCATTGCGCGGCCCGAGGGCCTGTCGATCGACGAGTTCGAGCGCAAGCTGCTGATCGTGCGCAAGGTCATCTCCAACTCCGTCTATAAGGAGATCCCCGAGAGCGACAGCGATAACGGCTTCTATGTCGTCTCCATGTCGGCGCGCACCATTGTCTATAAGGGCATGTTCCTGGCCGACCAGCTGGGCGCCTTCTACACGGACTTGCACGACGAAGCGTTTGAAAGCGCCATCGCGCTCGTTCATCAGCGCTTCTCGACCAACACCTTCCCCTCCTGGAAGCTGGCCCACCCCTATCGCATGACCACCCACAATGGTGAGATCAACACCATTCGCGGCAACGTCAACTGGATGGCGGCCCGCCAGGCCTCGGTGTCTTCGCCCAAGTTCGGCGACGACATCACCAAGATCTGGCCGATTTCCTATGAAGGTCAGTCCGACACCGCCTGCTTCGACAACGCGCTCGAATTCCTCGTGCGCGGCGGCTATTCGCTGCCGCACGCGGCCATGATGCTGATCCCCGAGGCCTGGGCCGGCAATACGCTGATGGATGAAGAGCGTCGCGCCTTTTACGAGTACCACGCGGCCCTGATGGAGCCCTGGGATGGCCCGGCAGCCATGTCGCTGTCGGACGGCCGCTATGTGGTGGCCACGCTCGACCGCAACGGGCTGCGCCCCGCGCGCTATCTCGTCACCAGGGAAGGCCATGTCGTCCTCGCCTCGGAGTCCGGCGTGCTCGACATTCCCGACGAGGACATTGTCGAGCGCTGGCGCCTGCAGCCGGGCCGCATGCTGCTGATCGACCTCGAGGAAGGCCGCATCGTTTCGGACGAAGAGGTCAAGAAGCACCTCGCCACCAAGAACCCCTATGCCGAATGGCTCGCCCGCAGCCAGATCGTGCTCGAAGACCTGCCCGCCACCGAGCCGCAGGCCCCCAAGAGCTCTGAAAGCCTGCTCGACCGCCTGCAGGCCTTTGGCTACACCCAGGAAGACTTCAAGCTGTTGATGGCCCCCATGGCCACCACCGGCCAGGAGGCCGTGGGCTCGATGGGCACCGACACGCCGATCTCGGCGCTCTCGAACAAGTCCAAGCTGCTCTACACCTATTTCAAGCAGAACTTCGCGCAGGTCACCAACCCGCCCATCGACCCGATCCGCGAGGAATCGGTGATGAGCCTGGTGTCCTTCATCGGCCCGCGCCCCAACATTCTCGATCTTGAAGGCTCTTCGCGCGAAAAGCGTCTCGAAGTGCGTCAGCCCATTTTGACCAACGAGGATCTCGAAAAGATCCGCGCCATTGGCGACATGCGCGACAACCAGTTCAAGACCAAGACCATCGACATCACCTATATGGCCGACAAGGGCGCCGCCGGTATGGAAGCGGCCCTTGAAGACATCTGCGCCATTGCCGAAGAGGCGGTGCGGGGTGAATACAACATCATCATCCTCTCTGACCGCTTGGTTGCAGCCGACCGCATCGCCATTCCGGCGCTGCTGGCGACCGCTGCCGTACATCACCACTTGATCCGCAAGGGCCTGCGTACGTCCTCCGGTCTGGTGCTCGAAACCGGCGAAGCCCGCGAAATGCACCACTTCGCCATGCTGGCCGGCTATGGCGCCGAGGCGATCAACCCCTACCTGGCCTTCGAGGCTCTGGCCGCACTGCATGCCGAAGGCGAATATCCGCCCGAGGTTTCGGCTGACGAAGTCGTGTATCGCTACATCAAGAGCGTCGGCAAGGGCCTCCTCAAGGTCATGTCCAAGATGGGCATTTCGACCTACCAATCCTATTGCGGCGCCCAGATCTTCGACGCGATTGGTCTTAACACCGAATTCGTCAAGAAGTACTTCTTCGGTACCGCCACCTCCATTGAAGGCGTCGGCCTTGCCGAAGTCGCCGAAGAAACCGTCCGCCGCCACGCTTCGGCTTTCGGCGACGATGCCGTGCTGCGCAAGGCGCTCGATGTCGGCGGCGAATATGCCTTCCGCATCCGCGGCGAAAAGCATGCCTGGTCGCCTGACGTGGTCGCCGACCTGCAGCATGCCGTGCGCACCGCAAGCGACAGCCCGGAAACCGCCCAGGAACGTTATGACAGCTTTGCCGCCCATGTGAATTCGGGCGACAATGGCTACCTGGCGATCCGCAACCTGTTCGATATCAAGCCGCTCGGGCCTGCCGTCGAACTGGATGAGGTCGAACCGGCCGCCAATATCGTTCGTCGCTTCGTGACGGGCGCCATGTCCTTCGGCTCGATCAGCCGCGAGGCGCATACCACCCTGGCCATCGCGATGAACCAGATCGGCGGCAAGTCCAATACCGGTGAGGGCGGCGAGGAACCCGACCGCTACAAGCCCCTGCCCGACGGATCGCGCAATCCATTGCGTTCGGCCATCAAGCAGGTTGCCTCGGGCCGCTTTGGTGTCACCACCGAATATCTGGTCAATTCCGACCAGATCCAGATCAAGGTTGCCCAGGGCGCCAAGCCCGGCGAAGGCGGTCAATTGCCCGGCCACAAGGTCGACTGGATCGTTGCCAAGACCCGTCACTCGACCCCGGGTGTGGGCCTGATTTCGCCCCCGCCGCACCACGACATCTATTCGATCGAAGACCTCGCCCAGCTCATCTACGATCTCAAGAACGTCAATGAGCAGGCCGATATCTCGGTCAAGCTGGTCAGTGAAGTCGGTGTCGGCACGGTTGCGGCCGGCGTTGCCAAGGCGCGCGCCGATCACATCACCATCTCTGGCTATGATGGCGGCACCGGCGCCTCCCCGCTGACCTCATTGAAGCATGCCGGCGGTCCTTGGGAAATCGGCCTGGCCGAAACCCATCAGACGCTGGTGCTCAACCGCCTGCGCTCCCGCGTGCGCCTGCAGGTCGATGGCGGTCTCAAGACCGGCCGCGACGTGCTGATCGGCGCCATTCTGGGTGCGGACGAATTTGGCTTCTCGACGGCTCCGCTGATCGCGGCCGGCTGCATCATGATGCGCAAGTGCCACCTCAACACCTGTCCGGTTGGCGTTGCCACCCAGGATCCGGTGCTGCGCAAGCGCTTCAAGGGCACGCCCGAGCATGTCATCAACTACTTCTTCTTCGTGGCCGAAGAGCTGCGTGGGCTGATGGCCTCGCTCGGCGCCAGGACACTTGACGAGTTGATCGGCCGCTCCGATCTGCTCGACCAGCGCCGGGCCGCCGATCACTGGAAGAGCGAGGGCATTGATCTCTCCAAGGTGTTCTACAAGCCCGAGCCGCTGGGCGGCGATAGCCTCTATCACACCGAAACGCAGAACCATCACCTCGAAGCCGTGCTCGATCGCAAGCTGATCGAACTGGCCGCTCCGGCGCTGGACAATGGCACCCCGGTACAGATCGAGCTGCCCATCAAGAGCCGCGACCGCTCCGCCGGCGCCATGCTCTCGGGTGCACTAGCAAAGAAATATGGTCATGCGGGCCTGCCCGAGGACACCATCTCGATCACCCTCAAGGGCACCGCCGGCCAGGCTTTCGGCGCCTTCCTTGCCAAGGGCATTTCGATCGACATGATCGGTGACGCCAATGACTATGTCGGCAAGGGCCTCTCGGGTGGCCGCATCGTCGTGCGTCCGTCGGACAAGGTCGGCATCGTGCCGGAAAATTCGATCATCGTCGGCAATACCGTGCTCTATGGCGCCATTTCCGGTGAGTGCTATTTCCGCGGCGTCGCCGGTGAACGCTTCGCCGTACGCAATTCGGGCGCCATCGCGGTTGTCGAAGGCACCGGCGATCACGGTTGCGAATACATGACCGGCGGCCTTGTCGTTGTCATTGGCAAGACCGGACGCAACTTTGCCGCCGGCATGAGTGGCGGTGTCGCCTATGTGCTGGATGAGGACGAGACCTTCCGCTCGCGCTGCAACCTCGCCATGGTCGATCTTGAGCCGGTGCAGGAGGAGGAAGACCTCATGCGCAAGCTCCACCATCATGGTGGCGACCTCGAATGGCACGGCCGCGTCGACATTTCGGGCGACATGACCAAGCATGACGACGAGCGCCTGCATCAGCTCATCTCCAACCATCTGCACTACACGGGCTCGACCCGCGCCAAGCAGATCCTGGAGAACTGGGTCGAGATGCGTCCCAAGTTCGTCAAGGTCATGCCGGTCGAGTATCGCCGCGCCATCCTTGAGATGGAGAAGAAACGCAGCTCTGGTGCGCAGGCGGCGGCAGAGTAGCGGCCTTTTTTCACCTCCCCTTCGGGGGAGGCCGGGAGGGAGAGGAGCCGGGCTCCGCTCTCTCAGTTGAGATCAATTCCGCGCGCAGCGCGACCTAAGGGGAGACAAGCATGGGCAAGGTTACCGGCTTTCTCGAAATCGAACGTGAAGAACCGCGCTACGAGCCGGCCTCCGACCGCATTCGCCATTTTGGCGAGTTCACCATTCCGCTGACCGAAGGCCGGGTGGTCGATCAGGCTGCCCGCTGCATGGATTGCGGCATTCCCTTCTGTCATGGCGACACCGGCTGCCCGGTGCACAACCAGATCCCGGACTGGAATGACCTGATCTATAATGGCGATTGGGAAGAGGCTTCGCGCAATCTCCATTCGACCAATAATTTCCCCGAATTTACCGGCCGCATCTGCCCCGCGCCCTGCGAGGAAGCCTGCACGCTCAACCTCGAGGACGTGCCCGTTGCCATCAAGACGGTGGAACAGGCCATTGCCGACAAGGCGATCAAGGCCGGTTGGGTCAAGCCGCGCCCACCCAAGACGAAGACCGGCAAAAAGGTCGCCGTCGTTGGTTCGGGCCCGGCCGGTATGGCCGCCGCCCAGCAGCTCGCTCGTGCTGGGCACGATGTGCATGTCTATGAGCGCGAACCCAAGGCCGGCGGACTGATGCGATATGGCATTCCCGACTTCAAGATGGAGAAGGGCCATATCGACTTCCGCGTCTCCCAGATGGAAGCCGAGGGCGTCACCTTCCACTACGGCGTCAATGTTGGCGTCACCACCCCGCTCTCGGACCTGCAGCGCGACCACGATGCGGTGCTGCTCTGCGGTGGCGCCGAGCGCCCGCGTCCGGTCGATGTCGAAGGCAACCAGTTTGCCGGCGTACACTTCGCCATGCCATTCCTGGTGCAGCAGAACCGCCGCGTGGGTGGGGAAGACGTCAGCAATGAATTCCAGCTCACCGCTGCCGGCAAGCATGTCGTGGTGGTGGGCGGTGGCGATACCGCGTCGGACTGCGTCGGCACCAGCTTCCGCCAGGGCGCCATTGCCGTCACCCAACTCGACGTCCGCCCCATGCCGCCCGAGTTGGAGAACAAGCTGACCAACTGGCCCAATTGGGCAGTCAAGATGCGCACCTCGTCCTCCCAGGCCGAAGGCGCCATCCGCGAATTTTCCGCCGGCACGATGAAGATCATTGCCGACGCCAATGGCCATGTCACTGGCGTTGAATGCGCCCGTGTCGACCGCAAGCGCCAGCCCATTCCGGGCACCGAATTCGTCATCCGGGCGGATCTGGTGCTGCTCGCCATCGGTTTTGCCGGTCCGGTTGCCGAAGGCATGCTGACCGAATTGGGCGCCGACCTCGACCAGCGCGGCAATCTGTTTGCCGACACCATGAGCTACAAGACCTCGGTGCCCGGCGTCTATGCCGCCGGCGACATGCGCCGCGGCCAGTCGCTCGTCGTCTGGGCCATTCGCGAAGGCCGCCAGGCCGCCCGCTCCATCGACTTCGACCTGATGGGCAAGACGGATCTGCCTCGCTGAGAGCCATCCCGCAGGGCAAAACGCGCCAGTGGCGCGATTTGAGGCGAGCAGGCTATGAGGCCTGTAGCCGAATGGCCCGGCCCCGCCGCATGCTGGAGGGGTCCCTCCCCCTATCAGGGGGACTTCGGAACGGCCGAAGGCAAAATCACGCCAGTGGCGTGGTTTCAGATTCGAAGGCCGGAAGGGCTACGCCCGCACGGCAGGTGGGGCTATGGTCCCGCAAAAGCGATTCCGCGGAGCCATTCATGCCCCAAGCCCCCTACACCGTCGACCAGCTCATTTCCGCCAAGGCCATTGCCGCCCGCGTCGAGGAACTGGCCGCCGAAATCACCGAAACGTTCCGCGACACCGACAAGCTCGTTGTCGTCGGGCTGTTGCGCGGCTCTTTCATCTTCATCGCCGACCTTGTGCGCGAGATCGACTTGCCGGTGGAGGTCGATTTCCTCGAAGCGTCCTCTTATGGCGACGCCATGGAATCGAGCCGCGAAGTGCGCATCCTCAAGGATTTGCGCGGCGAAATACACGATCGCGATGTACTGGTGGTGGAAGACATCATCGACACCGGCCACACGCTCAAACACGTGCTCGAGATCCTCGAAACCCGCCACCCGCGCCGCATGGAAGTCTGCGCCCTGCTCAACAAGCCATCGCGCCGCGAGACCGACGTTCCGGCCCGCTGGATCGGCTTCGACATCCCCGATGAATTCGTCGTCGGCTATGGCATTGACTACGCACAGCGCAACCGGAACCTGCCCCATATCGGCAAGGTGCGTTTCGTCGGGGAATAACCGACAGCGCGGTACTACGCTGCGTTCTGTCGCTTGCGGAAGGTGCTGAACTGGAATTTCTGCACGCTTCCCCATGGGGTAACATGCTCGTGCCGGGCATGGCCGATGAGCGAGAACCGGTCGCCGAGCAGTGCCGAAAGGCTCTCCCCGTCATGCCGCACCACCGGCAAGCCACTGCACTTTACCGGACCATCCGGCGCGAACGTGCCGATGACGGCAACGCCCCCGGCGACCAGCGCCCGGTCGATGGCCTTGGCATAGCGCGCCTGATCATCCGCTCCCGTCAGGAAATGCAGCGCCGCCCGGTCGTGCCAGAAATCATAGCCGCGATCAGGCTCCCATTGGGTGACATCGGCAGCGATCCAGCCGACATTGTTGGCCTCAGGCAGGCGAGCACCGGCGATGTCGAGTGCCGCCTGCGACAGGTCCAGCACGCTCACCCATGCCTGGCCACGCGCCACCAACGCATCCACCAGCCGCGAGGCACCACCCCCGATATCGACAAGGGCGTGCTCCTGGCTCAGGCCAGCGGCCTCAAGAAGTCCAAGCGAATAGGCGGGGCTCTCCTCGAACCAGGACACCTCGTCCTCGCCCTTGGTGGAATAAACGCCCTGCCAATGGTCTTGGCGCTCGCTCACATAACCGCCCCGACCTGCCAGGGTACGAATTCATTGTCGCCATAGCCCAGTGTCTCGGACTTGGTCCGCTCGCCCGAGGCAACCTTGAGGATGTGCTCGAAGATTTCCCGCCCCTTGGCCTCGATGGAAACACCCTCGACGATATCGCCGCAATTGATGTCCATGTCCTCGCTCATACGGGCATACATGTCCGAGTTGGTCGCCAGCTTGATCGAGGGAACAGGCTTGCAGCCATAGGCCGAGCCGCGCCCGGTGGTGAAGGTCAGCACATTGGCCCCACCGGCCACCTGCCCCGTTGCCGAAACCGGATCGAAGCCCGGCGTGTCCATGAACACAAAGCCCTTCTCGGTGACCTTTTCGGCATATTCATAAACCGCCGTCAGCGGCGTCGAGCCGCCCTTGGCGGTGGCGCCGAGCGACTTCTCAAGAATGGTGGTAAGCCCGCCCAGCTTGTTGCCCGGCGAGGGATTGTTGTTCATCTCCCCGCCATTGCGGCGCGTGTAGTCTTCCCACCACTTGATGCGTTCGATCAGCTTTTCGCCCACTTCGCGCGTCACCGCGCGGCGGGTCAGCATGTGTTCAGCACCATAGACTTCCGGCGTTTCCGAAAGAATAGCCGTACCGCCATGCTTGACCAGCGTATCGACCGCCACGCCCAGCGCCGGATTGGCGGTAATGCCCGAATAGCCATCCGACCCGCCGCATTGCAGCGCCAGGGTGAGATGACTGGCATCCACTGTTTCGCGTCTTGCCTTTGCTGCCACCGGCAGCATCTCCTTGATGCGCTCGACCCCCCACTCGATCATCTTGCGCGTGCCACCGATCTCCTGGATCGTCATGGTCTGGAAGGTGTCGGTCTCCGAAAGGTTATAGGCTTCCTTCATCCGGTCGATCTGGAAAGCCTCGCAGCCCAGCCCCACCAGCAACGCCGCGCCCAGATTGGGATTTGAGGTATAGCCCCACTGCGTGCGCCGGAAAATCTGATAGCCCTCGCCGCTCAGGTCCATGGCGCAGCCGGTGCCATGAACGAATGGGATCACCCCATCAATCTCCGGATAATCGTCCAAAACGCCCGAGCGGTTGATCGCTTCGGCCATGAATTTGGCAACGGTCGCCGAGCAGTTCACCGAGGTCAGGATACCGACATAATTGCGCGTCCCCACCGAGCCATTGGCGCGCTTGAAGCCTTCAAAGGTCGCCCGCTGGCTGGCCTCGACCATCTCGACCGGTACCACGCCTTCGGCAAAGGCATAATCATGCGCGAGCGACCCATCGGGTCCACCCATGCCGCAATTGTGCTCATGCACCCAATCACCCGGCGCGATCCCTTCCTTGGCAAAGCCGATGATCTGGCCGAATTTGACCACAGCCTCGCCCGCAGCAATCGGGCGCGTGGCGAATTTGTGCCCGCGCGGCACCCGGCGGATGATGGCAACACCCTCGGGCGTGCCGGTGCCCACCTCGAGATTGGCCAGCGCCACCGCAATATTGTCGGCGGCGTTAAGCACCAGGGTCTTGCCTTGCGGCTGCGTCACTTGCTCATTCATCAATAGGGGGCCTTTGGCAGTCGGTTCTCAACGCTTTACGCCAGAGGATAATCTCGTCAGATTGCGCACGCGCTTCGAGAGGTCCGGCATTGTCATTCAAGACATCACTAACTAACATGTTAGCATGAAAACGGAAGCCAGTCCCTACCAATTTCTAGGACAAGCAGGCGATTTCTCGCGCGGCACGGTTACGCTTGACGTGACCAATGCCCTGCGCCAGGCCATTGTCACCCTGGCCCTGCCGCCCGGCACCATGCTGGACAAATCTGCCATTTGCAGCCAATTGGGCGTCTCGCGCTTCCCGGTCAGCGAGGCGCTGGCCCGGCTGGCCGAGGAAGGGCTGGTCGATATCGCGCCGCAGCGCGGCTCCACCGTGTCACTGGTCAAAATTGCCGATGTGCGCGAATACATGCTCATCCGCAAGGGTCTCGAAAGCGAGGCCCTGCGTGTTCTGATCGGCAAGCACGACACTGAAGTCATAGCGGCGCTGCACGCCAATATGGCGGCCCAGCGCGAGGCGGCATCACGCGATGACGCGGAAACCTTCCACCAGATCGACGTCGATTTTCACGACATCATCTTTCGCTCCATGCGGCTGACCAAGGTCAAATCGATTATCGACAAGGCCCGCGCCAATCTTGATCGCGCCCGGCGCCTGATCATCACCCCGCGCCGGCTCAACCATACCATTGCCGAGCATCAGGCGATCTTTGACGGCATCCTGGCCGCTGACGCGCCTCAGGCCATTGCCGCCATTCGCGCCCATATTGACGCGGTCATGGTGGAGCTGTTCGCCTTCGCCCAGGAGCAACCGGCGCTGTTTGCCGATGGGGCCGAATTCACCACCGCAGACAATGATTTCCCTTTCGGCTAACCAAGAGACCTCTTTCATCAATGCTCAAGAATATCCCGCCCCTGCTTGGCCCCGAATTGCTCTCCACCCTGCGTGCAATGGGCCACGGCGACGAGATTGCCATCGTCGACGCCAACTTCCCTGCCGAGTTCCTCGGTCCATCCGTGATCCGGGCCGACGGCATTGCCGCCACTGACATTCTGGATGCGGTGCTGACCGTGATGCCGCTCGATGATTTTGTCGACGAATCCGCCATCGGCATGGCCGTTGTCGGCGATGCGTCCGCTGTCCCGCCGATCTTCGGGGAGTTCGAGGCGCTCATTGCCCGCCACGAGCCAACCCGGCGCTTCTCCACCATTGAGCGTTTTGCCTTTTACGATCGCGCCAGCAAGGCCGCCGCTCTCGTGCAGACCGGTGAAGCGCGGCTCTATGGCAACATCATACTCAAGAAGGGCGTCATTCGCCCCGAAGGCTGACGGATTCCGTCCGGGCCGCCCTCGACAGACTAACATGTTAGCTCTATGACGCCGACAAACCACTTGGAGGACTCCTGCAATGAAACTGCTTCGCGTCGGCGCCAAGGGCGCTGAAAAGCCCGCCATCCTCGCTCAAGATGGCTCGATCCGCGACCTCACCGGCGTCGTGGCGGACATTGGCGGGGCAACCCTGCTGCCCGAGGGTCTGGAGATTATTGCCGGCACCGACATCGCCTCGCTGCCCACGCTGTCTGCCGATGAGCGCATCGGCCCTTGCGTGGCCAATGTCGGCAAGTTCATCTGCATCGGGCTGAACTATGCCGACCATGCCGCCGAAACCGGCGCGCCGATCCCGGAAGAGCCGATCATCTTCATGAAGGCCACCAGCGCCATCATCGGCCCCAATGACGACGTCATCATTCCCAAGAATGCCATCAAGCCCGACTGGGAAGTCGAGTTGGCCGTCGTCATCGGCAAGGAGGCCCGCTATGTCGAGGAAGCCGATGCCATGGACCATGTCGCCGGCTATTGCGTCTGCAACGACGTCTCCGAGCGCCATTTCCAGATCGAGCGCGGCGGCACCTGGGACAAGGGCAAGGGCGCCGACACCTTCGGCCCGATCGGTCCGTGGCTGGTGACCAAGGACGAGGTGGCCGATCCGCAGAACCTCAAGATGTGGCTCGAAATTGATGGCAAGCGCTATCAGGACGGCTCGACCAAGACCATGATCTTCGGCGTCGCCAAGGTCGTCTCCTATGTATCCCAGTTCATGAGCCTGCAGCCGGGCGACATCATCACCACCGGCACCCCGCCGGGCGTCGGCATGGGCATCAAGCCCGAGCCGGTCTGGCTCCAGCCGGGCAATGTGATGCGCCTCGGCATCGAAGGCCTCGGCGAGCAGACCCAGAACGTCAAGGCCTACAGCGCCTGAGTTCTGCTGTGTGCCCATCCCTTTGACGAGAGGGACAACACGCGCAGGGAACTAAATCTGCGGGCCCGTCAGGCGGGTCCGCGCACCTTGCTCACCTCCGACGATCCCGCACAGTGCCCGGCGCCTCGAACGGTGCCTGTCAGCTCCTCCTGCTGGCCCCACCTGCCTTTCTGCCCCTAGGCGGCGATAGAAGACTGGCAGAGAATTTTTCGCACCAGCGCACGACCGGGGCCAAGGCTTACCTTGTGGCCGGACCGTAGGACCGCTATTGCCCTCATTCGGGACTTGGGGGAGACCATGACCATTTTCGACAATACGCTTGATGCCGATGGTGCGCTCATCGTCGGTGCTGGCCTCGCCGGTCTGTTCACCGCACTCAAGCTGGCGCCGCGTCCGGTCACCGTGCTCTCGCCCAAGCCGCTGGGCATGGGTGCGTCCTCGG
>Ga0208522_1001742_pt1 | contig 13735 bp, 14 predicted proteins | sample ETNtaG_25_FD_185763 | JGI IMG/M metagenome (GOLD analysis project Ga0208522, IMG submission 185763) | Marine microbial and viral communities from oxygen minimum zone, Eastern Pacific Ocean - ETNP201302SV86 (SPAdes) (version 2) | ecosystem: Environmental > Aquatic > Marine > Oceanic ... | reverse complement strand
TGCTCCTACAATCCGCGTATGGGTTCGGGGGTGCGACTTTCCGGCGATCTGGCCGAGATGCTGAGCCGCTGTACCGGAACGTCGGCGACCGGCCATTCTCTGCCCGCCGCTTGCTACGTGGATCCAGATGTCGCCGCCCTTGAGGCAGAAGTGATCTTCCAGCAGGGCTGGGTGGGGGTCGGTCGGAGCGATCGGTGGCCCGGCACCGGTGACTATGCGGCAATCGACGTCGGTGGAGTCCCGGTGGTGGTGGTCCGAGATGACGAAGGGGCCCTCAGGGCCTACGCAAACACGTGCCGTCACCGATCGACTGAGGTGATGGACGGGGAGGGACACTGCGCCCGGATGCGTTGCCCGTTCCATTTTTGGACCTACGGGCTCGACGGTCGCCTCCTCGGCGCACCGAGTATGCAAAAGGCCGAAGACTTCGACCGGGACGAACACGGACTTCACGAGTTTGCGGTGACCGAGCGTCACGGGTTCGCCTTCGTGAGTCTCGAGGCGTCACCGCCATCGATCGACTACTGGTTGGGCGACTTCGGCGTAATTCACGCCCGTTGGGATCTGGCTTCCCTGGTGACGACCCGTCGACGCGAGTTCACTGTGGACTGCAACTGGAAGGAATTCGCCGAGGTCTTCAACGAGTACTACCACCTGCCGTACGTGCATCCGGGCAGCATCAACGACACCTACGACGACCCTGACGAGCCCGAGGATGTGGTCGGGGCGTGGTCCACGCACTCTGGCACCACGCAGGGCACCGGTGGTCTCCTGGAGACGGATCAGGCCAAGGCCCTGCCGAGGATCGGTGCACTGACCGACCGTGAGGCTGACGGCGTCCGGTACTCGTGGTTGCATCCGACGCTGGTTATCGCCACGGGAGCCGAGGGGATGTGGATGTACGAGGTGTACCCGGACGGCCCGAACCGGTGCCGATGCGCACAGGTCGTGTGCTTTCCGCCGGAGACGGTCGCTCTGGATCGGTTTGAGGCGGTAGCGGAGGCCTACTACGAACGCTTTGACGTGGCGATCGCAGAGGACATACCGATGCTCGAGCGGCAACATCGGGGAATGCAGTCGCCCTTCGCTGGGCAGGGACGATTTTCGTATCTGGAGCCCAATGTGGCCCGCTTCGCCGGTTGGTATGCCGATCGGTTGTTGTCCGTGGGCTGAAGGCCCAACGGTGGACCGTCGCCTGACAATCAGTTGTTCTGCTGGCGACCTAGCCGCATTTCACTTATGCAGCCCTGTGCCTGCTGACTTTCGCTTGGGTTGACATCAGAGGAGCGGAGGGAGGATCGCAGATCTAGGGCACCAGTTTCGTCCTGAACCGGGTCATCGAGGTCCATGCCCTTCGTGCGAAGGCAGGCCACCACGTCAAGGATGGCCTCATTGTCGGCCCGAATCTGATCCGGAGTGCGGTTGGCCCGGGATTCAGCGAACCCGCTGCGGAGGTCGGCGATACCAGACTCGGCTGAGCAGCGGCTCAGCGCCTCTTGATATCCGGGGTCCTCGATGAGCACTGCGTCGCCCTCGTCTCCGGCAAAGCCACGGAATTCGTAGCCGGATTCATCCAGACAGGAGTTGAACCGCGCCTGGGTTGATTCCATTACCTCTCGCCGGTCGGTCTCGGATTCGGCGAGTGGGATCGTCTCCTTGGGCGTCTCGGATCCAGTTCCCGCCGAACCACAGGCCCCGACCACCAGGCCAAGGAGTAGAAGCCCGACAGGCCGCCCTATGGATCGCTTGGCAGATATGCCGACGGATCGGTGGCTCGACAGAGGAGTCGACCGGTAGGAGCGTCGCATGGCAGGAGTCTTCACTCGATCCCGCATGCGGCAGGTGTTGGCCAGATGAGGGTCCGGTGAGGGATCAGGCGGCGCTGCGACGCTGACCGCCGCTGGAGTTTCCGCGTCGACGCTGGCCGGGCTTACCGCCGTTGCGAGTCGGTCCACCGGAACGCTGACCTCCGGGCTTGTGGCCCTCCGACTGGCCATGGCTGCGGTTCTGGCCGCCGTGTTTGTGGCCGCCCTGCTTGCCGGAACCTGCCTTGGGTCCGCCGTTTCGTTGGCCAGGCTTGCCGTTTCGCTTCGGTCCATTCTGGCGGTTGCCGCCGCCGGCACGGTTTCCGTTTTCGGCCCGGTCATCGTTGCGGTTGCGGTTCCCGTTGCGGTTGCCGTTGCCGTTGCCGTTGCCGGAGCCGTGCCTGGGCCCACCACGGTGCTTGCCGTTCGAGCGGTTTCGGCGGGGTTGGTAGTCAGGCGACCGGTCGTCGCCACGGTTGGCACGTCGCTCTTCGCGCTCGGCGGGGGCGAGCTCTCGAACGGCCGGCGGAGTCAGATCTCGGACGGTGGCCAGGTCAGGGCTCGTTACCGGCTCGTCGAGGCCGACGTCGCGCTGGAGGCGACGGGTATCCCTTTTTTGGTCGGGCTGGACGAGAGAGATCACCACGCCGTCCTGACCAGCACGGGCAGTTCGACCGGAACGGTGTACGTAGGCCTTGTGATCCTCGGGCGGGTCGTAGTGGACGACCGAAGCCACGCCATCGACGTGGATGCCTCGGGCCGCCACGTCGGTGGCCACCAGCGCGTGCACGCGACCGCCGGTGAAGTCGGCGAGTGCTCGGGTGCGTTGGCTCTGGCTGCGTCCACCGTGGATGGCGGCGGCTTTGATCTCGGAACGGGCCAACTGCTTGGCGAGGCGGTCGGCGCCGTGCCGGGTCCGGCAGAAGATGATGGCCGGCCAGGCGGCAGTCACGGCTTCGGCGGTCAGGTCCACTCGGGCGGTCTTGTCGACCGTCCAGAAGAGATGGGTCGCCGCAGTGATGTCGGGCGTTTCGTCGCCGACCTCGTGACGCACCGGATTGTTCTGGTAGTCGCGGGTCAACTTGGCAATGTCACCGTCCAGCGTCGCCGAAAACAACACGGTCTGGCGGTCGTGGGACGTCTGGTTGAGCAGGCGTCGGACGGCGGGCATGAAGCCCATGTCGGCCATCCGGTCGGCCTCGTCGAGGACGACCCGATCGACGTCGCCGAGATTCACGGCGCCCTGGTCGATGAGGTCCTCGAGGCGACCCGGGCAGGCGACGAGGATGTCGACGCCGTCACGTAGGGCCTTGAGCTGGGGGCCGTAGCCGACGCCTCCGTAGACGACGCCGACCCGGACCTTGCCAGCGAAGGTACGCAGGTCAGTGCGGATTTGCTCGGCGAGCTCCCGGGTGGGGGCGAGCACGAGTGCTCGGGGACGACGGGGCTCGGCCCGGCCCACGGACGCTACGAGGGGAATCCCGAAGGCGAGGGTCTTGCCGGAGCCGGTAGGGGCTCGGCCGCAGACGTCGTGGCCGGCGAGGGCGTCGGCGATGGTGACCGCCTGGATGGCGAACGGCGAGGTGATTCCTTGTGCGCTGAGCGCATCGCAGATCGCAGAGGGCACGCCGAGATCGGCGAAAGTTGGGGATGACATGTGTTCTCCGGCCCGCGGTTCTTGGGGCCTGCCTCAGAAAGGCTTCTGATGGGATCGCCCGGCACTGATCGGCGGAGCGGGTGGTTCACCTCGACCGGGGAACCATCTCCCGTCAGCGAACCCACCGAGGTTTATCCATCGGCGTACCAACAGACTACTGGGCCAGCGGCCAGTTCCCCGGGCGGGTGACTAGAGGCACCCTTGCCGTTTCCAGTTGGTCGTAGGTGCTGGGTTCGGTCATCTAGAGTCCGGCGACCGCTGGAGTCCCAGTAGATCCCTCCTCAGGAGCAGTAGGCCGATGGCGCCCACACTGAATCGGTTCCAGGGTTCGGTCGCCGTACTGCTCTGTGGAGTGGCATTCAGCTTCGGGCCGCTCACCCTTCGGGCTCTCCATGAGGCCGACGAGTGGCAGTACCTCACCTACCGGAGCTTCTTCGCAGCAGCGGTGTCTCTCGTGATCATCGTGGCGGCAGGTCGTAGCCCGGTCCGTGCGGTCATGGACGCCGGCGTTCGACAGGTGCTCGCCGGGTTCCTGTTTGCCGCGATGTTCACTCTCTTCGTTGTGGCGCTCAGCCGGGTCTCAGCGGCTTTCGTGTTGCTGATGCAGTCGACGAGCCCGTTCTACGCGGCGATCCTCGGCCGGGTGTTCCTCGGTGAGCCGGTCAGCCGGGACACGTTGTGGGCCATAGCGGCTGCTGGAATCGGTGTCGTAGTGATGGTGGGCGGAAACGTAGGTGTAGGCGACCCGGTGGGGATCCTCCTTTCGGTTCTTCTGCCTGTGGCTCTCGGCGGTTACGCGGTTCTTATCCGGAGTGCCCCGGCGCGTGACCCCGGGGTGCCGACCCTCATCGGCGGCACGACAGCTGCTGTGGTGGCCGGGCTGGTGGCGGCCTCGGGCCCCGGTGTGGGTGTTCCGGCATTCGACCTCTGGATGGCCTTCATTGCCGGGGGCCTGATGATCGGGGTCTTCACCCCGATCTGGAACTACGTCCACCGGTTCGTGCCGCCTGCCGACGTCAGTCTGCTCCTCATCTCCGAGGTCGTGATGGCCCCGTTGTGGGTCTGGATCTGGCAAGAGGAAGAGCCGACGGCTGAGACATTGGTAGGTGGGGCGATCGCCCTGGGGGCCGTCCTGTGGTTGACCATCCGGGCGGCACGGTCTGGTCGGCATGAGTTGCCGGATCGCATGGGCCGGGTACGGGGACTGCATGTCGGCGCCGTGCCGGGATTTCGGCGCTACCGGGACCTCGACGACGAGAGCGTCTGATCCGGGCCCGGACGCGAAAGAACCCGCCCCGTGGGACGGGCTCTCTGCCACCTCACCCCGAAGGGGAAGCGTGCAGCGGGTTGGGCTGTGGCCTCAGGCTAACGCCAGGGCCAGCCCACCAGTTCGGATTCAGACCTTGCGGACGTTCAGAGCCTCAGGGCCCTTGCGGCCGGGGCCGACCTCGAATTCGACGGCCTGACCCTCGTCGAGGCTGCGGTAGCCCTCGCCCTCGATGTTGGAGTAGTGAACGAAGACATCTTCTTCACCGGACACGGAGAGGAACCCGTAGCCCTTTTCTGCATTGAAAAACTTCACGGTGCCGTTCGGCATATTCAGGTATCGCTTTCTTTTGAACAAGACCGGGTCGGTTGTCGAACCGGCAGGGGTAAGCGTACGAGTTCCGATATCTAACCGGGCGTTTACTGACCACAGGAAATTTGGTTGAGTTTTCCGTGTCTTGCCTAGGCCTCGCCGACGCCCCGCTGCCCCACGAAGTAGCCGACGCCGTAGTCCTCGGTCGAGAAGGTGATTGTGCTGCCTGGAGGGAAGTAGAAGAGGTCACCCTTGGTGGCCGTCACCGACTGGCCGGTGTCGTCGGCAATGGTGATCTCACCATCGACGATCAACTTCATCTCGTGGTACGTGTACGTGTAGGTCATCGACTGGCCTGCCTCAAGGCGATAGCACCCGGCGGTGATCGGCTTGTCGGGGTCCTCGGAGACGGCGAAGTCGTCGAGGAATGCGTTGGCGTCGAACTCGTCCATCGCCGGGAGTTCGCGTCCCTTGATGGATCCCTTGAACTGCATCGCTGCCATGGATCGTTGCTCGTTTCATTTGATGGGGTAAGACGAACGGAGATTCTGTCACGTATCGGGGGACGGTCTGCCAGACGAGTTGCTCAACCCCAGGCCGATACTGCGTGGTCCACCAAGGGGAAGATGAAGGCCTCATCGGTCGACAGGAGGGCGGTCCATTCGGTGGCGTCGAGGGGCTCGAGTCGTTCTGCGGCAGCGATCGCCAGTCGGGCGGTGGTCTTGTCGCTGGGCGTGCAGAAGGCGTCGACGCTCGGCGTCGACAGCGCGAAGCGGACCCCGTCCTCAATCCCCTTGGGGGTTCGTTGCGGTTCGTACCAGGTGCGTAAATCCGGCGTTCGGTCTCCCCAAGGTCGCCAGGCCACGGCTTTGATGGCCATGACGCCCACGTCCCGGTTGATGCACTCAGCCAGCAGCGCCTCGACGTCGGCCCGGTAGTCGGCGTCGGCCATGACCCGCGGGTAGACGGGGAACATCACCGTGTCGAGGTCGTAGCGGCGGACCGCCTCGAGGTGAGCCCGCGGGGCGCTGAGGTCGTGGCCGGTGACGCCGACGAAACGGGTCAGGCCCTGATCTCGTGCTTCGAGAATGACCTCGAACGCCTCGGCCCGCTGGTCGAGGACCTCCAGGGAGGTCACGCCGTGGGCCTGGTAGAGGTCGAGATAGTCGACCTGCAGTCGGTCGAGGGTGCGTCGCAGACGGGTGCGGGCCCAGTCGCGCTCGGTCTCGGCTGTCTTGCCGGCCACGAACAGGCGGTCCCGGAGCGCTGGGATATGAGGGCCGACAGCCCGTTCAGCGAGCCCGTATCCGGGGGCGATGTCGAGGTGGTTGATCCCGGCGTCGATCGCCTCGTGGAGGAACACGGCCGACTCATCGGAAGTGTCGGCGGCGAAGGCCGCACCGCCCAGGATGGCGATGCTGCTTTGATGGTCGGTCCGACCGAGGCGACGGGTCTGCATTCGACCGACCGTAGCAACGACGATTAGGTCGGCTGGCCGGTCGCTGGGTTACCTTCGTAGCCGTGACTCTTCGACTACGGCAGGTAGCTCTGGTGGCCCACGACCTCGATCTCGTGGAGCGTGATCTGATCGCCCATCTGGGCCTGGAACCGTGCGTCCATGATCTCGGGGTATCGCAGTTCGGCCTCCGAAACGTGCTGTTCCCGGTGGGGGAGTGCCTTCTGGAGGTCGTCTCCCCGACGGCGACCGGAACGACCGCCGGTCGACAGTTGGAACGCCGTGATGGGGATGGTGGCTACATGGTCCTCGTCCAGACCGATGACCTGGCCGGAGATCGCCGTCGACTCGCCGATCTCGGTATTCGTATCGTCCTGGACGCGAAGATGCCGGGCATCGAAGGAGTGCATATCCATCCCAAAGACGTCGGTGGTGCCATCCTCTCGATCGACGAGACTGAGGACTGGGCAGACTGGCCGTGGGCGGGACCGGCTTGGAGCGACCACGTACGGACTGGCGTGGTCTCGGATCTCGTCGCCGTCGAGGTCCAGGCTGACGACCCGGCGGCCATGGCTGAACGTTGGGCAGACGCCTTGGGGGTGTCTCGCTCGGGCAACGCAGTGTCGCTTGACGAGGGCGAGATCCGTTTCGTGGAGCCGGCCGATGGTCGTGGAGAGGGCGTCTCCGGTCTCGAGTTTCGTTCCAAGCGGTCGGCCGATCTGATAGTCGGCGGAGTCCGGATGGCGCTTCGGCCTGCCTGAATCCTGTTGGGTGCCCACTCGCAGGCCCCGGGCTGGAAGAATCAGTCCGTGCCGACGTACACGACCGAGTTGCCAATTCGTGACGAATTGGATGCTGCGCATGGGGAGGCCATGGACGAATGGTCCAGTGCGGGAACGTGGTGGACCGGAGCGCAACGACTCGCCATGGTTGCCGAAGTACGCCGGGCCCGAGACGCCGACACGCTCGCCCCGTGGGAGTCGCCGTCAGCGGTCGATGGGCTGATTCCGGATGGCCATCCGCTGCCCGACGCTGTGGTCGACCTGGTGTGGCGGCTCACCAACCACCCAGGAACCCTGACCCCCGAGTGGCATGCCTCAATCCTCGGCCGAGGTGTGGAGGCACTGGCCTACGTCGAGGTGGTGTCGATCGTGGCCCAGGTGAACTGCGTCGACCGGTTTGCCGACGCTCTGGAACTGGATCGTGTACCGGTACCGGAGGCGCAGCCCGGAGAACCCGACGGGCAGGTGCCCGCCGACGCCGAGGTACGCCTGCACTGGGTACCGACAGTCGACATAGGAGGACCGAACGTCTGGCTGGCGCTCAGCGGCGTACCTTCGGAACTGGAGGCCAGGTCACGGCTCTCGACGCCTCACTACCTGGAGGGTCGGGCGGTATTCGGCGATGTGGTCTCGGATCGGTTCTCGCTGCAGCGGGTCCAGATGGAATTGGTCGCCGCCCGCACGTCGAAACTGAACGAATGCTTCTACTGAACGACCAGTCACGCGTTGTTGCTCGGTCTGAGCGGCCTCCACCAGGACAATGAGGTGACCCTTGAAGCCATCGGCGGCTCGGGGAACGGTGATGGCGGAGTTCGACACGGCGATCTGCTCGTCCGATTGACCGAAGCCATGTGGGAAGGAGAGCCGGGGCCCCTGGCAGCGGTACGCGAGGAACTCTTGGCGGTCGCCGGAGCCGACGTTCTGGTCGATGCCGTGGCGGTGAGCGCCAACTTCCACATGATGACTCGGGTCGCTGACGGCACAGGTACGCCGTTGGACCCCGACACCGATGCTGCCTCTGTGGATTTCCGCAACGAGATCGAGGTGAACGACCTCGTGTCACGACGCCATGTCCTGGCGTCGTGATCGGTTGAGGTGCCGTAGGTCAGGCGTCTAGTGCCTGTCGGATCCGGGCGATGTGGTTGGGTCCGATCTCACAACATCCGCCAACCACATCTACGCCCATCTCCACCCACGAGAGCACCATCGCGGTGTAAGGATCGGCACCCATGTCGGTCCGGGCGGAGGGAAGGGGGCTTCCATCACGGCCCCGCCAGCCCAGCGGCATGTCGCAAAACGCGTTGGCGTAGACACCCAACGGCCGATCGGTGGCGTCACGAAGTACCGGAAGGGCCTCGGTTATCTGTTCAGGTGGACAACAGTTCAGAAGGTAGAGGTCAGCCTGGATCTCGCTACAGGCCCGGTCGAAGGATGTGCCATCCAGCAGGTGGGGGCCGGTCCCGCCTTGAAGGGTGAACGAGGTCCACACCTCTTTCCCACTGATTCGTGCGGCATCGGTGGCGGCCCGAGCCTCGTGGAGGGCACCCATGGTCTCACAGAGGAAGATGTCGACGTGTTCGTTGAGCTGGTCGACCATGACGGTGTACTCACCCAGTAGTTCCTCGTAGGTGGCCTCCGGTGTGGGGTTGTAGCTGTGGCGGAGTGGCGGCAGTGAACCGGCGACTCGGACGGAACGTTCCGATGTATCGGCGGCTTCCCGGGCAAGGCGGCCGGCGGCCCGGCACAGCTCATCAGACCGTCCACCCAGACCATGAGGCTCCAGCCTGTTGGCGAACGTCGAGTAACTGTTGGTAGTCAGTACGTCACAGCCCGCAGCTACATAATCGGCGTGTACGCCTCGAACAAGATCCGGATCCTCGATCATTGCCCAGGCTGACCAGAACTCGGCTGAGCGGGGTGACCCACGCCGAATCAACTCCTGGCCCATACCCCCGTCCAGCAGCGTCGTCATCGGGTCCTCCGGGAGGCGGTGTGTCTGATCGAGAAACACTAGGTGTCTGTGGACAAGGGGCCTATTGTCCAGCGATGTTCAGCCCGGTGATGTCGAGCATGGAGAGAGTCTTCTGATGGGCGCTCTGCTCGGTGCTCTCAGCGCCATGTCGGTCGGGTGCTCTGAGATGTTCGGTCGGAAGGGCTCGCTCGCTGCCGGGGTGCTAGCCGTTGGCGTGGTCTCCCAGGGTGTGGCGGCGGCGACAGCACTGGTGTTCGCGCTAGCCCTCTCCGGCGAGTTCCTGTGGCCCGACCTCGCCCGCGGCGCACTGTCGGGGGTGGGGTTCGGCGTGGGGATGGTCACCTACCTCGGGGGCGTGATTCGTAGCTCCTCTACGGTGGTCTCCCCGTTGGTGGCCACCATGACCGTGGTGCTGCCGTTCAGCGTCGCGGTATCCGGCGGCGAGGAGGCGTCGATTCTGGCCTTCACCGGCGTCGGGGTGGCAATACTCGGTCTGGTGTTCATCACCGTGGGCGGCCGTGCAACGGTAGGGGTTCGACAGGGGTTTCTGTGGGGAATGACGTCGGGCCTCGGCTACGGGCTTGGACTCTCAGTGCTGATCGACACGTCATCAGCCAGTGGCCCGTGGCCGGCCGCCGCCCAGCGACTGGTGGCCTGCATCCTTACAGTCCTGCTGGCCGTCGCACTCCGCCAATCGGTGCTGCCGTCGAAAGGGGTCCGGTGGCCTCCGCTGGCCTCAGGAACGTTCGGAGGCATTGCTTCTGCGTTGTACGTCCTAGGTGTCCAGGCTGACGCCCTTCCCGCCGCGGTGACCGGTGCGATGTTCCCGGCGGTGAGCGTGGCCGTTGGCCGTGTGGTGTTTGGTGATGTCGTCAAACCCCCACAACTGCTGGGCCTGGGTCTGGTCTTGGCCGGGGTGTCAGGTGTAGTAGCCGGATGATTCAGCGGACTGCGCGAGGCTGTGCAGCATGAGTGACTTTGAGACTGACGGGCACACCGGCAGCCCAGAAACCGGCGGAGCGCCGGTCCTGTACGAAGAACGAGATGACCTGGCGATCATCACGTTGAACCGCCCGGATAAGAAAAACGCGTTGACCGATGCGGTGATCGAGGGCATCGCCGACGGGATTGATGCGGCGACGAAATCCCCTGACGTGGTAGCCGTGGTGCTTCGGGGCTCGGGCGGCACTCTGACCGCTGGCTACGACCTGACGGCCGGGACGGGAGTGGGTACGTCGTCGGGAGACGAGGAGGGATGGTCCACGCCCTACGGGGCGAAGGGCCCCGAACCACGGCAAGGCGCCTGGGATCCGGTCCGCGACTACCAGTTCATGAATAACAACGTCCGGCGGTTCATGAAGGTATGGGAGTGCCCGAAGCCGGTAATCGGAGAGATCCGGGGTTGGGCGATCGGTGGCGCCACTGACCTGATCCTGTGCGCCGACTTGTTGTACATGGCATCCGACGCCCACATCGGGTACGCCCCCAGCCGGATTTTCGGCACTCCGACCACCATGCTCTGGGTGTACCGACTTGGCCTCGAACATGCCAAGCAGTTCCTTCTGACCGGTCGGGCCATCGACGCCGAGACGGCCCATCGAATTGGTCTGGTGTCTCAGGTCTATGGGCCCGACGAACTCTCGGCGGAGGCCGAAGCCGAGGCCCGGCGGTTCCGTCACATTCCGGCCAATCAGTTGGCGCTGAACAAACTGCTCGTCAATCAGGCCTACGAGAACATGGGGCTTCGCACCTCCCAGATGCTGGGCACGTTCTTCGACGGGGTGACCCGTCACACCGAGGAGGCCTACCGGTGGGCCGAATCATTCGACGACAAGGGCTTTCGCGAGGTCATCAGGGAACGCGACGCACCGTGGAAGGACTACGGCGAGAGCCCCCAATGAGCGGAGTCAGATGGATCCGAAATGGGCCGCCAACACGGCCGGGTGCAACGATTCCCTAGGCTGAAGTCACTGGCGGATGGCTGAGGAGCCGCCGCTGGACACGGTCTTCCCACCGTGCGATCGGCCCCCACTTCGGTGGGGGTCGTCTCGCGTCCCGGATAAGCCAAGTAGGGCTCCGTGTGCCAAGTCCATCAGCTGTGTGGCTACCACGCTTATTTCGAAAGCTGTCGTGTGAGGCGTGTTGTAATCGTCAGCGAGTGGCAAACGCCTCGGTCAGGCCTGCGCCCTGGAAGCCGTCCGGAATCGAACCGGTCGTGGCGTAGAGGTAGAGCGCGGTTTGGAAAACAGCTCCGAGAGCGGTCAGCACGACGACGACCAACGCCACCCAGGGCACGGCGATTACCAGACCGACGGGGCCGGCCAGGAACACCACGAGGATCGCCGGGATCATGGCAGCCAGTCCCAAGAGGCCGAACCCGATCTGGGAAGCGAGATTCTCTCCCCACGTGCGCTTGAGTAGCGACGCTGAGGCCTTAAGGCCACTGACCGCACGGTGATCATCGACCACGATGGCTGGGATGACGAGGAACGAAGCTGCCTCCCAGGCCATACCGATCATGCTGACGGCGAACTGACCGAGTCGACCCGAGCGTTCCTTGAGTGCTGAGAGGACGAGGCCCACAGTGGCCGTGAGGAGCGCCCACGGCAGCAGGCCGCCTAGATGGGAGAAGGCCCGGCTCAGCGCCGACTTCACGGTGGGGTCGCCACCCGAGAGCCGTTCGTGGGCTCCGGCCACCAGGGCGCCCTTGAAGAACACCCCGACCACGCTGAGGATCAGGGCGCTAGCGATACCGGCGAACACCAGCACCGGGTCGACCTGCCCTTCCTCTGACGAGAGGCCGGAGAGATCAGTCGCGGCGAGAGTCGGAAGCCAGAGCACGAGGAGCGCCCCGACGGACACCAGGAAGGAGAGCACCGGGAGTACGAGCAGCTCCCGATCCTTCCGTAGTACCTGCCACGACACCTTGGCCAACGTGATCGTTCTCGAGATGCGTCCCATACGGCGACCGTAGCGTCGATCGGTGACAGCCCGAAAAGCCTGTCGGTTGGATCTAGTGGCGGCCCGCTAGCCCCGTCTCATGATGAGCTCTGAACGCAATGGGATCGGAGAATCAGGCGCCTGGGGCAAGGGTGGCGAGGATCTCAGTGAGGTCGTTGATGGTCGTCCGGGGGTTGACGATGCACACGCGCATGGCCGGCTCGCCGTCGAACGTGGTCGTGGTGAGCATGGCGGTCCCGTCGGCCATCAGTCGGTCACACCACGCCTGGTAGTCGTCCGCACCCCATCCGTGGCGGCGGAAGGCCACGACCGACAGTTCGGGTTCGACGATCAGTTCCAGGTGGTCGGCAGCCACCACGAGATCACGGGTGGCTCGGGCGACTGTGAGCGTCTCTTCGATGGCGTCCCGGTAGGCGTCGGTCCCGTAGGTGGCGAGCGAAAACCAGAATGGCACTCCGCGGGCTCGGCGGGTCAAAACGTGGGCGTGGTCACACGGGTTGAACACCGTGTCATCCATGAGTGGTTCGAGGTAGCCGGCGTGCTGGGTATGGGCCCTGCGGGCGGCCGCTGGCTCCCGGTAGACGAGCGCCGCACAATCGAATGGGGAGAAGAGCCACTTGTGGGGATCCACGACGAGCGAATCGCAACGCTCCACCCCGTTGTAGAGGTTTCGGACCGAGGGCGCAGCCAAAGCCGCACCCCCGTAGGCCCCATCGACATGGAACCAGGCACCGGAAGCGGCACAGGCGTCGGCCACCGAGTCGAGGGCGTCGACGATTCCCACGTTGGTGGTTCCGGCGGTGGCCACCACGGCGAACACCTCGGTCCCGGCGGGACGACCGTTAATGGTCGCGGTGACGGCATCACCGGTGAGGCGCAGTTCGCCGTCAAGGTCGGCGAGGAGTACATCGACGTCCATGACACGCGCTGCCGAGTCGATCGAGGCATGGGTGCTGGCCGATGCCACGACCGCCCAGCGGATCGGTCGGTCCAGTCCGCCGGCCATTCGGGCCCGGTTGGCGACGTCGCGTGCGGTGACTAGCGCGGACAGGTTCCCCATCGTCCCGCCGGTGACGAAGCAGCCTCCCGCCGTGTCGGGCAGGCCGGCCAGATCGGCGATCCAATCCAAGGCCTGGTTCTCGGCGTAGACCATTCCGGCGCCGTCTAACCAACTCGAACCCGCCACCGAAGAGGTGCCGACCACGAAGTCAAAGGCGCTGGCCGCCGGGGTGGGTGCACCGGCCACGAAGGCCAGGTAGCGGGGGTTGTCCGCCGCGATGTTGCTCGGGGCGAGGTGTTCGACATAGCGGCGGAGTGCTTCGGTGCCACCCAGTCCCTCCGCGGTGATGGTTTCGCCGACGAGGTCTCGGAGCTCGGCGGCGCTCTTCGCCGGCTGCATGGGAGGCTGGTCGGCCATCCGCTCCAGAGCGTGGTCGACGACAGCCCTGACGAGGGCCTCGTTGTCGGCGTCGAAGTCGTGCACGCCGGGAGGCTACGGGCCTCCCTCCGCTCGGCGAGGGTCC
>Ga0208522_1001741_pt1 | contig 13740 bp, 9 predicted proteins | sample ETNtaG_25_FD_185763 | JGI IMG/M metagenome (GOLD analysis project Ga0208522, IMG submission 185763) | Marine microbial and viral communities from oxygen minimum zone, Eastern Pacific Ocean - ETNP201302SV86 (SPAdes) (version 2) | ecosystem: Environmental > Aquatic > Marine > Oceanic ... | reverse complement strand
TTGGATACTATTTTTTTTGAAGCTTGTTTTGCAAATTGTTTAGTTAAAATAGTAGGAGCAAGAAGATTAATATTTAAATGATCGTTCCAACTTTTGGTTGTAAAATTTGAAATATCATCTTTTTCAAATAAAGCGGCGTTGTTTACAAGGCAATCAATGGTGCCAAGTTTTTTTCTTGCTAAAGATATAATTTTTTCTGTTTGTTGTGGATTTTTTAAATCAGCTTTTATTAAAACCACTTTTACTAAGTTTTGTTCTATAATTTTTTTTAATTTTTTAGCTTTTGATGATGAGCGAAAATAATGCAACGCGATATTCCATCCTCTTTCTGCAAAATGTAATGCTATAGCCTTACCCACTCTTGTTGCCGCACCAGTAATTAATAGATTTTTATTTTTCATCTTTTTCTTTTTGGTTTTGTTCCTGGTTTACCTTGGGTTGATCTTCCTTCAGGATAAATCTTATTTTGAAGCTTAGATTGTCTTATTTTTGGATTAATTCCAATCTCTAATTCGCTTGCCTCTAATTTTCTTATTTCATCTCTAATTTTTGCAGCTTCTTCAAATTCAAGATTTTCAGCAGCTTCTTTCATTTTTTTCTTAAGAGATTTTAAATGTTTTTTTAAATTGTGACCTATAGAGGTGTCAACATTAACTTTTGCATAATCTCTTTCATATATACTTTCTAAAATATCTGTTATTTCTTTTTTAATTGAAGTTGCGCTAATATTATTTTTTTTGTTGTAAGCTAATTGTAATTTTCTTCTTCTATCAGTTTCTTCAATTGCTTTTTCAATACTTTTAGTTTTTTTGTCGGCATATAGAATAGCTTTTCCTTCAATATTTCTTGCTGCTCTTCCTATGGTTTGAATTAAGGATCTTTCTGATCTCAAGAAACCTTCTTTGTCCGCATCTAATATTGCTACTAGAGCACATTCAGGAATATCTAATCCTTCTCTTAATAAATTAATTCCTACAAGGACATCAAAAACTCCCATTCTTAAATCTCTCATAATTTCAATTCTTTCTAAAGTGTCTATGTCAGAGTGCATATATCTTACCTTCACACCATTTTCATGAAGGTATTCAGTTAAATCTTCAGCCATTTTTTTTGTTAAAGTTGTTACCAATGATCTAAAATTTTTTTTTGCTACTTCTTTACATTCACCCAAAAGATCATCAACTTGATTTTTTGCTGGTCTGATCTGAACTTCTGGATCACACAATCCCGTTGGTCTTATTACTTGATCAACAAATTTTCCTGCTGTTTGCTCAAGTTCCCAGGGACCTGGAGTGGCTGAAACGAAAATAGTTTGAGTTCTCATAGCATCCCATTCTTGGAATTTTAGAGGTCGGTTATCCATGCATGATGGAAGCCTGAAACCGTATTCCGATAAAGTTTTTTTTCTTGTATAGTCACCTTTATACATTCCATTTAATTGTGGAACAGTTACGTGACTTTCATCAACAAAAACTAAAGTGTTATCTGGAAAATATTCAAAAAGAGTAGGAGGAGGCTCACCAGGTTTTCTTCCTGTTAAAAATCTAGAATAGTTTTCTATTCCAGCGCAAGTTCCCGTTGCCTCAATCATTTCTAAATCAAATCGTGTTCTTTCTTCTAATCTTTGTGCTTCTAAAAGTTTGTTTTCAGATTTATGTTTTTTTAAAGTTATTTCTAATTCTTTTTTTATTTCTATCATTGCCTGCTCGATAGTAGGTCTAGGAGTTATATAGTGGCTATTTGCGTATAATTTAATTAAATTTAAATCTTTAGTTTTGCTTCCTGTCAAAGGATCAAATTCAACAATTTTTTCAATCTTATTTCCAAATAAAGAAATTCTCCAAGCTCTATCTTCTAAATGAGACGGAAAAACTTCTACATTATCTCCTCTTACTCTAAATGTGCCTCGATGAAAATTTTGATCATTTCGTTTGTATTGAAGATTAACTAAAGTTTTTATAATTTGTTCACGGTTATGTTCATGATTTTTTTTAATTCCTAAAGTCATTTTACTATAGGATTCAACCGAACCTAAACCGTAGATGCAGGAAACACTCGCAACAATAATTACATCATCCCTTTCAAGCAGTGATCGTGTTGCTGAATGTCGCATTCTATCTATCTGTTCATTAATGGATGCTTCCTTTTCAATATAGGTGTCAGATCTTGGGACATATGCTTCTGGAGTATAATAATCATAGTAAGATACAAAATATTCTACTGCATTATTAGGAAAGAAAGTTTTCATCTCTCCATATAATTGTGCGGCTAAAGTTTTATTTGGGGCCAGAATTAAAGCTGGTCTATTTAATGATTCAATTATTTTTGCCATAGAAAATGTTTTGCCAGAGCCCGTTACACCTAAAAGAACTTGATCATTTTTTTTGTCTTTTATTCCTGAAATTAACTTTTTTATAGCCCCAGGCTGGTCACCCGCAGGTTTAAAATCAGAAACAGTGGACAGTTTAATTCCACCTTCTAGTTTTTTTCCAGATAAAAAGTCTTTATCAATTGGATCGTGAGACTTTTCTTGATATGTATTTTGCATAGTAATTAATAATTTTTATATATAATAAAATTAATGAGCATAGTTTCCAACTCTTTAAAAAGAATTAAACCATCGCCTACAATAGCGGTAACCCAGAAAGCCAGGGAACTAAAAGCCGCAGGTAAAGACGTAATTGGCCTAGGTGCTGGAGAACCTGATTTTGACACGCCAGAAAATATTAAACAAGCTGCAATTGATGCAATTAATAGGGGTGATACAAAATATACAGCTGTCGACGGAACTCCAGAGTTAAAAAAAGCAATAGTAAATAAATTTAAAAGAGAAAATAATTTAGAATATTCTACTAATGAGATCACAGTTGGAACTGGAGGAAAACAAGTAATTTATAATGCTCTTATGGCTACTTTAAATAAAGGGGATGAGGTAATTATACCTGCGCCGTATTGGGTGTCCTATCCAGATATGGTTTTGCTAGCTGGCGGAAATCCAAAAATTGTAAAGTGTAATGAAAATGATGGTTTTAAACTAACTCCAAAAAATTTAAAAAAAGCTATTACAAAAAAAACAAAATGGTTAATACTTAATTCTCCGTCAAATCCTACAGGAGCCTCATACTCAAGAGAAGAAATTGAAGCTCTATCTGAAGTTTTAATTAAAAATAAAAATGTTCATATTTTAAGCGATGATATTTACGAACATATTACTTATGATAACTTTAATTTTTTTACGATTGCACAAGTTTCAAAATTAAAAAATAGAACACTTACGATGAACGGGGTAAGTAAATCCTATGCGATGACAGGCTGGAGAATTGGTTATGCGGCTGGCCCAAAGGAAATCATAAAGGCAATTAGTAAGATTCAATCTCAATCAACTTCTAATCCTTCATCGGTTAGCCAAGCTGCTGCAGTTGAAGCTTTAAATGGAAATCAAGATTTTATTCAAAAAAGATCAGATGCATTCAAAGAAAGAAGAGATTTTGTAGTTAACAGTTTAAATAATATTAAAGGTTTAAGTTGTCTAAAACCAAATGGAGCATTTTACGTATTTCCAAGCTGTAAAAAACTATTAGGCAAAAAGACAAAATTAAAAACAGACTCAGATTTTGTAGAAAAACTTCTTGAAAAAGCAAATGTTGCTGTTGTTCAAGGATCTGCTTTTGGCCTGGATGGTTATTTTAGAATTTCTTACGCCACATCAATGGAAAAACTAAAAATTGCTATGGAAAGAATAAAATCTTTTTGTGAAAACTTAAGCTAAATTAACTTGATATAAATTTTTCTGCTTCAAGAGCCGCCATACAGCCCATACCTGCTGCAGTTACAGCTTGTCTGAATATTTTATCTTTAACATCTCCTGCAGCAAAAACGCCAGAAACATTTGTCTGAGTAGAATCTGGTTTTGTTATTAAATATCCTTCTTTATCCATATTTAGCTGACCTTTAAATAAAGATGTTGCAGGGTCATGTCCAATTGCGATGAATAAGCCATCTATTTTTAATTCTTCAACCTTATTTGTTTTTACATTCTTAATTTTTAATCCTTTAACATTTTTTGGTTCATTATCTCCAATAACTTCTTCAACAACACTGTCCCAAATAATTTCAATTTTTTTATTATCCATTAGTTTTTTTTGAAGCATTTTTTCAGCTCTCAAAGAATCTCTTCTATGTATCAATTTAACTTTTGAAGCAAATTTTGTTAAAAACATTGCTTCTTCAACGGCTGCATTTCCTCCCCCAACAACAGCAACTGTTTTATCTTTAAAGAAAAAACCGTCACAGGTTGCGCACGCAGAAACTCCAAAACCCCTAAATTTTTGTTCAGATTCTAAATTAAGCCATCTAGCTTGAGCTCCAGTTGAAACAATAATTGAATCAGCGGTATATTTCTGTCCTCCGTCTCCAACAGCTTCAAATGGTTTAGATTTTAAATTTACCGACGCAATATGGTCTGCAATCATTTCTGTTCCAACAGCTTTTGCCTGGCCTTTCATTTGTTCCATTAACCAGGGTCCTTGAACAACTTCGGCAAATCCTGGATAATTTTCAACGTCGGTAGTAGTAGTTAACTGTCCTCCAGGCTCTATACCATGAACAAGAATAGGTTTTAACATTGCCCTTGCCGCGTAAACAGCTGCAGTATATCCAGCAGGGCCAGATCCTATAATCAAAACTTTTGTGTGTTTTTTTGAATTATTCTTCATTTTTAAGACACATATAGGTATTTTTAATTTAATTTAAAGCTTTCAACTTTTTTTATATTATTTAAAAGTATCGTTAAATTGCTGGTTAACTCTTACAAAAGTTGTACATTTACTAAGCTGTTTTAGAGAAGGAGCCCCAACATAAGTGCAACTACTTCTTAAGCCACCTAATATATTTTGGACGGTGTCTTTTATTTTTCCACGATATTTTAATTGGACTTTCTTTCCTTCGCTACTTCTATAGTCTGAAAGACCTCCATAGTGTTTTGTAATTGCTGTATCTGAACTTGATCCATAAAATTCAATAAATTGAGATCCATTTTTTTTAACTTTTTTTCCACCACCTTCTTCATGACCAGCAAGCATACCTCCCAACATTACAAAATCTCCACCTCCACCAAATCCTTTTGCTACATCACCTGGGCATGTACAGCCTCCATCAGCAATAATATGTGCGCCAAGTCCATGAGCAGCATCCGCACATTCTATAACTGCGCTTAGCTGGGGGTAACCAACTCCTGTTTGAATACGTGTAGTACAAACACTTCCCGGTCCTATGCCAACTTTTACAATATCAGCTCCATTCATAACTAATTCTTGGGTCATATCTGCTGTTACTACATTTCCGGCAATTATGGTTTTAGTAGGATATTTTTCTCTTACAGAGCCAACAAATTTACTGAAATGATCAGAATACCCGTTTGCAATATCAATGCATATAAATTCAAAAAAACTACATTCTTTCATTATTTCATTTAGTCGTTTGTAGTCTTCATTGCTTGTTCCCGTGCTAAGAATTAGGTGAGGGTGAATACCTTTTACAGATGCATTACGTTTAATTGTTTTTAGGTCGTGTTGTTTTGTTAAACATGTCATTATTTCAAATTTAGCTAAGTTTTTAGCAACCTCTATTTCTCCAACCCCATCCATATTGGCAGCTATAATTGGAATGCCTGACCATTGATGATTACTGTATTTAAATTTGTAAGTGCGTTGAAGCTCTACGTCTTTGCGACTAGATAAAGTGCTGCGTTTTGGCCGAAACAACACATCGGCATAATCCAACTTGATATCTTCCTCAATACGCATATTTCCATGAAGGATGTATAAAGGTTTATCATTTTAAATAAAACATATTTATTATCCTGTGGATAAATAAAATTTAGATATATATAAAAGCATATATGAAGAAGCTCAAAGCCTTACTCCTAACCGAAGGGATGCACGGCATGATCAGTCAAGTAGAAGGCATGGCTAAAGCTTTAAACACTGAATATACTCATAAAATTGTAAGGTTGAATTTTCCTTGGAATTTAATACCTCCAAAATTAACTCCAATTTCAAATATAATTCTGAAAGATAAGATATATTTAAAGGAAAATGATATTGTGGATATAATAATTTCTTGTGGAAGAAAGAGTGTAATTCCATCAATAATTTTAAAGAAAAAAAATCCAAAAATATTTACGATTCATATTCAAGGTCCAAAAGTAAGTTTAAATAATTTTGATGCAATAATAGCTCCGGAGCACGATGGCTTAAATGGCAATAATGTCTACAGTTCGAAAGGCGCAATTCATTATATAACTGAATCTGAAATAGATAGAGCAAAGTCGTATTTAATGAAAAATATTAATAGCGAAAAAGTAGTTTCTCTAATTTTAGGAGGACCAAATAAATATTACAAATTTAATCATGATCAATTACTTAATATATTTAATATGATAAAATCTAATTTTGTTTCAAATGGTTACAGAGTAGTTGTGATACCATCTATGCGAACTCCTAAAGATAGCATTGAATTAGCTGTCCGTGAAATGGGGTCATGCGGTTATGTAGTCAAAGGTGTAGATAAACAGGCATATTTGTCAGCATATGCCTTAGCTAATTACGTAGTAGTTACATGCGATTCTACATCAATGATTTCAGAAGCTGCAACTTCTGGTAAACCAATATTTGTTGCACATATGAAGCCTAAAAAAAATAATTACCGATTTAAAAAATTTTTTAATCTATTTAGAGAAATGGGGATAACAAGAGATCTAGGAGAAAAAGTTGAACCTTGGACATACAATAAACACAATGAAGCAGAAAGAATAGGAAACTTAATAAAAAATAAAATAAAAAATTAATATCATGGAATATTTAAATTCTTTAAAGAAAAGATCAAAACATTTTACTTCTCCTTTTGAACATTGGGAAATGAACGAACCGCTGACCCAAGAATCCATAAAAGAAATTTGTGACACTGAAATTACAGATATAAGTAAAATGAATATTAATTATGATGGAACGAGAGCCATTGATGGTGGTGAAGGAAAATTTAGAGAAGGTATAGCGAGTGGAGGTAAGGCCATAAAATTTAGATGTTTTATTGGAGCAAATAATTCAAAAGATTTTCCTAGTTTATCCAATTTAATTGACGAGCTTAGATCAAAAGATACTTACGAATATATTGGTGAATTAATTAAAAAGGATTTATCCAATTCATATATTAGAGTTGAAGTTATATGTGATCGTAAAGGGTTTTGGTTAAAACCACATTGTGACATTAAGGAAAAATTAATGTCATCATTGCTATTTGTTAATTCATTTAATGAATCAGAAAATTTGGGAACTGATTTTTATGATGAAAAATTAAAAATAGTTAAGACAGTACCCTATAAAAATAATTATGGTTATCTTTTTACAAGTGGACCAAATGCCTGGCACGGTATGGAAAAAAAGGAAATTAAAAAAGAAAGAAGATCTCTCCTAATAAATTATGTTACTTTTAAAACTGATTGGAAAGTAAAATAACCTTAAATTATAAGGTTAATATTATTTATTTAATGTCTTGGAGAGAAGTGACGGTAATTTTTTTTGATTTAAGAGACTTAATACCTTCCAAGCAAGCATAAGCGGTAGACATATTTGTACAATACGGAACTTTATTAATTAAACTTGCTCTTCTTAGTGAGGTGGAATCTTGAATGCGATAAGCGCGTTTTCCGCCCCCAGTATTGATTACTAGTGCGATTTTTTTTGCATTTAGCACATCAACAATGTGAGGAGATCCTCCGCTTACTTTATTTATTTTTTTGCACTTGATGCCATTTTTTATTATTGCATTTGCCGTACCTTCGGTGCCGCATAAAGCGAAATTTAATTTAACTAATTTTTTTGCTAATTCTATTCCTTCATTTTTATGTTTATCTTTTAAAGAAATAAATGCTAATCCTTTAGTAGGCAATGAATTGCCAGAAGAAATTTGACTTTTTGCATATGCAAGACCAAAATCTTTATCAATTCCCATTACCTCTCCAGTAGATTTCATTTCAGGACCTAACAAAACATCAACATTTGGAAATTTATTAAATGGAAAAACAGCTTCTTTTACTGCAAACATATTTTTATTTTTATTTACTAAATTGAATTTTGATAACTTTTCGCCGGCCATTATTCTTGAAGCAATCTTTGCTAAAGGAATTCCTTTGGCTTTAGAAACAAACGGAACGGTTCTACTTGCTCTAGGATTTACCTCAATTATATAAATCTCATCATTTTTGATTGCATATTGCACATTCATAAAACCTTTTACTTTTAATGATAATGCCAATTTTTTTGTTTGATTTTTAATTTCTGCTATTAATTCTTCTTTAATAGCAACTGGAGGCAAGCAGCAAGCCGAGTCACCAGAGTGTATACCTGCTTCTTCTATATGTTGCATTATTCCAGCAACAAATACTTCATTGCCATCTGAAATAGCATCAACATCTACCTCCATTGCATTATTAATAAACTTATCTATTAATATAGGATTATTTTCTGAAGCTTTAAAAGCTTCTTCTACAAAATTTTTTAATTGATTTTTTTCATGAACAATTTCCATTGCTCTTCCACCTAAAACATAAGAAGGTCTAACAACCAAAGGTAAACCGATTTTTTTAGCAACTTTGATTGCTTCATTATAGTTTTTTGCAATTCCACTATCTGCTTGTTTTAATTTTAATTTAATCAAAAGTTTTCTAAATCTGTCTCTATCTTCAGCAAGATCAATCGAAGCGTACTGAGTTCCTAAAATAGGTAATGAATTTTCATAAAGAAATTTTGCTAATTTAATAGGAGTTTGTCCACCGAATTGAGCTATTATACCTAGCAAATTACCTTTAGACTTTTCTTTTAAAATTATGTTGTGCACATACTCTTCAATTAAAGGCTCAAAGTATAATCTATCACTAGTATCATAATCAGTAGAAACAGTTTCAGGATTACAATTTATCATTATCGTTTCATATCCCGATTCCTTCAAAGCGTAACTTGCTTGGCAGCAGCAGTAATCAAACTCTATACCTTGACCAATTCTATTAGGACCACCACCCAAAATAATTACTTTCTTTTTAGATGATGGATTTGCTTCACACTCAGCATTCTGCATAAGGTTTCTTTGATACGTTGAATACATGTAAGGTGTGAAAGATTTAAACTCAGCAGCACAAGTATCTACTTTTTTAAACACTGGCAAAATATTTAAAGCTAATCTTTTTTTTCTAATAACTTTTTCATCTAAAGCAGATAATTGAGATAACTTTTTATCAGAAAATCCTATTGACTTAATTCTGTTAAATTCATTAAAGTTTTTAGGTAAACCTCTTTTTAAGATATCATTTTCAGCATCTACAATTTCTTTAATTTGTTCTAAAAACCAAGGATCTATATTTGATAATTTGTAAATTTTACTAATTTTAATTTTTTTACGTATTGCTTCAGCAACGAGTAAAATCTTATTTGGAATATTTATCTTTAATTTTTTTTCGATTTCTTTCTTACTTAAAGAAAAAATTCTATCTAATCCTGAAAAACCAATTTCAAGTGACACCAAGGCTTTTTGGAGAGATTCTTTGAAGTTTCTCCCAATTGCCATAGCTTCTCCAACAGACTTCATCGAAGTTCCCAATATCGCTGGAGTAGTAGAAAATTTCTCAAAAGTAAATCTTGGAATTTTAGTAACTACATAATCGATTGTTGGCTCAAAAGAAGCTGGAGTTACCTTTGTAATTTCATTTTTTAACTCATCTAGCGTGTAACCTATAGCTAGTTTTGCAGCAACTTTTGCTATTGGAAAACCAGTTGCTTTTGACGCAAGCGCGGAAGATCTAGATACTCTAGGATTCATTTCTATTATTACCATTCTTCCATTTTTTGGATTTATGGCAAACTGAACATTGGAACCACCAGTTTCAACTCCAATTTTTCTAAGACATGCTATCGAAGCATTTCTCATAACTTGATACTCTTTATCCGTTAATGTTAAGGCGGGTGCAATTGTAATAGAATCTCCAGTATGAATTCCCATAGGATCTACGTTTTCTATTGAGCATATAATAATGCAGTTGTCATTTTTGTCCCTTACAACCTCCATTTCAAATTCTTTCCAACCTTCTAGACATTCTTCGACCAAAACTTGAGTTACAGGTGAAGCTGCTAAACCTTCTTTTATAATTTTGAAAAATTCATTTTTACTTTTAGCAATGCCGCTTCCAAGACCTCCAAGTGTAAAAGCTGGTCTAATGATTGCTGGCAATCCTATTTTTTTTAAACATTTTTTTGCTTGTTTTAAGTTTTTAAGTATATCTGATTTTGGAAGATCTAAACCAATATCAGACATATTTTTTCTAAATTTTTTTCTATCTTCTGCATTTGAAATTGCATTAGAATTTGCTCCAATTAATTCAATTTTATATTTATTTAAGAGTCCACTTTTTTCAGCTTCCATTGCTAAATTTAATGCGGTTTGACCTCCCATAGTTGGTAAAATTGCGTCAGGTTTTTCTTTTATTAATATTTTTTCTAAAATTTCTTTTGTAATTGGTTCGATGTAGGTTTTATCCGCAATTCCTGGGTCCGTCATTATAGTTGCGGGGTTTGAATTTATTAAAACTACTTTATAACCTTCGTCCCTCAATGCTTTGCATGCCTGAGTACCAGAATAATCAAACTCGCAAGCTTGACCTATTATTATTGGGCCCGCTCCCACCACTAAAATTTTTTTAAGATCTTTTCTTTTTGGCATTTTTTTTAATATTGTTAATAAATTCTTGAAATAAATAAACACTATCTTGCGGACCAGGATTTGATTCAGGATGGTATTGAACTGAAAAAACTGGTTTATTTTTCAATCTAATTCCTTCAATACAGTTATCAAATAATGATTTATGAGTTACCTCAACGTTTTTGGGGAGACTTTGTTTAACAATTTCAAAACCATGATTTTGAGATGTAATTTCTACATTGTTATTGATTATATTTTTAACGGGATGATTAGCTCCTCTATGTCCAAGTTTCATTTTTTTTGTTTTTGCACCAAGAGCCAACGCAAGTATTTGATGACCGAGGCAAATACCAAAAATAGGCATTCCTTTTTTAATTAAATTTTTAATAATTCCAATAGCATATTTTCCTGTAGCGGCTGGGTCGCCAGGCCCGTTAGATAAAAATACACCATCGGGCCTTATCCTTAATATTTTTTCTGCGCTTGTCTTACACGAAACTATATTAACTTCACATTTAAAATCAGAAAAATATCTTAGAATATTTTTTTTTATACCATAATCAATTGCTACAATTTTAAATGATTTAGTTTTATTTTTTAAGAATCGACTTTCTTTTTTCCATGTTTTAAATCCAGACCATTTATAATTTTTTTTAGTTGTAACTTTTTCAGCTAAATCTAAATTTTTTAAACCATTCCATTTATTTGATAAATTTTTTAATTTATTAATATTAAATTTTCCTTTTTTAGAATAAGAAATAGTACCTTTAGGCGCGCCTTTATCTCTTATGAAGTTTGTTAAACTTCTTGTATCGAGACTAGTAATACCTACGATTTTATTTTTTTTTAACCAATTATCTAAATGCTTTAAAGCCCTATAGTTTGAAGGATTTGAAATTTCAGAATTAAAAATTACTCCTCTAGTCCAAATTTTATCAGATTCATGATCATCAATGTTTGTTCCAACGTTTCCAATATGAGGGAATGTAAAATTGATTATTTGTCCAGCATAAGAAGGGTCCGAAATTATTTCCTGATAGCCTGTTATAGAAGTATTAAAGCACACTTCTCCCGTTGTCGTGCTTTCATAACCAAATCCATAGCCTTTAAAAAAGCTTCCATTTTCTAAAACTAAAATGCCTGTGGGATTAATCTTTTTAAGATTATCTTTTGATGTATGGGTTAAATTTGTTTTTACTACCAAATACAACTCATGAGTTAAAGGCTTTTACTATAAAACATGATTTTGTGCAAGAGATGAAAAAGTTTTTATCTCGTGAGGATAGAATTTTTTTCTTTTGAAGAAATTTATTTAGTGCAGTAAATTGATATTTTTATATTCATGTCATTACGAAAAAAAATAAATGAACAATTTAATATTGCCTTAAAAAATAAAAATAAAAGTTTAATTTCTACTTTTAGGTTAATTTTGGCTGCTATAAAGGAGAGGGATATTGCAAATAGAACACAAGGAAAAAAAGAAGAAGTTAAAGATCCTGAAATTATAAAAGTTTTGAGAAAAATGAAGAAGCAAAGGCAGGATTCGGCAGACTTATATAAAAAAGGAGACAGAAAAGAATTATTAGAAATTGAGGAATCGGAAATTAAAATAATCGATACATTTTTGCCAAAACAACTTAGCGAAGAGGAAACAAAGAAAATTTGTAAAGAGGTTATAGAATTATTGGGAGCATCAACTCTTAAAGATATGGGAAAAATTATGGGAACTTTAAAACAAAAATATTCTGATTCGATTGATTTCTCAAAAGTGAGCGTAATATTAAAAGGATTGTTAAGCCAGTGAAATACCCAAAAGAATATCTTGATGAAATAAAACTAAGACTAAAAGTATCTCAAGTTGTTGGAAAATCTGTAAAATTAAAAAGAAGAGGAAAAGAATTTATAGGATTGTCTCCTTTTTCAAATGAGAAAACCCCATCATTTACTATTAATGATGAAAAAGGTTTTTATCATTGTTTCAGTACAAGTGAGCATGGAAATATTTTTGATTTTTTAATGAAAACTAAAAATTATAAATTTGGAGAAGCTGTAAAAACTTTAGCTATCGATGCTGGGATGCAACCATACAGATTTTCCAAACAAGATGAAGAAAAAGAAAACAGATGGAAAACTTATAAAAAAATTTTAGAAAAATATACAAATTTTTGCAATAGCGAATTATTGTTAAAGAAATATTCAGAAGTTAACGAATATTTAAAAAAAAGACAAGTGGGAGAAAAAGAAATAAATTTCTTTAAAATTGGATACGCTTCATCAAATAATAATTTTCACGAGGAATTAAAAAAAGAATTTAGTGAAAAAGAAATAAAGCTTTCAGGAATTTATTTTTTTGATGAAAATAAAAAAAAATATATAGATCGGTTTAGAGGCAGAATCATTTTTCCAGTTAGAAACCTAAGCGGATCTATTATTGCTTTAGGAGGAAGAACTCTTTCCAAAACAAATTTTGCAAAATATATTAATTCACCAGAGACTGAATTTTATAAAAAAGGGAACAACCTATACAACGTAGATTCAGCAAATCAATTAAGAGATAAAAAAGAAGAAGTTTTTGTAGTTGAGGGATATATGGATGTAGTAAATTTACACAAATTCGAAATTAAAAATGTCGTTGCTAATTTAGGAACTGCAATGACGGAAAGACAGTTAGATTTAATTTGGAGATTTTTTAAAAATCCAATTATTTGTTTGGATGGAGATGCAAGCGGTAGAAAGGCTGCTTTACGAGCAGCAGAAAGATTATTTCCATTGATGAGGCCAGATTTTAATATTTACTTTTTAACATTGCCTGAAGATACTGATCCGGACAGTTACGTAAATCAGAATGGAAGAGAATCATTTATCAAATTTTCTGAAAGTAAAATAGAGATTCAAGAATTTATTTACAATTCTTATTATCAAAGTGCTGAAAAAAATAATCCTAGCTCTCTAGCATTGTTCGAAAAAAAAATTAAAGCACTTTGCAATGAAGTA
>Ga0208522_1001731_pt1 | contig 13786 bp, 18 predicted proteins | sample ETNtaG_25_FD_185763 | JGI IMG/M metagenome (GOLD analysis project Ga0208522, IMG submission 185763) | Marine microbial and viral communities from oxygen minimum zone, Eastern Pacific Ocean - ETNP201302SV86 (SPAdes) (version 2) | ecosystem: Environmental > Aquatic > Marine > Oceanic ... | reverse complement strand
TTGTGGACCAACAAAGGAAGAGTCCATTGCCATAGTTGGGCATGCAGAATTACATAATCCACATTTAATACATCCAGCAAATTGGATATATTCCTCCACCTGCGTTGGATCCTGCAAGAATTCTTTTGTTCCACTACTGATTTCTGATTCGTTGTTCATGACATATGGCATAATTTTTTTATGATTGGCAAAAAGACGAGAAAAGTCTACAACCAAGTCACGTGTAATTGGAAAATTATCCATTGGCTCTAATGTAATTTCAGTAGAGTCTAGCTCCGAAATTTTTGTAAAGCATGCTAGTTTCGGTTTTCCATTAATTTTCATTCCACAAGAACCACATGCAGCCTGTCTACATGAATATCTTACACCAATTGAATGATCAAGGTTTTGTTTTACATCCAATAATGCATCAAGTACAGTTGTCCATTTTTCAACTGGAACTTGATAGTTTTGATATGATGAAGAAGAGTCTTTGTTAGGATTATACTTTTTTATTTTAAGAGTTACAAGATTAGCCTTTGGCACTTCAACTCTTGCTTCTTCCTGTTTTTCCTTATATTCTTTAATTTTAGGATGAATCTTTTGTTCCATTTTAGATCATCCCCATGTTTGTCATAATTATAGTTCTTGATCCATATGCAATAAGTGCAACCATTCCCGCAATACAGCCATATGTTACACCCTTTTCATACCCACTTCCTTGTCGTAACTCAAGTAAGATTACTCTTAGTCCATTAAATCCATGCACTGAAATTAAAATCAAAATTAATTCTAACAATAATGCATATCCTAACATCTGATAATTTGCAACAACCGCCTCATATGTCAAAGATTGATGAAAGTCAACAGTAAGACGCATGAGTACGTGAATTATTACTAGAGCAACTGCTCCTAAAGCAGTTCCATAATGCACTTTCATAACTATACTTTCTCTCATTCTATACACCAAACATTATTGATATTCCGTACCACATTGCTAATGCTGCTAAACCAATTGACGCGTAAATGCATGCTTTACCCTTCATGTTAAGAGATTTAGCTGGATAAGGATAATCTGGTCTTCCTGGTTTTCCAACTCCGTATCCCGCATGACCAAATACTAATCTAATTCCATTTGCTGTATGAAAAACACACATTCCAATGACAAGAGTTAGAAAGATATGCCCCTCAGTTGTTTGAGTCATTTCTAACATAGCATTCCAAGCAGATGGTCCGTCTAGAATTGTGCTGGTTTCGTAAATATGAGCAATAAAATATGCAAGTAATCCTAATCCAGTAATTCTCATCAACCAATACGCTACACGTTCTATTCCATAGCGACCGGGATTTGCCATTCCTTTGATGCCTTCTTTATTTTCATTATCAGTCATCAGTATTTCCTCTCAACTGGTTTGTATTTAGTTATTGTAACTGGATGTGTCTTCATAATTGGTTCTTTAGGATCATGATATGCTAATGTATGATGCAAAAAATGACTATCATCTCTTGTAGGATAATCGGTTCTTGCATGAGCACCACGAGACTCCTTTCTTTTAATTGCCCCCAATAAAACGACTTCGGCAATTCTAAACATTGAATCTAATTCCATAACATTTGAAAAGTTTGTGTTGAATTCCTTTGCCTGATCATCTACGTGTTTCCATGTCTGAGCTTGTAATTCTCTCACTATTTTTAGTCCTTCAGTCAAGTCCTTTTCATTTCTATAAACATACGCCTTTTCATTCATAGTATCAGTTAATTTTTGTCTAATTTCATATGGATTAACTTCTCCCCTACCACGAAATATTCCATCATAGATTCTTTTTTCTTCAATGACTACATTTTCATGTGGAAGTGGTGGAGCAGTTTTATTTTGTAGAATGAAATCAGTAGCTAAAGAACCAGTAATCTTTCCCCAAACTAAACATTCAGCCGTTGAGTTTGCACCCAATCTATTTGAACCATGAGCACTATTACATGCTGCCTCTCCAGCTGCCCAAACACCACTTAATTCAGCTGCCCCATCAATATTTGTATGAATTCCACCCATCATGTAATGGCAAACAGGTCTAATGTCCAACAAATCGTTTGCAGGATCAATTCCTGAAAATTTAATTGAAATTTCTCTTATGCCGCCTAGTTTTTCTTTTATTACTTCATCACCAATATGTCTAAGATCTAATTTCATACAGTCTGCACCAGTCTCATGTTTGAATCCTCGACCCTCTTTAATCTCAGTCATGATTGATCTAGAAACTATGTCACGTGGAGCAAGCTCCATTTTGCTTGCTGCATAACTCTCCATGAATCGTTGCCCATCCTTGTTAATCAGATAACCACCTTCACCACGTGCACCCTCAGTAATCAAAATTCCTGATGGCATAATTCCTGTTGGATGAAACTGAACAAACTCCATGTCCTTTAATGCCATTCCCGCTCTGTAAGCCATATCCAAACCATCTGGTGTTGATGAAAAACCATATGTTGAAAAACTGTAAATTCTACCTGCACCACCTGTTGATACTATCAATGCTTTTCCTTTTATTACATAGAAATCTCCACTTGAAAGCTCAATTGCAGTTACAGCACAAAATTGTCTTCCATCATGAATTATAGAAGTAACAAACCACTCATTTAGAAACTCAATATTAGAAAATTTCTGACAAGTGTCATACAGTGTTTGCATTAAGTAAAATCCAACTTTGTCTGCAGCATAGTTAGCTCGCGGAAAGCTATAACCACCAAATGCTCTCTGTCCTATCTTTCCATCTTCACGTCTTGACCAAGGCATACCCCAATGTTCTAGTTGATAAATTTCATTTGGCATTTCATTACATAATCTTTCTGCAACATCCTGATCTGCTAAGAAGTCACTCCCTTTGACAGTATCGTAAATATGTGATTCTATAGAATCTCCCTCCTCTGAGTATAATGCTGCGGCGGTTCCTCCCTCAGCAGAAACAGAATGAGAACGCATTACCTGCGTTTTTGCAACAACACCAATCCTAATTTTTGAGTTTTTTTTAGCTGCCTCAATTGCAGCTCGTAATCCAGCTAATCCTGAACCCACTATAATCAAGTCATATTCAATTGAAGAGACCATTCGATTTTTAGTCTATTGCTGGGTTACTTATGTATTATAACAATTATAGTAGCAGAAGCATTAATATATATCGCTAGCGATATCGCTAGTGATGAGCGAAAGTTGGCTTAACAAGGTTGGAAGCGTAATTCCAAGAGGTTTCTCTAGATACTTTCTACTTGAAGCATTGAAAGAAAAATCTCTCACTGGAAAACAGATTATTGACCTTGCAAATGAAAAAACTGGTGGAAGATGGTCACCATCTCCGGGATTAATCTATCCATTGATTGGTAGATTGCTTGATGAGAGTTTAATCGAAGAAGTATCAGATGGCAAATACAGAATAAGTAAAAAAGGGAAATCAACTCTTGGCGAACTTGATAGTTTTAATGACTATGTAAAAAAACAACTCGATGTAGTTTTCCGACTAGCCAATATTGGTGAATTTCTTGCTTCTGATATGATAGAAAGAGTATCTACAATAGGAAATCTATTAAGTTCAAATGTAGGAAAAATGACAAACCAAGAAACCGAGAAATACAAAAACTTCCTAAAAACAGAACTTGAGAAATTAGAGAAATCTACTAAATCTAAAAAATAATGTGTTAATAATCCTTAATCATCTTCAAAAATTTAGTGTCCTTATAGATTATATCTTCAGGATAGCAATTTAACATCATACCATTGTCTATATTGTAAAATTCCCAGTTTTCACATAGTTCATCATATTCCATTGGAGTATTATCAAATTCCCAACCAAAACCATTTCTGATTTCTGATTCTGGATAATTATGTCCTCGAACTAATGAAATTGTATTTTTTAAATAATCAACGGAAATTTCTGCATATAATGCATTAGGATATAGATAAAGAACTTTGGGATGATTTGTTATGGCATCAAATTCTGTTTTGGTAACATATTCGTTATGGAGTAAAATCACCTTATCGTAGTTTTTTAGGATTTCTGGATTTTTATCAATATCAATATCTGTAATTGTATCATAGCCTAAAAGATCTAGAATCTCATAACCTAAACCACTAGCATTGTGAGTTTTAGGAATATCTGGTTTAATTTGAGTAGTAAGACAATTACCCGCCCATGTAATAGGCCCATCACAAAGTCCTTCATAGTAATCATAGAATCCTAAATCCCTAGTAGAAATATCCGCCGGATATAATGAATATGCGCTAGAAGTAAAAATTGGAAATACCACAACAGAATTTTGTTTATCGTTTAAAACGCTAATTTCGTCATAAACTTGCTCAAGATCAGGTTTGAACTCTGCCTGAATCTCAAGTATGTATGACTCTTTATTTGGTAATATTCCTACATCATCCTCATAAATGAATAATCTAAAAATTGGTGAATCCCCAAGAAAATTGATCTCTTTGGAAGTCTCATTTTCATCTGACAAAATTTCATTATTATCTATTTCAGAAACTTGAAAATCTGATATTGAGATAACGACAAGAGTTAAAGCTACTACAGCTATACCAATTCCTAGAAATTTTGGGCTTAACATGATATTATTTTTGCTACCTATGATAATACGTTATTGATGATTAATCATAAATAATTCATGAATGCAAAATATTCATGAAAAGTTTACGTCGAATGATTAATGATAAATCAAAACCGCTTGTTATTCCTGGTGTTTTTGATGCAATAGGAGCAAAAATTGCGCAGAAAGTTGGTTTTGATGCAATGTTTCAAACTGGTTATGGTACATCTGCAACTTTACTTGGTTTGCCAGATTATGGTTTTATTGGATCAACTGAAACTATTGAAAATGCAAGAAGAATATCAAGCGCAATAGATGTTCCATTAATAGTAGATGTTGACACAGGTTATGGTAATGCACTTACAGTTAGAAAGTTAGTTTCTGAATTAGAAACTGCTGGCGTTTCGGGTATTTTCTTAGAAGATCAAAAATGGCCAAAAAGATGTGGTCATATGAAAGGAAAAGATGTTATTCCAAGAGATGAATATGTAGAAAAACTAAGTTCTGCACTTGATGCTAGAAGTAGTAAGGACTTCATCATTGTTTCCAGAACAGATGCAAGAGCAACAAAAGGTTTGGATGATGCAATTGAACGCGGATTACACTATAAAAAAATTGGTGCAGATGTAATTTTTGTTGAAGCACCAAAATCTCTTGCTGAGATGAAGAAAATTGGTAAGGCAATAAATGCACCACTAGTTGCAAATATGATTGAAGGAGGTGCAACTCCAATAAGTTCAACAGCATCTTTGCATAAGATGGGATACAAGATTATTTTATATCCATTATCAATATTATATGCAAATACATTTGCAACATTACAGATTCTTAAAGAACTAAAAAAATCAGGATCTACAACGAAATTAAGAAAAAATCTTATTGATTTCAACCAGTTTAATGATATTGTAGAACTAACAAAATTTAGAAGTCTAGAAAAAAAATATGCAAAATAAAAAGAAAAGAAGGCAAGTAAAGAATCAGGTTCTCTTTACTTCAATCTCTATGGTGGAAACATTTCTAGTTCTTCCATCCTGTGATTCTAGAGCTTCTGATCCTATTTGGATCTGACCGATTTGGTAACCTACGTTCTCGGTCTTTCTTGAAATTATTTGTGCTACATCAACAGCTCTCCCAATACTCATTCCTCTAGCCTTGATTCGCACAGATGGTAAATTTGCCAATTGAATTAGCGTTGATGTAACATACGCCATAATTGGTTTTTTACCAATGAAAATTGTATCTCGTTTTTCAGAGACGTCTTGTTCGGTCGTCATGCGGTTAAATATATCAAGTATAATTTAAACCTAGAAATCTAATGACAATCTCAATTGAAGAAATACGTCGAGTTTTAATTGGTGAATCTATACCTCGAAAAATTGATATTTTATCAGAACTTGTTGATACTGATAATCATGAGATAATCTCTGAGATAATAAAAATGCTGGACGATATAGAAATTCAAGTTAGAGGAGAAGCATTTAGTACGTTAGTATTAAACCCAAAAAATATTTCTGATATCCTAATAAATCATCTTGAATCAGATAATAAGAACATTAGAGGTTTCACAATACTTGTTTTGGCAAACAGAAATGATAAAACTGCAACTAAAGAAATTGCTAAACTTACAAATGATGATAATAGTATGGTTAGATCTTGTGCTTTAGGTGCACTTGGATATCTTAATGCAAAAGAATTTAGTAAAAATATTCATGATTGTTTTTCTGATTCTAACATTGAAGTAAAAAGAAGCGCAGTTTATGCATCAATCTTAATTGGCGAAAAAATTAGCCCAGAGAATATTTCTAAATTGAAGAAAGAAAATGATGCAGAAATAGAAAAAATTCTAAGTATGAACAATTAATTCAATATGGCTTCTATAACTCTAGAATAAAATGGTGGACCGGAAGGGATTTGAACCCTTGACCTCACCCATGCCATGGGCGCATCCTACCAGGCTGAACGACCGGCCCTGAATAACATTCCAAATTGATCTGCATTTATGTGATTAGCATTAGGTGGGGCTTATTACAATGAAACTTATTAATCACATAATACGACCTTAACGAGTATGGCAGAAGGTAAAGCAAAAATTACATATGTTGAGCTTTTAAAAGAGGATCTCTGTATCTTTAGACTTGTTCCAGAAGATGGAGTAGTACCAGACTATCAAACTGGTCAATTTATCACGGTAGGAATGCCAATTCCAAGTGAGGAACACAAAGTTGTCCGAAGAGCATATTCATTAGCATCTCATCCTGAAAACAAAAGATATTATGAATTAGTACTTAGATGGGTTCGAAAACCACTACCAGGTCGTGTAACAACACAAATGTTTGGTGCAGCGGAAGGCGATACAGTAAATGTTGTACCACCAACTGGAAATGCATTACTGATTAATGATAAATTACCTAATGGTAAAAAAGATGAAAGAAGAATTGTTTGTGTAGGTGGTGGAACAGGAATCGCTCCATTTGTAGCGTTTGCTAGACATCTCCATGATATAGGTGATAAAAGAGAATTAGTAGTTTTACATGGTTCTAGCTATGTTGATGAATTAAGTTACAAGGGTGAACTTACTGCTTTTGATACTGAAAGTATTGACAGAGGAGCTGACAAATGGAACTTCAAATATAGAGCAGCTATTAGTAGACCACAAGAATGGTTCAATAGAGCCTGGAGTGGTCAAACTGGACGAGTTGAACAGTTCTTAAAACCACAAAATGGAAAAGGTTCACCACTTGAAGAACTAGTAGGTGAAAAGATAACACCAGAGAATACAATTTTTTATGTTTGTGGTTGGCAGGGAACAGTTGATGGATGTATGGACTTTCTAAAACCTAACGGATTTTTGACTGAAAGAGAGAAAGACGAAAAGGGAAATTTTTCCGTAAAGTTTGAGTCATACGGATAGACGTAACTAAATCGTAAAATTACGAGTTCTTATTTACTATAAATTTTGTTAGTGTTTCTGCGGAATATTCAATTCCATGTTCCTTTGCAGTGTGTTCACCAAATTCTTTAACAACATCATCTATTTCTCCTTCAGAAATAAAATCACAATCATACCCATAATCTCTACACTCAGCTTTAACCATATTTCTACAAAATTTCAAACGATATATTTACTTTGATTTTGCTAATGGCTTTTTTTTCTCAAGACCTTTCATATTTGCCTCAAGGATTGGAGCTTCGTCAGAAATGATCTTTTCTGCAGAAGAAACTGTTGTGCGTCTTGCTTGTTTTTCCTCATCAATTTCAGCAATCTGATCTCGGAACACTAATTTCAAACTAGGGATCATGGTAACACTTTCTTCAACCGCTCTTGGTTCAGATAAATCCAATATCATAACTCCAGAGGTTTTCTTCAGCATGACTCGCCTAATTCTTTCATAAGTTAGTAAGAAATAATCTGCTGTTGTTCCAACAAATACAACATCATATTTATCAAATCCAGATAAAACAGCCTCAAATTCTACTGGTGTACCTCCCAATATTTTAGAAAACCCAGTTGCACGTTCAATGGTCATACTAACAACATCGAATTTTAATCCAGTTTTGTTGAGTGATTTGGCAACCATAGCCGCAGTTTCACCTGTACCAGCAAGTAAAATCTTTTTTTTATCTAAACCAACCTTTTCTTCTGCAAGATGCACACCAACATCACCAATTGATCTAGCAGACTTTGTTATTCCAGTAGCATCTCTAATACTAGTAGCGATTCTAACAACATGCTCAAATAATTTATTCAGTATTTCACCAGAAGCGCCGTTTTCATTAGCAGTTAGAACTGCTTTTTTAATTTCGTCCAGAATTTCCTCTTTTCCTACAACTACTGAATCCAAACCAACTGCCAATCTCAGTAGGTGTTCATAAACATCAGTATTGGTATACATCTCAAGAGTTTGATCCCAATGATCAATATCCCATTGATCCATTTCTGATAATGCTGTCCAACTTTTTAGGATCTTATTTACATCTAGGTTCTTTCCTTCAGGTCGTCTTGCATCTGGAATATCTCCTTTTTTGATATTACCAACCGTAAATACTTCAACACGACTTGCAGTTTGGAGGATTACACATTCCGAAACTCCTGGAATTTTCTTAAAGGAATTATATGCAGATTTAATATCTTGAAATGAGAAATTTGCCAACTTGTGTAATGGAACGTTTTTGAAAGTAACCCGTGAATTCATAATTTTAAAATCAATCTTAGCCATTCTGTTCACTTTATTCCTTAATTTTGTCTCTTCCACCCTTTGCAGTACGAAAAACATTCATTCCAACATTATAATTATCATACAGAGAATCAAGTGTCTTAAGATCCTTCATTAACATATTAATTTCGTCCTGATTTGCATTTGGATCATTTTTTAATCTGTCAAGCTTTTGTTTTGTTTCGTCCAAAAGATCATCTATTCCAGCTTCATAATTTGACGCACCCCCAAATCCAGGAGTTAGTATATGCTGTGGATCATATTTCGGCATTTGATTCGTTGGAATTTGAACCTTGGTTGTGATTTCTATTTGTTCGTCTTGTGTCATTGGAGGTCTAGCAGGTGCTCTATCCTCCTTGGTTTGCCAGAATTCAGGTTCTCCCATCTCTCTTCTGAATACTCTCTCTCGCTTGCGTTTATTGGTAAATGATTGAGCAGGGTCACCTCCTTCAGCTGCAATTTTTTCAGCTTTTGCCTTTGCCTCAGTATATTCAGCCTTCCAAGCTGCCTCCGATGCAAGTCTCATTTGATTTACTTTAGCTTGTGCTTTTTCGAATGCAGCTTCAGCTTTTGCTATTTGCTCTGGTGATGCCTTTTTAGATTTAGCTTCGGCTTGTGCCTTTGCAGCAGCAGCTTCAGCTTCTGAAATTGATGTTGGTTCTTCTAGTTTAGTTTCTTTTTTTGCTTCCTCAGACATCAAACTTATCTCGAAATTGGTTAAATTTTAAGATTAGCACGTGATCCCTTTAGTGGATACATTTTATGAGAATCGAATACCATTGAAATAGTAGATCTACGGTTATTCATCATTGACAACAGCAATTTACCTTGCACATCTAAACCCACTTACAAATTCACATATAGAAATTATTGATGAATTATTAAAAGAAAATAATGTAGTAGTTATGCCAGTTCGATTTCTAATGGGAGAGAAGGAGATCAATAGTAAAAGCTTTCCATTTGATTTTGATGCAAGGAAAAAAATGCTAGAAAATGTGTTTGGCAAAAAAATTACGATCTCTTCAAATTATTCTTTTATTTCACCGTTCAAAAAATATTTTCCACCACTAATTTCTAGAAAGTCTTGGTCATTAAGAAAGCAAATTCTTGATGGGATTGAAGATGATTATTTTACATATACTGGTGATAAGTCTGAAGGATTAATGCTAAAATTATATCGACTTAAACCAAAAATTGGAAAAAGAAAATCAATTTCAGCAACTTCAGTAAAAAATGAAATGTATGATTCCATATCAAATAATTCTAATGAGTGGGAAAAACTTGTTCCAGAAAAAGTAGTAGAAATCATTCATGATAATTGGGATACTGTAAAAAAATTTGCCGTAGGAGAGGATATGACTATAAAGATTGCCGGAATGAAGTTCCCAAAAGAAGGATATAATTCAAAATAGATTAATTATAGATACTAAATCAAATCACTGTGAAATTTCCTATTTCAAAATTCGTTTGGTTTGATGGAAGACTTTTGCCAGTAAATAAGGCAAAAGTTCCTGTTACCACACATGCGATACATTATGGCACATCAATCTTTGAAGGAATTAGGGCATATTGGGATGGAAAGAATTTGTACGTCTTTAGATTAGATGAACATGTTAAGAGATTCAGAAACTCTGGAAAATATTATGATATATCATTAAACTTTTCTGATAGAGAAATTAAAAATGCAATAATCAATCTTTGTAAGAAGAATAAAATTAGAAAATCATGTTACATTAGACCATTTTATTTCATTGGTCAATATGGAATTAATTTACATGTCACAAAAAAGGCCCCAACACATGTTGCAATATTTACTTTCCCGTTTGGTGATCTTTTTAATAAGAATGGAATTGCATGTGTAATTAGTAGGTGGAGAAAATTTAGTAATCTATCTACTCCGGTTCAAGCAAAGATGGGTGGAAACTATCTTAATTCTATTTTAGCAACTCAAGATGCAAAAAAGAAAGGATATGATGAATCTATTCTATTAGATTATTCTGATTATGTAAGTGAAGCACCAGGCGAAAATATTTTTCTTGTTAAAAATAATGTATTATTCACTCCACCATTAGAATCATCCGCATTAGATGGAATCACACGAAAATCAATAATCAAATTAGCTAAAGATATGAAATTGAAGCTTAAAATTCAGAAAATCTCTAGAAATAAATTAACTCTTGCTGATGAGGTTTTTCTATCTGGAACTGCTGCAGAGATTACACCAGTTATAAAATTGGGTAAAAGAAAAATTGGTAGTGGTAAAGTTGGAAAGATAACAAAATTACTTATGGATTCGTATTTAGACATCGTAATGAATAAAAACAAAAACTATTCCAACTGGATAACTAAAGTGTATTAGAATGAAGATTATACAAATTGGAACAGGTGGATGGGGGAAGAATCATTGTAGAGTGCTATCAGAGTATGAAGTGCTTTCTGCAATCTGTGATTCTAATATAGAACGAGCTGAAGAGTTTGGAAAAAAATATTCTGTTAATTCCTATAATTCAATTGAAAAATTAATGGAAAATGAAGATTTTGATGCGGCATTTGTTTGTACACCAACCATCACTCATGCAGAAATTGCTAAAAATCTAATCGAAAACAAAAAACATGTTTTTATTGAAAAACCTATGACATATCTTTCCGAAGATGGACAAAATCTAATTGAAATTGCAAATAAAAACAATGTAGTTCTAACATGTGGATATATTGAAAGATTTAACCCAGCTGTGGATACAGTCAAGAATTTTCTTAAATCCAAAAAATATGGTGAATTGATAAGACTAGAATTTTATCGTGAACACCGAATGCCACAACATATCAATGATGTTGGCATTATCTATGATACATCAGTCCATGATATAGACACTGCAATGTGGCTGTTTAACGAAACCCCTGAGGTTGTTTTTGCACGATCAGGAAAAATAAATCATGAGCATGAAGATTTTGCTACAATTATGCTTGGATTTAAAAATAATAAAATTGCAACTATTTCCTCAAACTGGATAACCCCAACTCGAGTAAGAAATTTTAATGCAGTGTGTACAGATGCACGAATTTTTTCAGACTTCATCACACAAGAAATAAGAATTGAAACTGACAAAGGTTCAGAAAATTATAGTGGAGAGAAAAAAGAACCATTATCCTTAGAGATTAAAAACTTCATTGACGCGATTGAAGGAAAGAATGAGATTATAGTAAAACCAGAACATGCAGTAAATGTCACAAAAATTGCAGAAGCGTCGCTTTTATCTAGTCAAAAAGGAATACCAATCTATCTGGATTTAAAATGAATAAAAAAATGTTAGACATTTTAGCATGTCCCATCTGCAAGCATACTCCTTTGGAAATGCTTGAAATTAAAATAAAAGATGAAATTATAATTGAAGGCTCATTATTTTGTTCAAAATGTTCACGATTTTATCCAATTATAGAAGAGATCCCAATTATGCTTCCTGATGAATTAAGAGATAAAAAACAAGATATGGATTTTCTTACACGAAATAAAAATGAATTACCAGAAAAAATAATTAAGCAAGGAATTCCATGGCATTTGTGATTTATTTTGGTTACAAATTTTATCTCTGATAAGGCGAAAGTTGGTGAGAATGTCAAAATTTGGCATTTTGCATATGTGGGTGACAATGTTGAGATTGGAGACAATGTCAAAATTGGATCCTTGGCTCATGTTGACTATAATGTAAAAATTGGTGAAAATACAATGATAGAAGGATCAGTATACATCCCACCACTTTCTGTGATTGGAAAAAATGTTTTCATTGGACCAGCTGCGGCGTTAACAAATGATCCGTATCCACCAAGTGAAAAATTAATTGGAGTTACAATAAAAGATAATGTGATAATTGGTAGTAGGGCAGTAATTAAAGCAGGAGTAACAGTTGGAGAAAATAGTGTAGTTGCTATGGGTGCAGTTGTAACAAAAGATGTACCTCCAAATACAGTGGTAGGTGGGCTTCCTGCAAAAGTGATGTATTCAAAAGAAGAATATGATAAAAAACAGAAAGAATGGAAAAATCTCTAAAAGAATAAAATCATGAACTCGTCTGTCTTTGAAAAATCCAATTTTTAATTTTTGTCAAAGTAAAAATCCAGATAAAAATGAGAATTAGTGCGATAAGAACCTTGATTCCAGAATTAATAATTGGATCAATCTCACCAAATCCTGCAAATGAAATTGGTCCTACAAATAAAACCATTAAACCACCACCAACTAAAATTAAAATCCACATAGAAAATATGAAGGAAAAAATCTGGGCAGACATTAAATCTCTACACTCATCATAAATGCTGTAATTATAGCCAAAATGCCAGAAAATATAGCCAATTTGAAAATCTCGATACAAATTTGTTTTTCTGACAGTGGTTTTTTTGCTAGGATTAATCTTACAAGTGTAATTGGAGCTAACTTATCTGCAGTAGTCTGGAGCTTCCAATCTTCTGTATGTGAAGTTGGATTTTTAATTTCTCTATGTTCAATAATTTTTTTAACACTTGACAAAAATAGAAATGAGTTTATTATAGCTGGTAAAATTGCAATAGCTGCAATTACTTCAACTTGCCCAACTATCGCAATTGCTCCATATGCACCACCAAATACTAATGCACCAGAGTCTCCTGGAAAAATTCTACTTGGAAATTTATGATATTTATAAAAACCAAGTGATGCAAATGCCAAACATAGTGCAATAATACCAATTTCATAATTTTGTAAAATGAAAAGAACAATGGTTAATGAAAAACTTGCAATTGAAGTAAACCCACTTGCAACACCATTCAGAACATCAATAGAATTGATAGTATTACCCATAACTGGAATCATGAATACAATAAGTCCAAGATACAAAATTGGAATTTTTACTTCACCAAATAAAGGAAATGCTAGGTTAGTGTCATATGCACCTAATAGTAAAATTGGTGCTGCGCAAAATGCAAGTGCAGCTGGTTTAAACCATCCACCCATAACTCTTCTATCATCTATAATTCCA
>Ga0208522_1001726_pt1 | contig 13821 bp, 12 predicted proteins | sample ETNtaG_25_FD_185763 | JGI IMG/M metagenome (GOLD analysis project Ga0208522, IMG submission 185763) | Marine microbial and viral communities from oxygen minimum zone, Eastern Pacific Ocean - ETNP201302SV86 (SPAdes) (version 2) | ecosystem: Environmental > Aquatic > Marine > Oceanic ... | reverse complement strand
GATGTTACCGGTTCAACAGGTGTCATATTAGAAAATGACGAAACAATCACCAATTCTACAGATGGTACAGTACTGATCAATGGTACAGTATCAGGTGGTACGGGAAGTGCCGCAGGCGTGTTCCAGTCCAATGGTGATAATGATGTCACTCTTAAAACTGGAAACTCCAATACAGGATCAATAACGATCACTGATGGCGCTAATGAAGATATCGCTGTAGCGCCGAATGGTACTGGTGAAACCACCTTTGGTGGAAATCCAATTTCAAATTATTCAGCTTCAACGGTCAGTATTACCAGCGCAACGACCTTAGCAACTTCACACAATGGCAAAGTATTAATTTGCAACAGTAGTTCAGATTTTTCTTTAACCATTCCAGAAGATACGCTTCCAGCAGGTTTCAATGTTATGATTGTTCAGAAAGGTGCCGGAGAAATCACTCTAGCGGCTGCTTCAGGTAATGTGACCATTAATAATCGTAATTCTCATACAAAGACAGCGAATACATGGGCGATCATGTCTCTGATTTGTATTGATGCAACTACGGATGCCAATGTGTTTGTAAGTGGGGGTGATGGGGCGTCTTAGGCTGCCATTGAAAAAATGAACATTTTTATGAAAAAATATTTTATTTTTCTAGTTTGGTTTAGGTCTTTTGCTCTTTCTCAGGAATACGAGATAATTACCTACCAGGTTTCAACCACACAGCAAAGTATCGGTTCTGATTCTTTAGTGCTGATGGGTACCATTGGCAGTTCATTATACCAAAACAGTTCGTCAGACTCATTACAGCTTAAAGGTGGCATGACACAGATTTTGACCAATCTGTTTAAGAGTCCACCATTGTTGACCACTTTTATAAGTGATACAATTAAGAAAGATGGAATGCCGGTAATCATTCGTGCCATCGCTACAGACCTGAATGGTATTAATGGGTCCAACTTATTTATCCAGCCTGGCGGAGGAGAGCCCTTTAAATTTCCTATGGTCGCTCTGGATGATAGTACCTTTGAAGCATCTGTCCCTGAGAGTCTGCTCACGGTTCGCAATTTTCGTGCCTGGGTAGTTTCAGTTGACGGTATGTACTATGAGACCACAAGCCAATATAGTACACCCAGTATGGAATTTTCCATTGATTCTCTTTCCATGTCAAATACGTTTAGCCATTACCCGGATGGGATAGAATCGGAACGATGGCGGTTGATGTCATGGCCCGGTGTGTTAGATAATAATGCACTGGCAACGTCTAGCCTGGACAGAGGGCACGTATTTTATGATTGGGATATATCCACCAATAACTGGACAAAACCTGAAACTATTGAGCCCGGAAAAGCATACTGGTTCAAACATAAATATAAAAATAACGCATCCTTCAGCAACTCTAAATCAGCAGGCACTGCCGTACCACTGGAGGACACCGAGATTGAACTGAACGAAGGCTGGAATATCATTGGCAGTCCTTTTTCATTCCCCGTGGAAGTGCAGTATGATGCTAGAGATATTTCCGGGCTTTATTTATTTGGAGAAGGCTCCAGAGATGGATGGCAGCAGCCACAGGAAAGTATGAGCCCCTGGGCGGGATATGCAGTACATGCCAAAACAAGTGGCCAGAGCATAATTCTTACTCCATTCCCGGCAACCAACGAGGATGAAGCAGCGGGGAGGGTTGCAGAAAATGGCTGGAGCATACATCTTCATGTGGATGGAGAATACTTTTTTGATCATAGCAGTGTTATTGGTCGCCTGAATGACGCCACAGACTATGAAGATGGCTACGATGTCCCGAGTCTTCCAAACCTGGATCATTTTATAAAACTGAATATGGATCTACATAGTAATTCAAACTTTAATTATTCAAGTGATATACGATCAATAGACGATTTTAATGGTGTTTGGAATTTGAGACTGAACGGCAAGGGACATCTAAATCCTGTAACAGTTTCAGCAGATGTGGGCAGCTCACTTCCAGAAGGTTTAGTAGTTCAGGTTGTGGATATACCGAACCGGATGGTCTATGATCAGTTTATGGTGAACGGTATTACTATTGATGATAAGCTCACGGAAGGCTATGATATGAAACTGGTGGCAGGTGATCAGCAATATGTAGAAGAGACTGTACTGAAAATCTTATCTGAAATACCGGAAGAGTTTTCTTTGAGCCAGAACTATCCTAATCCATTCAACCCGCTGACTAAAATTGATTTTTCTCTGCCTAAAACAGGTCGAGTTGTAATTACAATCTATAACCTGTTGGGACAGGAAGTTACAACACTGATCAATGAACGCTTAGACTACGGCTACCACACCGTCACGTGGCAGGGAACGGACAGGATGGGCCGTCCTGTGGGCTCCGGTGTCTATTTCTCAGAGCTTAGGGCAGCCGGAAATCGCAAAACGCGTAAAATGCTTCTATTGAAATGATTCATTCAATACAAAAACAATTCATTGTCATATTTCTACTCAGTACTGTGGTCATAGATGCTCAATCTGCTTTGCCTACATTTCAGGCAGCACAAAAACCATACAATTACGTCCTTAATCTGAATGGATCGAATTCCAATAACAGGCAAAGGGTACATTTGTCAAATTCAGCCGCTTTGAGACCTGATGCTTTTACGATTCAATTATGGGTAAATCCAGATGTTGTGGAAACTGCGCATTTAGTTTTTAGAGTTAAGACATATAAGATTGTAATGTCATCTTCTTCCTTTGGTGGATTTGTACGAGGTAGCGGGTCTCCGAGTCCTGTATGGCAAGGTGCTTGGTCATCAGACATTCCACCTTCAACAACCGGTTGGTATCATATTGTTCTAACTTTTGCAAGTTCAGTAACCAAGCTATACGTTAATGGTAACAATGTAGCTACCACTAGTACATCTGGCTATACGACTAATCAGACAACTCAATATGTAGGTATTGGAGATAAAGCTCAAAATGAAGATGATGAACCTTTTGATGGACAGATTGATGAATTCGCTTTTTGGAATGAAGCGCTTACTGCATCTGAAATAACAGCACTTTATAATTCAGGAAATGGGTTAAACGCTTATGTAAACTCAACAGATTATACTTCATCTAGTAATTTGGTTACTTATCTTCAAATGCAATCCAATGTAAATTCTACAACAGGCAATTACCATGGCACTTTCGAAGGATCTGGTACCGGGGATTATATAAATACTTTGCTTGAATAAAAATCTCAATGATTAATTTTAGAATTGATATGGCCAATGATATTCGTGTTTCGGACGGCAATGTTGTTGTCGTAGGAGCAGCAACCCGGGATACAAGTTACTATAGTGGGAAAAGTGCCTGCTGCTGGCTCAATGGTGAACTTCATTACCTTGTAAATCAGTATGATGTTCCTGATGGTTTGGCATTTTGGAAATAGTAAACTAATCACGGTTATAATGGAGTAATCTATATTATGATTAAACAACTATTATTTTTATTAATTATTAGTCTTTTCTTTTGGACCTGTGCAGAAGATGAAGAGCCACTGGCAGAAGATTGTGCCGGTGTTGCAGGTGGCGACAATATTTGTGGCTGCACCGATAGCACAGCAACAAACTATGACAGCCTCGCCACCTATGATGATAACAGTTGTGAATTTCTCTTAAATGGAGTTCCCATCAAATGGATACGAACCTATGATGGCGATGAGAGTTGGTGCGTTAATACAGTATCCGATGGTGGTTTTATTATAGCAGGCGCAACAAATTATACTGGCCAAATTATAAAAACGGATTCAAATGGTGAAAAAGAATGGCACCAGTTATATGATAATTCTACATCATTGTATAGCGTACGCCAGACAGCGGATGGTGGTTTTATTGCAACTGGCTATTATGAGTGTGATACACTTCCAGGATGCTATCCTGATATTTATCTTTTAAAAACAAATAGTTCTGGAACCATTGAATGGGAAATATCAGATGGGACTAGTAATAACGATTGGGCAAGAGATGTAGTCCAGACACAGGATGGCAATTTTGTGATCACGGGTACTTGGAATGATGATGGTTGGAATTCCAAGGCAATGCTAAGGAAATACAGTAGCAGCGGAGATTTCATGTGGGGGCAACTCTACAGTAGCTCAACTGCAAATGAAGGTAACTCTCTAATAGAAACTTCAGATGGCAGTCTTGTTTTTGTTGGTTATTCCGGTGAGCAGCACGGTGCTTACAAACATTTTATGGTGAAGGCAGATTCAGATGGTGAGCAGATATGGAAAAAGAAGACCGCATCGGTAGGAGATGCTTTGCTCTACGCTGTCTGTGAGACTCCAAGCGCAGGCTTTGTTTCAGCAGGATTCTGCAATAGTTGGAGGAGCAATTTATTGGTAGAGCGTAATGGTTCCGGCAGCATAGCATGGGAAGATTGCTTTATCGATGAGAGCAGTCACTATGGTTACTATGACATGACCCCGTCATCAGATGGAGGATACTATCTCATCGATGATATCTGTTACCTGACAAAAACAGATGAAAGTGGTAATATCAGTTTTAGTGTCCAACTGGCCCATGTGAATCAATCCGTCATTGAACTGGATGATGGTGACCTCGTCATAGGCGGGTTCGGATTCCGAGAAGGAAATAGTGGGGGACCAATATCACTTCTTCGTCTGGATCCATCTAATATTAATACTTCTAATCTTACAGCGGAGTAATGTTAACTATGTTTAAACATATATTATTTTTATTAATTCTTAGCCTGGTCTTTTGGACCTGTTCAGAAAATGAAGACGAGTCTCTTACAGAAGATTGCGCAGGTGTATTAGGCGGAAACAACATATGCGGGTGTACGGATAGCCAATCATCGAGCTACGATAGTACCGCTACCTATGATGATGGAAGCTGTGATAGCAGCCATATTCTCATCCCTGGACGAACGATCTATATTGTAGGCGAATCCTACAATAGCGAAGGTTCTCTTACTGCCTGTTACTGGGTAAATGGTGTTCGGGTAGATCTTCCAGGAGGAGACTGGGCAACAGATATTTTTGTCAGTAACGGTACTGTATACACTTCCGGGACAAGCGGAGCAAACGCCTGTTACTGGATCAATGAGACCCGCTATGATCTTCCAGGAGATGGAGGCGAAGGTGAAGCTATTGCTGTGGATAGTAATAATGTTGTTTATGTCGCCGGATGGTATAATGATGGATCTTGCTACTGGAAAGATGGAGTGAAAATTAATCTTACGACTAATGCAGAATCGCAGGCATTTGCGATTGGGCTACGTACCAATGGCGATGTATTTGTTGGCGGTTATTACATGAATAATCATCATTATGTTATTCCCTGCTACTGGAAAAATGGAAACAATAGAAACAATCTTTCAGTACCAAGCGGTGGAGATGGCGAAGTGAATGATGTTGCCATTATGGATGGCAATACCAGGTATTACGCAGGTTACACATTGACACCGGATAATTTTGCAGGGTACGTTCCCAAAGCTTGTCACTGGCGCAATGCCGGTAACAGGACTGACCTACCTCTTGGAGGTTCAAGTTGGGATATTTATGGTGCAACTGGAAAGGGTATTGCTGTTGATGGTGGTGATATTTATGTCGCCGGGTATACAGATTGGTATGAGTTCACTGGCGAAGAAGAGACAACAGGTGGATCTTTTCCACAATACTGGAAGAATAGCACCATTCATGATTTGCCGGGTGGCCCCTTGACCAATTTTGGTACCGGTGTGGCTAATGATATTCGTGTGGCGGATGGTGATGTTGTTGTTGTGGGAGAAGCAACTCGAGATACGAGTTACTCTGACAGTTTTACAGCTGCCTGCTACTGGATCAATGGAGAGCTTCACTATCTGGTAGATCAAAATGATGTTCCTGATGGATTAGAAGACTGGGACTGGGGCTCTGCTAAGGGCGTTTTCATTGAATAAACCTGGATGAGCGACAGAGCACATTATTTTTTTGTTTTTATTTTAATTGTTTTTTATTTCAGTTGCAGTGATTCAGAAACGGAACCAGAAGATTGTGCCGGGATCACCAATGGAACATCTATCTGCGGCTGTACAGATAGTACCGCATTAAACTATGACAGCACGGCTACCTTCGATGACGGCAGTTGTTCTTACTGCGGTATGGATACCAGCTTTTCACGTGTTTTAACAGGAACGGCTGGATATGATATCGTACGATCATCCAATTGCAGTTATGTTATATCTGGTTCTAATGAGCAGACTTTTCTACTTAAAATTGATGAATTAGGGAATGAGGTATGGAATAGATCCTATAGTGAAATAAATGGTAGCCATTGGGGAAACTCTGTCTTTCAGACGATTGATGGAGGTTATATAATCGCTGGAGCCCAGAATACAATTATCAAGACTGACTCTATAGGGTTATTGCAGTGGTATTATATACTTCCCTATTCTTACTCTCACTATGTGGAAGATGTAATACAAACTTTTGCAGGTGATTATATTGTAGTAGGCGGTGTAGGCGGTGATCCATCAACCAGTGGTCATAATCAGAAAGGTCAGGCATTTATATTAAGAATGTCTGAAGGTGGAGGGATACAATGGGTGAAGCGTTATGGAATCTCAAATACACCGAATGATAGTTTCTTGGGTGTTGTCCAGGCAGATGATGGTGGTTTTGTCCTGGCTGGTGAAAAACTCCAGGATCGAAATTTTGAGTTTTATGATCATTTTTGGATAGTAAAGACAGATGGAAATGGAGATATGGAATGGTCTCATGAATTAGGTGGTAATCTATGGGATGAAGCATTGGATATTGTGAAACTTTCAGATGACAGTTACATCATAACTGGAAAAAAATCCTTATCATCAACGAATCTGAATATGTGGGTCATGCGCATTTCTTCTGATGGTACTATTCTGTGGCAAGCGGATCATGGAAATAGTAATTACGATACTGGCACTTCTTTAACTGTGTCTGAAAATGAAGAAATCATTGCTGTTGTTGGTTACACAAGGAATAGTTCCACCAGTCCATTTAAATACAGAATATGGGGTGTGGATGTAGCCACAGGACAAGTTATATGGAATAAGATACACGGTGGAAACTCGGATGATAAAGCATTGGGTGTAGTTGATTCATATGATCAAGGCTTTAGTATAGTTGGTAGTTCCTATTCTTTTGGAAGTGACCGTGTGACCTGGCTTGTAAAGACAGATTCTCTGGGGAATGTGAATTAAATTATAATACTCTCCCCGCTCATCAAATGTAAAGAAGTGAAAATGGAACGGGGGTTTTATTTGTGGGATGATGGGTAGATTTAGAAATAGGAAAAATCTTCATAATAATAATTATAAAAATCATACTTTAAATATTCTTTTAAAATCTCCTACATCTCTTTGTAATTTTCGCGGCTTTTTTGCAGGGGAATTCCAAGAAAAACCTGCACAGTTGATGCCAATATTATATGACTGAAATCAATATAACATTACCGGATAATTCCGTAAAGACAATGCCGACAGGCACTACGTCACAACAAGTGGCCGACAGTATCGGTTCAGGCTTGGCACGTGCAGTAGTCGTGGCCAGGATTGATGGCAAACTTAGAGACCTAAACAGTCCCCTTGAACAAGACTGTTCGTTAGAACTATTCACAGGTGATACGCCGGAAGGTCATGACACTCTACTCCACTCCACAGCTCATTTAATGGCGCAGGCTGTTAAAGAACTTTTCCCGGAAACCAAGGTTACCATAGGCCCAACCATAGAAAATGGTTTTTTCTATGATTTTGATACCGATGTTCCTTTTTCTGATGAAGTTCTTGCCCGGATACAACAAAAGATGAAAAAATTAGCAAAATCAGGTCAGGACATTGTTCGTACGGAAATGTCTGCCGGGGATGCTGTAAAAATGTTTGACAAAATGGGTGAATCCTATAAAGTTGAGATTATTGGCGATATCAACCCCGAAGATGTCATATCTGCCTATACCCAAAGTGACTTTACCGACCTTTGTCGTGGACCCCATGTATCAAATACTAAAAAGATAAAATATTTTAAACTGCTATCAACATCTGGTGCCTATTGGCGCGGTGATGAAAATAATAAAATGCTCCAACGTATCTATGGAACAGTATTTGCCAGTAAAGATGCTCTAAAAACTCATCTTCATAATCTTGAAGAAGCCAAAAAACGAGATCACCGGAAATTAGGTAAAGAGCTCGATATTTTTGCTTTTGATGAAGAAGTAGGACCTGGCTTGCCGCTTTGGCTGCCTAATGGTACCGTTATGATCGAAGAATTGGAACAATTGGCAAAAGTGACAGAAAGAAAAGCAGGTTATCATCAGGTCCGTACGCCACACTTGACCAAAGGTACTTTATATGAAAAATCCGGTCATTTAGACCATTATAAGGATTCCATGTATCCGGCCATGGATATTGATGGGACTGACTATTATGTAAAACCTATGAATTGCCCCCATCATCATAAGATATATGCGGCCACACCAAAAAGTTATCGGGATCTACCTGTAAGATTAGCTGAATATGGCACATGTTACCGTTATGAAAAATCCGGTCAATTATTTGGATTAATGCGTGTTCGCAGTCTGCAGATGAATGATGCTCATATTTATTGTACCAAAGAACAATTCAAGGAAGAATTCCTGGCTGTGTGCAATATGTATATTAAATATTTTGAAATATTTGGCATTGAAAAATATTCTATGCGCTTGAGTCTGCATGATACAAAAGGATTAGGAAAAAAGTATGTGAACGAACCTGAGTTATGGTTAGAAACAGAACAATGGGTCCGAGAAGCACTCCAGGAAGGTTCTATAGAGTTTACAGAAGTTCCCGGTGAAGCAGCATTTTATGGTCCCAAGATTGATGTTCAGGTCTGGAGTGCAATTGGAAAAGAGTTTACGTTAGCTACAAACCAGGTTGATTTTGCCATCCCTGAAAAATTTGATTTAACCTACACAGACGAACATGGAAGTGATAAAACACCTCTATGTATTCACCGGGCACCCTTAGGAACACATGAACGATTTATTGGATTCCTGATTGAACATTTTGGCGGTAACTTCCCGCTATGGCTTGCACCAATTCAGGTAGCTGTTCTACCTGTTTCTGATAAAATATTAAATTATGCTTCAGAAGTTGAGACTACGCTTCGTGAAGCGGGAATTCGTGTAAAACTAAATGATCGTGCAGATAAAATTGGTGCGAAAATTCGCCAGGCAGAATTAGAAAAAATTAATGTAATGTTGATCGTAGGGGAAAAAGAAGAAACAAATAACACTGTTTCTGTCCGTCGAAGATTTGAAGGAGATACAGGTACACATCCTTTAAATACTTTAATTGATCAGCTTAATGAAGAAATAATAAATAGGAGACTCTCCCATAGCAAAGAAACAGAAGCAGCGACTGAATGACAAAATAACTTCTGAAGAAGTAAGGTTAATTTCAGAAACTGGAGAACAATTAGGTGTTGTATCTCTTGAAGCTGCATTAGAAAGAGCCCAAGATGTCGGATTGGATTTGATGGAAGTAGGCCCGGGTATGAAACCCCCGGTTTGCAAAATCGTTGATTACGGCAAATTAAAATACGAGGAAAAGAAAAAACAACAGCAGAGTAAAAAGAAACAGCACGTTGTTAAACTTAAAGAAATACGGTTAAGACCGCGGATTGATGAACATGATCTCATGACAAAGTTGAACCGTGGCCGAAAGTTTTTGGAAGATGGAGCGAAATTAAAGATCACTCTTATGTTCCGAGGACGTGAATTGTCTCGTATTGACTTGGGAAAAATTGTTATGGATAGAGTACTCGAAGAATTGGCAGATGTGGCAGAGGTCGAAAAGGATATTCCTTTAGAAGGCCGACGCATGTCAATAATCCTTAACGCAAAATAGGAGTGCTAGATGCCTAAAATGAAAACAAGACGCGGAGCAGCAAAACGCTTCAAGGTTACAGGTTCTGGCCGAATTAAACGAAACAAAGCAAACCATAGACATATGCTCATTCGCAGATCGAATAAAGCTAAACGGAAAATGAGACAAGCAGGTATACTCAAGACCGGAGATGCTAAACTCGTGAAAGCAATGTTGGGCGTCTAAAAACTGGAGACGATAACAAATGCCAAGAGCAAATAGTTCCGTACCGCGACATCGTCGTCATCGGAAAATCGTCAAGCAGGCCAAAGGCTACTATGGTGCCCGGAGCCGCAATTTCAAAACTGCAAAAGATGCAGTGGTCAAAGCAGGGCTTTATGCCTATCGCGATAGGCGTCAGCGTAAACGTATGTTTCGCCGACTCTGGATCACACGTATCAATGCAGCTTGCAGGCTCAATGGGACAACATATTCAGCTTTTATAAATGGTCTGAAGACCAAAGGTATTGACTTGGATCGGAAAATTCTGGCCGATATGGCGGTGAATGATCCGCAAGCCTTTACCGATTTGACAGCGTCAGTCTAACTGAAATGTCAATGATGGAACAACTCGAGTCGGTCAGGAAACAGTTCCTGGCCGATCTCGAATCATTCCCAAAAAATCCCAAGGACATAGATGAACTCCGTTCTAAATATTTAGGACGCAAGGGGCAAGTAGCAGCATTATTCGCTCTTATGGGGCAGGCTACGCCGGAAGAACGTCCAACACTGGGTAAAGATCTCAATATATTAAAACAAGATCTCACCAATCAATTCGATGAGAAAGTAGCATCCATAACTGCATCTCAGCAAACTGCTGAAGATGAATCCATTGATCTCTCTCTGCCAGGGAAAATACCAAGAATTGGTTCTATTCATATTCTGGAGCAAACGCTCTCAGAGATTAAAGATATATTCAAATCTATCGGTTTCCATGTGGCCTACGGACCAGAAGTGGAAGACGAGTTTCATAATTTTACTGCTCTGAATATTCCGGAGCATCACCCTGCAAGAGATATGCAGGATACTTTTTTTATTGATCCAACAACTGTTTTAAGAACACATACATCGAATGGACAGATCCATTTGATGGAAAATGAAGATCCTCCTATCCGATACATTGTACCGGGTCGTGTTTATCGAAATGAAGCTATCGGATACAAGAGCTATTGCCTATTTCATCAGGTGGAAGGAATCTATATTAATGAGAACGTTTCATTTGGCCAGTTGAAAGGGTGTCTTGAATTTTTTGTTAGACAAATGTTTGGATCCAATAAAAAAATGCGATTCCGACCATCATATTTCCCTTTTACTGAACCCAGCGCCGAAGTAGACATATGGGATGATGAAAGGCATGAGTGGATGGAAATTTTAGGGTGTGGTATGGTAGATCCTGCTGTTTTGGATAATGTAGGATATGATAGTAAAAAATGGCATGGATATGCATTTGGTATGGGCGTGGAACGAATTGCCATGTTGAAACATAAAATTAATGATATACGCTTATTTTATAATGGGGATGTTCGCTTTCTGGAGCAATTCTCATGATTGTTTCCATTGATTGGTTAAAACAATTTGTTGATGTTACAGAAACGCCAGATGAGTTGGCTGAATTATTATCTCAAACTGGTTTAGAAGCAGAAATTGTAGGTGTTCCCAGCGATTTACCAGGTGTGATTATTGCTCATGTTGATACAGCCGAAAAACATCCAGATGCTGATAAACTAAAACTTTGTACCGTCAATGACGGCAAAGAAATCCATCAAGTTGTTTGTGGTGCTCCAAATGTAGAAGCTGGACAAAATATTGCATTTGCAACTATTGGCACAATTTTACCAGGAAATTTTAAAATCAAAAAAGTTAAGATTAGAGGACTGGAGTCTTCAGGAATGATCTGCTCTGAAAGAGAATTGCAGATTACCGATGAGCATGAAGGCATTATGGTTTTGCCGGATGATCTGAATCCCGGAGATGATTTCATGACAGCCTATGGACATAAGTTCTTATCCCTGGAATTAGATATTACTCCGAACCGACCGGATGCATTTTCTCATCAAGGTGTGGCACGGGACATTGCTGCTGCAACACATCGTGAATTCAAACCTCTTAATATTAAAGCAGCCGAGAGTAAAGGCAACGAATCTTTATCCATTTCCATGGAAAACCCAGATGATTGCCCACGATATATAGGGGGAATTGTTACAAATGTAAAGGTGGGTTCAAGTCCAGAATGGATGGTTGAAAAGCTCAAGGCGGCTGGACAAAGAAGTATTAATAATTTGGTGGATATCTCCAATTATGTTTTACTTGAAATGGGGCACCCAACCCACATTTTTGACTATGATAAACTGAATCAAAAAGAGATTTTAGTACGGCGTGCAAAAAAGGGTGAAAAACTCACAACTTTAGACGAAGCGGAACATAAATTAAGTGAAACAAATTTACTTATTACCGACGGAAAAACACCAGTTGCCCTGGCAGGCGTTATGGGTGGACTCTCTACAGCAGTTACAGATGAAACAACAACTGTCTTAGTTGAAAGTGCTTATTTTGATCCTGTGACTACCAGGAAGAATGCAAAAAGTGTGCAAATGAGCACCGATGCATCCAAGCGATTTGAGCGTGGTGCTGATCCTGATGGTGCAGTTAATGGATTCTGTCGTGTAGTTTCTCTTTTACAGGAATTAGCTGGTGGTGAATTGGTCTCTGATATGGTGGACGAATACCCTAAAATAATCACTGCATCCGAAATCAGTTTGAGAAGATCTGAATTGGATCTGATCATGGGAATTGAAGTCGATACTGCGGATATTAATCGTATTTTGGAAGCACTTGGTTTTGAATATACAAATACGGGTAATAATTGGGCATGCACACCACCATCTTATCGACCAGATATAGAAAGAGAAATTGATATCATTGAAGAGATTGCACGTATGATAGGTTTTGATGCAATTCCTTCTGATGAAAATATATATGGTGAGTATCGTTATGAACAGCCTGATCCGGAAGCTAAGATTGAACCAATTCGATCTACCTTAGCCGGCTTTGGATTTCACCAGGTATATTCTAACTCTTTACAAAATGAAGTGGTATCGGGATTATCCGGAAAAACATCGGTAAAAATGATGAATCCATTGAACAGGGAAATGGCTTATCTGCGGACAACTTTATTGCCTGGACTCATGAAAGCGGCTGACTTTAATATAAAAAATGGATCACCCAGTATCAGGCTTTTTGAATGTGCCAATGTACACGAACAAACATCTGACGGAATTGAAGGAATACATGAATATCGGCATTTAGCTGGCATTATTTTAGGGGAAGAAGAACCAGCATCTATTCATAACGATGCATCCGAAGAAGATCTATTTACGTTAAAAGGATATATATGCGGTTTATTCAGCTCCAAATATCGGATGCGAGTTGAATTGAAAAGGGAAGACCATCCTGGATTTGATTATGCCCAAACAATATTAATTAACCGACAAAATGTTGGAGCGATGGGAAGATTGTCGTCTTACTGGATTCAAAAAATGGATCTGGATATAGACAATGTATGTGGATTCGAGATGAACCTTGAACCCATCTTGAAAATGATAAGTGGCAAAAAGCAATTTAAGCCCATTGCTACATTTCCAAAAATTCAACGAGATCTTAATTTGGTCATGAATGAGACTCAGATAGTGGGTCCAATAACAGACATGATTTTGAAAAAAGGAAGAAATCTCATTATCAGTGCAAACCCTATAAATATCTTTAATGATGAAGTTGCATTGGGAAAGGGAATGAAAAGTGTCACCTTTTCCATTGAATTCCAGCACCAGTCTAAAACACTTGAAGATAAAGATGTAACTCCTGTTATTAACGAAATTATCCGTGTTGCTGAAGATGATTTTCTTGCTAAATTAAGAACATGAAAGATATAGAATTACTGAA
>Ga0208522_1001725_pt1 | contig 13822 bp, 5 predicted proteins | sample ETNtaG_25_FD_185763 | JGI IMG/M metagenome (GOLD analysis project Ga0208522, IMG submission 185763) | Marine microbial and viral communities from oxygen minimum zone, Eastern Pacific Ocean - ETNP201302SV86 (SPAdes) (version 2) | ecosystem: Environmental > Aquatic > Marine > Oceanic ... | reverse complement strand
GACCACGGCTGGCATTGACCGGGCCGCCAAAAAAGCGTTTCAACAGGCGCAATTGGCTTCCAGGTCAGCTACCTTTCAATTTGATGAAAGCGCCAGGCCTGCGCACACGGGAAGCTATCGTTCCCCCTTTGTAAAAGACAGAGAATCATTATCCGCCGGGAAACTTAATGCACTGCTGATGGATGCCTACACCCATCTCAAAGTCTCTGACAAGATTGTGAGCGCAACATCCCTGTGCCAGGTAATCGAAATTGCCACGAAGTTTATCAGTTCCAACGGCAGCGACATTAGTCAGGACTTCCTGATGCTGGAGTTTGACCTGCGGGCCACAGCGGCAGATGGAACCAACCAGCAGACCCGTTCTTTTGGCGGTATGCGCGGAACCTGCCGTCAAATGGGTATGGAATATTTTGATTCCCACGAGATCATGGCCCAGGCCGGAAAAATCGGCGAGCAGGCCCTGGAACTGCTCTCAGCAGATGAATGTCCTAGCGGGGAAATGGATGTGGTCATTGCCCCGGACCAGATGATGCTCCAGATCCATGAAAGTATCGGCCACGCCCTGGAAGTGGACCGCATCCTGGGCGATGAGCGTAATTATGCCGGCTGGAGTTTTGTGAAGCTGGAAGATTTTGGAAAACTCCAGTATGGATCCAAGGTTATGAATGTCACCTTTGATCCCACGGTTTCTTCTGAATTTGCCTCCTACGGTTTTGATGACGGCGGCCTGAAAGCTGAAAAGGAATACCTGATCAGGGACGGCATCCTGCTGCGGGGCCTGGGCGGCCGGGAAAGCCAGATCCGTTCCGGTGTGCCCGGCGTGTCCAATTTCCGGTCCAGCGGCTGGAACAGGGCGCCTATCGACCGCATGGCCAACATTAACCTGGAACCAGGCGATTCTACTTTTGATGAATTGATCTCCCAGGTCGAAAAAGGGGTCTACATGGAGAGCAACCGGTCCTGGTCCATTGATGATTACCGCAACAAATTCCAGTTTGGCTGCGAATATGGGAAGCTGATTGAGAATGGTAAAATGACTGCCACGGTGAAGAATCCCAATTACCGCGGCATCAGCAACCCGTTCTGGAACAGCCTCAAGGCATTGGGCAATACCGATACCTTTGGCATTTTTGGTACGCCGAACTGCGGCAAGGGCGAACCCAACCAGGTCATCCGGGTGGGTCACGCCTCGCCGGCCTGCCTTTTTGAAAATATCCAGGTATTTGGAGGTGTATAATGGAAAAGGTTTTTAACCAATTAAGTGATTTTTTGTTCTCCCTGCTGCAGGGAGAAGAGAACCTGATCCTGTCCTTTTCTGGCGAGAATAGCCAGTTTATCCGTTTTAATCACGCCACTGTGCGGCAGACGGGCCTGGTAGATGACGCAGACCTGGGCCTGAAATTCATTTCCAACAGCCGCACCTGCCGCGGCGGTTTTACCGTGTCTGGTGATTTTGATGTGGACACGGCCCGCGGAAAGGCCGAGATAGTCCGTATGCGGGAGGAGGCTAAGGAGATCCCGGAGGATCCTTTCCTGGTATTGCCGGAAAATTCGGGTTCCAGCCATGAAATAAAAACAGCAAATGGTCTGCCGTTTGAAAATGCGGTGGAAGCCCTGGTCCCGGCCATGGCCGGGATGGATTTTGTGGGTATCTGGGCCAACGGCAGGATGTTTCGCGGGAATGCCAACAACCTGGGGCAGAAACACTGGTTTGAGACAGAATCATTCTGCCTGGACTATTCATTGGTTACGCCGGAGCACCAGATGGTGAAAGGGTCCTTTGCAGGCAGTGACTGGGACCAGAACGAATATGATATTTACGTACAGCGGTCCCGCAAGAAACTGGCTTTAATGAATAGAAAACCAGTCAAAGTGGAAACAGGTGAATACAGAACCTGGTTTGAATCTGCGGCTGTGGCTGATTTTCTGGGGATGTTCTCCTGGAACGGCATCAGTGAAGCATCCCTGAGACAGGGGTGCAGCGGGTTTGGACGTATGCGCCATGATGATGTAAGGCTGTCGCCAAAATTTTCTGTGGTGGAAGATTTTTCACCAGGATTTTGTCCGCAATTTAACTCGAACGGTGAAGTCGCACCCGAGCAGCTTACTTTGATAGAAAATGGAGTACTTAAAAACACATTGGTCAGTTCCAGGTCGGCCAAGGAATATGGGGTTGAATCTAATTTTGCGGAAGGCGGAGAATATATGCGGTCTCCCAAAATGAGTTCGGGAAGTTTGAATCAGAAAGACGTGGTTGGCCAGTTGGGCAAAGGTCTTTATTTGTCTAATATTCACTACCTGAACTGGAGCGACAATGCGGGTGGCCGCATCACCGGTTTGACCCGCTATGCCTGTTTCTGGGTGGAAAATGGAGAAATCGTAGCCCCTATCGAAACTATGCGCTTTGACGATTCTTTTTACCACTTTTTTGGCGATCAGCTGGTGGATGTTGAAGATAAAGCCAGCATCAACCCCGAAGTGGAGACCTATGGCGGCCGTTCCCTTGGCGCCACAACCTGCCCTGGTATTTTAGTTGATTCATTTAAATTAACGCTGTAGCAGATGGAATTATCAGGGATTCTGCTTTTTATAACCGGATTTATCCTGGGCGGCGCAGCGGTCTGGTTCCTGCGCCAGAAAGAGGTTGAATCCGTCAAGGCGGGCCAGGAGCAGTTGAAAAACGTTTTTGGTGATCTTTCCAATGAAGCACTGATTGAAAACCAGAAAAAATTCCTGGAACTGGCGGAAGACAAATTCTCCGTCCTGCTGGGCAAATCTGATGAGCAGCTGGGCAAGAAGAAGGAGTTGATCGATTCCACCTTGAAAGAAATGAAGACCGATCTAAAGAACCTTTCTGAGAATACGGTGGCCCTTAAATCCCAGATGGAAGAATCGCGGAAAAGTGTCGGCGAACTGTCCGATACCACATCCCAGCTGCGGCAGATCCTTTCCAGCTCCCAGGCCAGGGGGCAGTGGGGTGAACGGATGGTAAAAGATATTCTTGATTTTATCGGGCTCGTGGAAGGAATCAATTATTCCAAGCAGGCCCAGGTCTCTGAAGGGACGGAACGGCCGGATTTTACCTTTTTTCTCCCGGACGAGAAATCATTGAATATGGATGTGAAATTTCCCCTGGCCCACTATGAAAAATATGTGGCTGCAGAAAGTGAACCGGAAAAAGAAGCTGAAAAAAAGGCCTTCTTAAAAGATGTCCGCAACCGTGTTAAGGAAGTGGCCAAGCGATCCTATATCGATCCGGAAGGCGGTACAGTGGACTATGTGCTCCTGTTTATTCCCAACGAAAGCATTTACGCATTCCTTAACCAGGAAGACCATGAATTAATCGACTTTTCACTGGAAAATAAGATTATGCTCTGTTCGCCCATCACCTTATACGCGATCCTGTCTTTGGTCCGCCAGGCCGTGTCCAATTTTGCCATGGAGAAAAAAGCGGGGGAGATGCAGGAGCTGGTGGGCGTTTTCAGGAAGCAATGGGAGAACTTTATCGGCAAGATAGACGCCATGGGCAAGACGCTTCTATCCCTTTCAAACCACTATGAAGAATTAAAAGGCCCCCGGCTGCGGGCCTTGGAAAAACCCATGGATAAGATCGGCGAGCTGCAGCTTGGCGGTGACGAAACAAAGGAATTGGAAGAATGATAATGAATTCCTATAATAAAATCGGGTCAAACCTGCCGCCGAGACAGTGGAATTTCCGTGTGATTGCTTCATTCCTGCTGGCAGCGGCAATGACCCTGTCATCCTGTGTGGCTCCGCCGGACCACACGGATGGGCTGCTGGAGAATATCCCTGCTGTGGTCAATGAACCGGATTATTTTTCTCTCTCTATCCTGGGCGATAAATACTCCGAAGATGAATCCTGGGACCTGAATTTTTCTGCTATTGAAACAGATGTGGCCCTTGCCACCCTGGTGCTAAAAGATATCGATATGAAAGCAACTGATTCTACATATTTCCAGGTCTTGCGTGCGGAAGGGGATACTATACTCAGTGTTCTCATCCAGTCGGATCTGATCTGGTCCAGCGAGAATTCTATTGCTGAGACAGGAGCACCTGCTGTCGCCACCTTTACCGGCGTGAATTTTACCGGCCGGTTTGAATACCAGCTGATCAAAAAATAAGGAATGATTATTTGCTCCAGCACTAACTTTGGCTAGGCGTATGGTTAATCTTCGATCAACTATTGCTTTGGTTTTCTTCCTGGGATCCATCTCTGCTGAAGAGCAGGAGATCGGAGGTCTGTATTTCAAATCCAATTATGATGCTGAAGGCCAGGGACGATTGGGAAAAGGCACCACGCTGGTCATCCCAGATGCAGGAGAATTGGTTTTCGGCTCCGATTTCACCCTCGAGTTTGACATTTATTTCTGGCGCAAGAGTCCCTTCGGCTTTATCCTGAGTGCCGGCAATGAGGAATGCACTGATATGATTGTTATGTCTTACTCCAATTACCGGCATGACGATACGAGTTATATTGAGCTGACCTACCGGGATCGCCCCAGTGTTCTATCGATTCCCGTTGCTGATAATGATCAGGGGATGAATATTTGGAAAAAGTTATTGCTGAAAATAGACTATTCCGCCAACCGTGTCGGCCTTTCCTTTGAGGGCAGTGATATTTCCTGGTACCGGCCAGGTAAATCCATTACCCGGCATTTCCAATTCCGCTTTGGCTCTACATCCAGACAGATAGAACCGCCGAGTATGGCCCTGCGCAATATTCGTGTCCATGATAACAATATACATGCGTATGGCTGGCAATTAAATGATACGGATGGCGATGTGGTAACTGGAACTTCCGCTGCCGGTTTTGCCAAGCATGGGAAAATGGAGAATGGGATCTGGCTGGCTGGCAGGCATTCATTCTGGCACAGGGTTTATCAGCAGGATATCAAAGGGGCTGAAATACGGCATCTAGGATATGATGCGCAGAGCGGCCAATTCATTTACCTTCAAAATGATAGTCTGGTTTTTCAGTACGTTAAAAATACATTCGTCAGGGAAAAATATCCTTTTGTTTTCCTATTGGGTGATTTTACCTATGGCTATAACCCGGTACTGGACCAGGTATTTGCCATATATCGCGGCGGTGGCGGTCCTATTGTCATTTATGATCAGGAAACAGGTATTTGGGAAGATTACGATCCGGACTTTGTAACCAATGAACAATATTACGAGAAAAATATCCTGATAGATCCTGAAAATGGCGATATTTATACCCTTGGCGGTTATGGATGGTATTCACAAAAAAATGATCTGCAGCGCTATGACCGGGATTCTAAGACCTGGGTTAAGATTCCCTTTAAAACGCAGAATGACATTCCTTTTTACCCAAGATCCAACTGTGCAATAGCCTATAACACCGCGACAAGTTCCTTTCTGGTGATGGGTGGAAACGGCAATGAAAGCGGCCGGCAGGAGCAGGGTTTCAGAAGGCTGAATGATTTATGGTCCCTGGATCTAAAATCAAGAACCATGACCCAGATCTTACCTGATGACCCCACTATTATTTCTTCCAATACTATAGAAAAAAGTATGATTTTACCATTGTTAAATCAGGTTTACCGGCTCGCTTTAAATGAAAATGAACAAGGTATCTATAACTATAGTTTGTATTCGGCCAGCATGGAAAATAAAAATCTCGTGAATACGAATATTGGTTTACAGCCTGTAAATGCTGATCAATTCGAAATTATTGCCCTGCATCACCTGGAAAAGACAAAAGAATTATTTCTTGCTGCTGTCAATCAAACCGATAATGCGAATGTGACAAAAAAGGTCCTGGAGTTTTATACCATCAGCCTGCCCGTTCTACCACTGGTACCCGAAAAGCCGATGACAGCGATTTGGGAGTGGCTGTTCTTCCTGGGGTTCCTGTCTGTAATGTACTGGCTGTTCAGTCGCGGCGTGGTACGTCTTGACTTGCGGAAAATTGTGGTGTCCAATGTGCCCCGGGCCATATCTGCCCGTTTAAATGGAGACCTGGATTATGTCCTGGATAAGGGCATTACGGTGCGGTCCTTTGATGAATTCCAGTTGTGGATCGACGGCGATGAAATTCACTATTCGGACTGGAGTTCCAGGAAATCCAGGGAGATTTTCCTGTATATCCTGTATCATAACCACCAGGGTGTCACCGGAGATGAGATTTCCAATGTATTCTGGCCGGGCTATCCCAGGAAAAGTTCTACAAACAGCCGTTCCGTGGCCATCAGCAGGATCAGGGCAATCCTGGGACCTTATAAAAAAATGCTGGCCAAGGTGAACGGGCGTTTTCGGATGGAAGCGAATGGTATGCTTTTCTTTGACCAAGATGAGGTTCAAAAGATCGTCGCCAACGGCCACTCCATGGGTGATCAGGTTGATAAACTGCCCCTCGTTCTCTACGGACGCGGAAATATATTACCCGATTTAGAGGGCGACTGGATCGAAGAAATGCGCGGCCATACCAGGGAAAATGTAATCAAGTATGGGAAAAAACTGGGCAAAAGGTATCTGCAGCAGGAAAAATGGAGAGACCTGGAGTGGGTGGGGGAGAAACTGCTTTCCTGGAATCACCTGGATGATGATGGGCTCTCCTTTGTGGTGATTGCCAATAAAAACCTGGACAAACACGGGGTGGCTCGCACCCGGTACCTGGAATTCAAGGATTTGTACCTGCAGCAGATCGGCGAAAAATACAATATCAGTTACAATGATATGAATTAGCAATGGTCGCTGCCCGACCGGGTTGTATAGACTAATTGGCCAAATAAATCTGATATATACAAACCGCCTAATATTTTACCCATAGACCCATAAAGTCCGGTGCATTCGAGAAAAAGGAACCTAAAGGATTACGAATGCGAGATTATTTTTAAGATGCGGGCAGTAACAATGGTTTTGTAATTTCTGAAAGATTAAAATCTAAAGTGCACACATTGAGAAAAATATTTTCAATCCTGTTTGTGGGCCTGATGCCTATATATGTTTTCGGGCAAATGATAAACAGTTTTGATAGTGAGCCAGGTGAAACATACTGGAGTTATGAAAGCAGTGAAAATGCTGATCCAGCACTGAGTTATGTGAACAACAGTATTGTGAGTGACCCGGTAATTGAAGGTACAGGTGCCATGCAGCTTGACTACAGCGCACACAACATTGAAGCGTGGGGAGGCTATTCAAAGATTTATCATATGCACCCTGATATTGGCGAAGTCTGGGACTGGTCGGGTTATGACAGTATTTCATTCTCCTATTATAATTCAGTCCCACAGACATCGACTGGTAGCCAAACAGTTCATTTGAGATTGAACCTGAGTGACTACGGAGACATTACAGTTTCTAGCTACACAGGTCTGGGAGAATATTATTACTCTTTCCATTACATCCTGGATAATGATCCGGGCTGGAATACCATTACAATGCCTCTGGTGCGAAATGATTCCTGGGATGGCGGTGGATTCAACCTCACCGGCTGGATTGGCGATGCTGGTAATGGTGAACTTGACAAAGATGCTATCGCCGGATTCCATTTTGAATTTTCCATCGACGGCGGTGGAGATGGTACTTATAATCAGGGCACAATCATCCTGGATGATTTTAAGCTGACCGGTTCAAATAATGTACTAACCAACCCCGGTTTCGAGCTTGCTGATGAACAGGATGATGATTTTGGCTGGGGTGTTGCTATGGGCGGTGGACATGCCGAAATTGTCACTGACGCAGCAATGGCTCATAGTGGTGACAACTATTTTCATGTAGGTGTTACTGACAACTGGGCAGTCGGTTATACCGAAGGCGTTATTCCCGCCGAGTTTGGTGAAACCTGGCGCTTTAGCGGGTATGCGAAGAGCATCTCCGGCATTGATGGAGATTTTGGTGCTTTCAAGCTCGAAGCTAAAGATGTAGGTGGGACTGTTCTGGGAACAACTGGTGATGTGTTTTTGCCAATCACAGATGAGTGGGGTTTGCATTCACTCGAATTTGTCATGCCAGAGGGAGCAACACAAGTTACGGCTGTTATAGTAGCATCGCGCTGGGATGGCTCAGCATGCGACTATGTTTTTGATGACATGTTCCTTACGAACATGGGAGCGCTGGACGTTATACCTCCAGATCCTGTTCAAAATGTAGGCGCAGTACCTGCTTCCTATTACAACCTGGTCAACTGGTCTGATAATGATGGTGAAGAAGGTGAGACCTACAATGTATACGCCAGTACAGAACCAATCACAGATCTATCTTCTCCAGCTGTTGATGTTGTAGCTGCGAATGTTTTAGAAGGTGAACAGGCTGCTGTCCATTATTTGTATTTTCCTCTTGAAGATGCAGAGGTAACCTACTATTATGCTGTTGCCTGTATGGATGCGTCTAACAATGTGGGGGAGCCGGGTGCATCTTCTGGCTCGATCACGAACACAGCCCTGGGCGTTCCGACCATTTCACTGGAACCTCCCGCGGATTTTGCCGCAGATGGTGATTTGGCCGAATGGTATGACAGCGGAATAGTACCGTTTGAGCTTGGCGCCACAGATAATTCCTATGGAACACCTCATTTAGGCTTTGGTACAGTAGATGATGATAATGACCTGTATGGTACTATTTACACGGCTGTTGACGATGATTACTTTTATGTAGCTGCAGAAATCGTGGATAATGTGGTGAACAATGATGCCAGTGCAGGATGGTGGACTGCTGATGTTGTACAACTATGTTTTGGATTTTATGATCAACGCGGTCAAAAACATGTAGGTATGCAAAGAGGAGCAGAGCCGGATTATAAGATGTATTTCACGCCGGCTGGTGCAAACTCAGACAATGGTGCCGGGATGTTAGCTGAACATGGTGATGGAAATTATTTTCATGAAGTATTTAACCCAGGCTATGCTTTCGAATTCAGAATATCACTTGATGCAATACTGATTGCTGATGACGTCAGATTAATCCCGGCAGATGGTATGCGCACGCCTTTTGAGCCAATGGTCTATGATAATGATGGAGCTGGATTGGAGGCAATTATGGTATTATCTCCAACAAATGACGATAATGCGCACCAGACATGCGAGGTCTGGTCTAATACCTGGATTGGTAGCACTTACACGACAAATACGCTTTTAAATGGTAGTTTTGAAGATGGAATGAATTTCTGGAGTACGTGGAATGTGAACGGAAATACCACAATTTCAACGACAGGCGAAAGTATCTATAATTCGAGTGCGGTTTTTGAAGCCTATGATGGAGAGCAGGCCCTGAAAATGTGGGGTGCATACAATGGCTATGAGACCTATACCTGGGTTGGACAGTTCCTAGAAGTAGGATCAGGAGGACTTGAAATAGGGTCCTTGGTTATGCTGGATGGTATGATGATGTCCCACGCTGATGACTGGATTGGACAGGGTGCGAACTATGCATGCCTGGCGCTTTATTTTTATGATGCTGATATGACTACTTATGTTGGTGGCCAATATATGGCACTTTCGGAGTTTGTAGATGCCAGTGCCCCATCCAGTGAGTGGCTATACCGAGATGTAATTGCTCAAATCCCTGAAGGAACAGTATGGGCGTGGGCCGGTGTTGAATATTATCAGCCTTCGAATGATGATCATGGAAGTATCTATGTAGATATGTTGCAAACTGATGTCAATGTCACGGGTGGCATCCCTGCAGAATTATCAGTCGCTGAGGCAGCTGCTGTTCATGGAGATACGGTTCTGGTAGATATTTTTATTGATGAAGTAACATCAGAATTGTCTTCAATAGACCTGTCCTTTGCTGGATTCCACGGCAAGCTTACCATGGTTGATATTATCGCAGACGGCAGCAGCCTGATGGGGTCTAATGGCTGGGCTATCCAATATAATGATACGGAGGATCTGCTGATCACCGCAGCGGCGGGTGCCCAGGATATAGATCAAAGCGGAAAGCTATTCTCCCTAAAGCTGGCTGTGAATGATACGGTAGCTTCACAGTTTGTTCCGGTGGAAATTGTTCATTATCTGGGCAATGATAATTTGGAGGAGTATATAGCGACGTCCGGCGGAGTTCAAGTGGTCTGGGGGCCCACCGCAAATTTCATATCTGACACCACAACCGGTTATCTACCGCTGACGGTTTTTTTTACAGATACATCTACGGCTGGCACATATGATATCAACCAGTGGGTTTGGGACTTTGGCGATGATGCAACTGCTGAAGGGACGAATGTACAGCATACCTATTACCAGGATGGCAATTATACAGTTACCCTGGTGGTAACGGATGAGTTTGGTTTAACGGATACATTGACCATGGTTGACTACATTATTGCCTTGCATCCAGTATACCCGCAGGCCGGTTTTAGTGCCAGTTTGACATCAGGAGACTACCCTTTAACTGTGGCCTTTACAGATACATCCCAGGCCGGTACCTATGCAATCACAAATTGGATCTGGGATTTTGGCAATGATTCTACCGGAACAGGTACAGATGTATCCATGTCCTATCATCGACCAGGTGTTTATGATGTGAGTTTGACGGTGATCGATGAATACAGTTTAAGTGATACATTAATAAATTACAGTTATATCCAAGTAGATACTGTATTTGGTGATATAGATTTTAATGCGATTATGGAAACAGAAGATGCATATACGGTGCTGAGTCATGTTGTAGGTTTAACGGAATTAGATTCATTAGAATTTGTCATTGCTGATGTAAGTACAAACTCGAGCCTGTCACCCCTGGATGCTACGCTGATCCTGCAGTATCTAAATGGGGATATAGCCGTTCTGCCCTTTGTCCCAGGCCCGGGGTTTGAAGCAACGGGCCAAGTCCAGATGGAAGATCAGGATGCTGACCCGGACATGATGCTGGATATTCCTGTTAATCTTACCAATGGCAGCAATATTTATGGGTTTACGGGGACCATCCAATATGACCCTGCTGTTGTTGAACTGGATACGATACTCTTTTCGAATGCATTGCAAAATTACTTGGTTATTGCGAACCCGCTGTCTCCCGGCGTGATCATTCTATCCGCCGCCGGGATTGCATCAGCAGGAGAATCTGATGTTATTGCAGTTCTTTCCGTATACGTAACGGAAGCATTCTCAGAGGCTACCAGCATTACAATTACCGATCTTTCCTGGAATGAGGGTGAAGCTGTTGAACTGGCGGCAGAGATGACCATTAATTTTGGTCTTTCTGTTGATGGATTACAACTACCGGATGTATACGCCCTTCACCAGAATTACCCCAATCCTTTTAACTCGCTTACGACCCTGCGCTATGACCTGCCGGAAAATGCCATGGTTAACATTACCATCTACGATATGATGGGCAGGGTTGTGAAAACTATGGTAAATAGCGAACAGGAAGCAGGGTTTAAATCAATACAGTGGGATGGCACGAACCATGCCGGTGCTGCTGTATCCGCAGGTTTGTACCTCTATACAATCCAGGCTGGTAGTTTCCACCAGACCAAAAAAATGATCCTCCTGAAATAGAAATATGAACGCACAAAATAAACAAATCCAGGGACTGAATTAAAATAATGTCTTGCTTAGGAAAATGCATGATTTTTTCAGTCTCCGTAATAGCCTGCTCTTTCGGTGCCACCATAAGTGTGCCTGGGGATTATGCTACCATACAGGAAGCGATTAATGCGTCAGTAGATGGAGACAGTATAGCAGTGGCTGCTGGTACCTATAATGAGAATATCAATTTTAATGGTAAGAGTATTAAGGTTGTAGGTGAAGATCAAGCTACAACGATTATTGATGGTAGCGCAGATGAGATTGATTTAAGTGGTTTATTAAATGGTGGTTTTGAATCCTACTATCAAGGTAATAATTACGAATGGCAGTTACTACCACATGCCTGGTTGACATGGGATAGTAATAATGGTGGCCCTAATGAGTGCTGCTATGCAATATCTTTCAGTGGCGAGAATGTATATCAGTCGGACTCTATCTTTTATACGTATGAAGGAGCGGCCGCATTAAAAATGTGGGGAACAGGGGGAGAGTGGAATGTTTTCCAAACATTTTACGATTTTTTACCCGGTACACAGATTGATGTTTCTGCAATGGTTTTTCAGGCAACTGATGATCATATAGGCGATGGGTCTACGTTTCATGTTTTTCTGAAATACTTTGATAGTAATTGGAACTATCTTGGGGCAGAATTGTCACAGGCCTTTACCTCAACGGATTCCATGAATATATGGTTACAGCGTTCTGTAAATGGAATTGTTCCAGATGATGGTGATAATAACCCTGATGTTAGTACTGTGGTACAGGCTGGTTTGATTTATACAGGTGAAGGAGGAGCTGTAAATATAGATAATGTCCAGATGAATGTGAATGGCGAAAGGTTAGCGTCAAATAAATATGAACAGCGTATCATTGAATACAATCCATTGGACTACCCCGATCGTACCCGCCAAGGCGGTGATACTGTTGATGATGCAGTTGTAGTGACTGGTATTCCATATTCGAATTTTGGAAACACACAAGGTTTTACTGATGATTACGAAGAGCAATGCGATGCGAATGATGGTGTGAGTACATCACCGGATGTGGTATACGCTTATACTCCTTCTGAAGATGAAGTTTTTAATATTTCTACATGCGGTAATGGATCATATTATGATACCAAACTATTTGTTTATGAAAATACTGTGGGTAATCTAGCCACTACATTGTCAGGAGCCGTATCCTGTAACGATGACGCGTGCACTAACTATCACCAAAGTTGGCTGAGCGGTATTTATAATATTAATGCCACAGCCGGAAATACATATTATATCGTCGTCGATGGATGGGGTGGACACTCAGGACAATATCAGCTAAGTATTGAATATCCGCAAAGTTCAACAAACGTAATTGTTTTCGAGAACCAGGAAGATAGTACAACTGTTTTAAAAAACTTCACAATAATGAACGGCTATGCTTCTGGCAGTCATCCTTACAATCAAGGCGGCGGTATCATGATGTATAATCATTCCAGTCCGACACTTGAGAATCTTACTATAACTAATAATTTTTCTGAAAATCATGGTGGAGGAATCAGTGCCCAGGATGATTGCAGCCCACTCCTCAATAATATTACAATCAGTGATAATTCTACCAATGGTAATGGCGGCGGTATCTATTTGCACAACCATTGTCATGCAGTGCTCAATAATGTGACAATTAGCGGTAATTCAGCCAATAGTAATGGAGGTGGTTTTTATTCCAGGGATAATTCCAATCCAACAATAGAAAACTCTCTTATCAGTAATAATATATCGTTGAACTATCATGGAGGCGGAATTTTTGTAGAGAATGCGCATCCATTTACAATGAGTTCTACCACCGTTGAACTTAACCAGGGTAGTGGAATCTATATTAATCACGGACAAAACCATCGGATTGGGCCGGGTGTAATATCTATGAATAACACTGGAGCAGGATTCCTTGCCCATTACACAGGAAATTTCCAAGCCGGGAATCTTAATTTATACGGTAATTATGGTGGATTATATCTTGTAGGCTCCAGTCCCGTTATTACAAACTCTATCATTGCCAATAATTTGGGTTCTGAGCCTGGAATAAGATGTCAAAGCGGTTCTAGTCCCATGATTGTAAACTGTACCATTTCAAATAACAGAATAAATTCTGGTGATCAATTGTCAGGTTCAGAAATCCTGTCTGTGGATAATTCGCATCCAATTTTGGAAAATTCTATTGTCTGGGGCTCAAACTCTATAGCTGATATAGAGTTGAGTAATGAATGGGGGCAGCCAAGTGAGATTACCCTTAATTATTGTATTGTAGAAGATGGAGAGTCGGGAGTAGAA
>Ga0208522_1001720_pt1 | contig 13829 bp, 12 predicted proteins | sample ETNtaG_25_FD_185763 | JGI IMG/M metagenome (GOLD analysis project Ga0208522, IMG submission 185763) | Marine microbial and viral communities from oxygen minimum zone, Eastern Pacific Ocean - ETNP201302SV86 (SPAdes) (version 2) | ecosystem: Environmental > Aquatic > Marine > Oceanic ... | reverse complement strand
ACCCTAACTGGCGAAGTTCCCCAGCAAGTTATGATTGGCCAGCAACAACCACAGATGATGGGAGTTCACGGTCAACAGGTCCTTGTCATGGAGAAACCACCCAATGATGGATTGATTACGGCAGTTTACGTTCTATCTGTGTGTTCACTAATCATTTCCCCACTGTTCTGTGGGTTGCCCGCATTCATCTGCGCCATCATTGCAGTAACTCAGAATCACCCGAAAGGAGTACAGGCACTCATCATTTCCATCGTCTGTCCAATTATTGGGGTTGTAATTGCAATGCTATTATTCGGGGCTATGGCTGGATTATGATTACAAAATCCAAAACATTCTGCGACAGGTGACTGCTCGCCAGATAATGCCTCGAGTCAAGGGGTTAAATGCCATGTTTAGTACCCAATTGGGTAAACGGAACATCATGTTTCCAAAGCGAAATGCGCGCTTAGAATTTCGCATAACCCTACCCATCTGTTTGTTCCATCTATGCTCGTATTCTTTCAGTGGCGTACCCTCATTCAAATGTTCAGCGATGACTTGTCCGGCTATTCGACCACCAATCATGGCGATGGTGATGCCTGCACCATTAGAGGGTAAGACCATTCCAGCAGCATCACCTACCAAGAGATAATTGCCCCGGACAAAGGTCCGAATTGAACCAGACATTGGGAGGGAGCCGGCTCCTCTGAATGAAATTTCACCATCGTACTTGGAAATGAATTCCTCCGCATATTGGTTTAGACTGCGTCCCTTGGAAAAACGACGCTGAATGCCGAGGCCGATGTTCGCACCGCTAGATTTGGGGAACATCCAAGCATATCCCCCTGGGGCCATTGAACCAAAATGTAGTTCCACAGCATCACCAAAATCACCATCCATTAATACAAATTTAACAGGAATCTTCAGAGATGATTCGTTCCAATAATCCCTACGCAGTGGGTCGTTATGGCCCCCTGCCCCGACAATGATTTTTGCCGAGTAAGTCGATCCATTTCGTAAAACAACTGTATTATCTTCAACACGATCAACATGGGAGTCAACGAGATAGTTTGCACCGCTTTCTTTGGCCAGTTCGACCAGTGCTTCATCGTGCGCCACACGATTTAGGACCATGCCCTCAAATGCAAACTTCAGAGGTTTGCCCGATGGGGGAACGATGTGCATCTTAGTGGAACGTTGCGAAATGGCTTTTTCTGGAGTCTGGAACAAATCGTCCATGTCCGGCACATCTGGGCAAAGGCGTTGCATCTCCGCGTTGCTGGGGACCAGTTCCCCACATTGCAATGGTGTACCTATGGGATTTCGGCCATCAATGACGAGGACGTCAACACCATTTGCTGCAGCATAACGTGCAACTGTACTGCCCGCTGGACCCCCACCTATCACGATGACATCATGATGAATGGGGTCACTCATTGCGCGTCATCACCTGTTGAGTCATCTCTTCTAGGACGTCTCTAACCCGGGAGGGGGGAAATTTGTAGAGATAATTTAGAGCGCGTTCCAAGTGGTTTTGGATTAAAATTCGACAATATTCGAATGAATTCCCTTGCTCAAGTAATGCCTCCAGTTCATCCCAACTATTGTCATTGAATTCGGCCAATATCTCAGACAATGTACGGCGAGATTCACCATGCAACAATGTCAGAGCGTGGATAATGGGTAGGGTCATTTTTCCTTCATGGATATCGGTACCACGGGGCTTTCCCATTCGTTCATCACCAGTTAGATCAAGGATGTCATCAACCAACTGGAAAGCAATACCTAGTTCCATCCCAAATTCGTGTAGGTGCGATGCTTCTTCCTCTGTGGCGCCTGCTATGATGGCTGCACATTCAGCTCCCGCTGCAAATGGGCCTGCTGTTTTTCCTCGAACGATTTCGTAGTAATCTTCAGGGGTTGTCGATAAATCTGAGATGTGCTGTATTTGTTTCAATTCACCCGCAGCTATTCCTGCACAACTTTCAGCCATGATGCGAACGATTCTTTCTTCGTAACGGCCACCGAGCCCGAAGCCCATGACAAATAGGAAATCACCGCCGATTATCGCGCAGTTCAACCCATGCTTCTCGTGTAAGGTTTGGACGCCGCGGCGTAATTTTGCGCCATCGTAAATGTCGTCATGAATGAGAGTTGCTGTGTGGATGAATTCAGTTGCAACGGCAAAATCCAATACTTCTTCTCGATTTTGTCCGCCAGCCAAATCGTAGGCCAGTAAAGCGAGGATAGGTCGGATGCGTTTGCCACCTGCTAGTAATATCTCGCGCGCGAGTTCCATCGCAGGCGAATAGGGACCAATCATAGAGGACTCAACCATGGACTCAATCGCTGATTCCACCTCAAGACGTCGCTCGACGAGAATAGAATCCTCAAGGATATTTTCCGCCATTGAACCTTCGACGAGGGGTGCCTATATCAACAGGTGGCTGCCGCCGCAAGCCGGGCACGTTACGTGTCTGCCATCGGCGGGATGAATATGGGGGCGGAAGCGGAATTCGAACAAATTCGTCTTGTCTGTGTTGGTGGAGAGGAATGTTCAGCGCCACTACATGTTCAGCAATGGATGGAAACCCAGCCACTCGAAGGCATTGAGGTCACGGTTCAATTCGATGAAGATTTAACTTCTGCTCTAGAAATTCTTGAGAGCGGAGACGCTGATTTATTGGCCATATCTGCATCAACTTGGCATTTATGCAAAGGGGCATCTGGCACTATGGTGACGGCAGCCCTACCTCGGCGAGATGAAAACCATATTCTGGTTGCCAATGATCGCTTAGGATATTTACCACATAAATCGATTATATTGGCAGAAAATCGACTTCAAAGGCGCCAATTACGTCGATATAGGTCAGATTTCAGAGTACTCGACCCCTATGCATTTGCGGACATGATTGAGCGCGAAGCACCTGCTGAATCGGGGCTGGCGCTGCAAGCGTGGATGGAAGACCTTCGGGCGACCAAAATAATCACCGGATATGTGAGTGAAAGACACTGGTTCGATGCTGCAAATATTGATGCTCGCAGACATATGCTAATGACAGATATCCGAGATGATTCTGCAAGATTTTTGCCTAGTCCATTGCATGGTTTGACTCTGCTCGTATCCCGGAAGGGTTTTCCGAAAAGTCTCTCAGATCGAATTGGTGATGCTGAATCATTGACAGCATGGGCATGTGAACAAGTTATTCTTGGACAAATTCACCCAGAAATATTAGATAGAGTCGGGATGATTGTACGGCATCGACAAGTCGCTTCCTTGCTCAATCAAGCAGAACAAGAGAAAGATTTGTTGCGTTCAACATCTTTGTTGGATGGAGAGGGGGACGTCATTGATACCACCTCTTTGGTAGAAATCTTGATTGAAGTCGTGGGGCGAACTGGGGAACGCACACTCTTGCTAGAACGTCTAATTCACAAAGAGGATGCTGTGACGCATGCGCGACTCTTGGTTGTTGATTGGCGAAATCTGCTTGAGGCAGTGACAACAGAACACTCTGAGGACATTCGCTTGGGGCCAGCAAGGCCCGCATTCCTAGACTTGTGACGGCTTTTCTGCTGGGGTGCTCAGACGGCCCTTAGGGCCGTTATTGAAGCGTAACATATACAGGCACCTAGGAGTGCAAACATTGGCGAGGGTGAAGGATGGTCGATGAAAATCTGTTGTCACAGTTGTATTCGGCCCGCCTTGATGAATTGCGTGAGATGGCAATATCCCACGATATGTCAAAGGCCGGGAATGTCGAACAATTACGTGCAAGACTCATCAATCAAGTGGCGTTATCTGACCACGATCTTTCATGGGATTCATTACAGGAAATGCCGAATAAGAAACTTGGTGAAATGCTGGGTGTCTTCGGCGTCAAACGATCGGGTTCAATCAAAGAAAAGAGGCAGCGATTGTGGTTACATCTGAATCATGATCCAAAGAAACTCAATCCGGAGGAGATTGCAGATGCCACCCGGGACCAATTACACGAACTTTGCAAGGCATTGGAACTCCCACGTTCGGGAAGTAAACAACAGTTGTTTGCTCGTGTCGCAGGTGTTCTAGCCAACCATGAGGGGGGCTGGGGCAAGGTGAAGAAGAGTCTGCGTCGAGGTAGAGCGGCGCCTGTCGTGCCGACCACTCCAGTGATACAAGAAGTGCAAGTGCAAGATGATGAAGCAGCCGAATTGGCAGCGATGATTCAGGCATCAATCGATGCTGTGGATGTTGAGGAATTGACTGATGTGCTTGGAGAGCCTGACGAACCTGGGCCCGTTGACAACGAAGGAATTGTTGAGTCGGAGATTATCATGACGGCGCCCACGGATTTGACCATCGACGAAGGGTCGGGTTCAGCAATCATTGAACTGGAAGCCCGAGTTGCAGAATTACACAGTCATATCCGAGAATTCTTGCTGATTAGTCGTGAGCACGATGCGAATGACGTTACAGCGTTTGTAGAAGACCTCGGTGGACAAGGATTTCAAGTTTCACACGCGATGGTTCGGAATCGAATTCTTGCTGAAATCACAGCGATGGCCAATCGTCGAGATGCGGAAAGTGATGCGAGTGCACAGGTGCCGGGATCTTGGAGAGAACGAAAGGCACTTCGAAGACTCGAAGAATGTCGCCCAGGTCTATTGGACATGTTGGAATCCATTCTCGACTCGGATGCAGGAGACATCGCACTGGCAAGGGTTCGCTTTGAGACCGCAGCAGCTGAAGCGGGGCTCGATCTCGACTTGCCGGGCATCAGTGGGCGTGTACATGGCCTGTTTGACCTCCAATTGAGTCTTCGAGAAGCAGAGGAAGATGTGGATCCAGTAACTGCACGCCGTCAACGGGCCCTAGAAGTTCTATATCGAGGCACACAGGATGTATCCAGCGATGCGATACGGACCCTGCAGCGATTTGAAGAGCAAATGGAAAATTTTGAACGTATTGTTGAGACATTAGTTCGTCGGGCAGAAGGGCAATTCGGACCTGTTGAACACGCACTCCTTGTTCGCTTCCTAGAACGCAGAGGTTGGGATGTGGGTCATCCAGAAGTTCGGCCTCGAGCAATTGCTGCTGCGGGAGTTCTGGCTGCTGCGATGGGATACATTAATCCCGAGGATGTTCCTAGTTTACCCACATCAATCTCCCTAGACCCAGACAAGGTGTCCGATGTCGTCGATTCTCTTCGGGATTTACTCGTTGATATGGGGCGCAGCCCCCCAACGGCAGACAGTGTAGCACACGGTGTCTCGGCGGATGATGCAGAGCAAGCAGAAGAGGCTTCAAGCATTGGACGAGTTCGTGGAAAACTAGACCAAGCAGACGAATTATTGGGTCGACTTTCGCGTGGCTTTGATGCCGAAGCGAGCGAATAATCAGCGGCTGGCTGAATAATACGATTGGAAAATCTTCGTGACATCCTCGATGCTGCGGCGACCCTCTGCCTGAAGATCGATTAGAATCTGCTCACGCATCTGAATGGCCGCTTCGAAATCCGATGCTCGGATGCCGGCCGAAGAACAGAGTGTCTCTCTGAATTTGCTAGGGACTCCCGTTTCAACGATCTTATCGGTTGATGGTTCATATTTCCAAATCGGGTTGAGTCGGGGTTTGTTCCCCTCCATACCTGAAATCTCAGCAACCTCGGTAATTCTACGCAGCATCTTTCCACCCTTGTGAACGCGGCTCTGCATGATGATGAGGTCAAGCCCCGTCAGCATGATGGGGGGTACGTTCATCGGTGCACTGGTGAGTCGGGTGACTGTCTCAGCAGCAGTGTTTGAGTGAAGGCTTCCACACGAGCCATCGTGACCAGTGTTCATCGCTGTCAATAGGGTGGCGGCCTCTGGGCCGCGAACCTCACCCACAATGATGCGATCTGGACGCATGCGGAGACTTGATTTCAAGCAATCATCCATCGAGATTGAACTGGTTCCGTCTGGACGTTCTTGACGTGTTTCCATTCGCAACCAGTGGTCGTGGTACACCTGCAGTTCTGCAGTATCCTCTACCGTGAGGAGGCGTTTGTCCCAGGGGATAAACATTCCAAGACAATTGAGAGTGGTCGTCTTACCGGAACCTGTGCCTCCTGCGATGACGAAGTTTGCAGGACGGGCGTTTAGGCCCTCGACCCAAACCCACATCATGGCTGCTAATCGGCTGTTGATTGTCCCCCAATTCATCAAATCAATGATGGTAATCGGATCTTCTCTGAACTTTCGAATGGTGAGTGTCGGACCATCGGGTGATATAGGAGGGAGTGTGCCATTGACTCGAGATCCGTCAGGCAAACGACCGTCGAAAAGAGGGACCAGACCAGGTCCATTTCCTAGGGGGACATTGGTGAATGCTGCGATGTTCTTGGCGACCATTACCCCTTGATCATCACTCATCCAGACGTTTGTTCGACAGATTCCAAAATTGCGATGGGCCACCTTCACGCATTGAGCTCCACCATTGTACATGACCTCTTCAAGTTGGTCGTCCTCTAGCAGAATGGCCAATTCGCCATACGGATTGTCAGCGGCTTGTCCATCGTAATGATACATGGGGCTGGGGTGTCCAGGTTCCATGTAAATCGTCACTGGGCCGTAGCGAGCAAGTACAGATTCTGACATTATTTTTCACCTCACGCCATCCCGTTCTGAATCGCTTCGAACAGACCTATGTAGAGCAGGGCAGAGATGGTAGCCCAAAATGGAATCCACCACAACGCCTGCTTGGTTCGTCCGAGCATTCGACCCGAAATGACGACACTGAGAGCGGCCGAAGCCATGAGATAGGGCATCATCACACCGTGAATGTCGCCCCAGTAGGCCCCGCTAGCAGCAAGGCCGAAGACTGCGAACATGAATCCCATTACCCCTGGGAGGAGGAGGCACATCAGCATGAGAATCAGGAAGGATTGTCCAGTCATCTCCTTCTCTCTGACATTGATGAGTTTGTTCAAACGATCGTATTCAACGGACATCGAGTTAGTGACCTCCCCCAATGGCGCATCCTGTTCCATAGCGGTAGACAAGAGATTGACGACACGCTGAATGAGGATGCTACGGCTGTTGATTGCATATTCGGCCAATGCGGCATCGAATGACGTAGTACGCGAGCGTTCGATGGCCTGACTCAACAACTTTCCAGTTTCATCTTGTCGGTGTCGAGATATTTCAGTCAAAGCCTGTTGAAGTCCAAGGCCCGCACCAATACTGGTTGAAATCGATTCTAGAACTTCGGGGAGGGCTTCCTCTAACTGGCGGCGGCGGCGGCGTTCAAGGAATCCGGGCATGGCTCCAGCAAGACAAGGGAGTGCAAGGGGAACGATGAGAACGAGGAAAAGACTCTGGCCCAATAATTCATAAAAATTCCAAAGCAATTGCATCAAATCACCCCTGGATCACTTGAATGGGCCTTGTAGCCCACCAATACCATCAGAATCAACGTGATGAACAACACCGGGCCGAATAGAGCTTTGACGGTACTCAACATCCCCATGCCCGGGAGACTCATCGCACCTGGGGCGATTACAGGCAACATTGCACCTATACCGAAAATAATCGGAGATAGCATTCCGAATGTCAACAAGATTGTAGGCATACCCGATAATTTTTCGATGTAATCTGCCAATTTATCATTGCGCTCCTCTTCTTCGCGATCTGACTGCTGAGTCAGTGCACGAACCAAATCGGTGTCACTGGTGACGTTGGTCCTCAGCGTGTTGAGGAATCGTGAATATCCCTTGCTACTGGCTTTCGTACTAAGCCGTGAGAATTCCTGTTCCAACTTCGCGCCGCGTTGGAGATTGTCGATGACCTCGCGGAAATCTTTCGAAATCACGCCATAGCCACCTCTTCCAATCATTTGCATTGCAGCTTCAAGTCCGATTCCAGACCCTAGCATTACCATAACTGCGCGCATGGCGTAGAGTAGATCGGCTGATTCCTGGGCGTTGGTTGCCATCTAAATCACATCCTCGATTAACTCAAAGGAATAGGCGCCATCATCGCCGTCATACTGAAGACGGTGGAATGCGACTTTTATCTCGGTCTCTGTGAAGGGATCAAGTAACCAGACTTCGGCACTACGAAATATTTCCAAGACCTCGCGGTAACCAGAGATTCCGAGGTGTCCTTCCATCGTGTAAACAGCGGATTCGGCGCCTTCATCGACCAAATCATCGCCCTCGCCGCCGCGCTTTACTTCACGGGTGATTCTGCGGCGAATGTTGACTGAAATATGGCAATTGTCAAATTGCAGCCAGTCCCCCTCGAACCCTCGGAGAAACACTGTACCCGCTTGTGCCATGGCCACGCCTCAATGGGGCAGCACCATGGAACGACCTTGAAACTAGCGGGGGGGAACCGTCCCTATGGGACGGCTCTCACATTGGCTTAAACCAACCGAATCGAGGTTCCATAATCTCGCATTTATCATCCCGTAGGGAGTAAATCATATCCTCGATGGAATCTTCGTCAGTCAATCCGCGTTGAGCGCAATGTTTCATAATCGAATCATAATCGATGCCTTCATCGCCAGCATGTTCTGCAATAATCTCGAGAACCACGGTCTCGATATTCAAATCTCCTTTCGAGGTCGGTGTGGATTCAGCGGATTCTTCGGCAGCATCCTCGTTCTCCGTCTCGGTCTCTTCAGGGGCCGGAGGAGAGGCTTCGTGTTCCTCAAATGAAATTACACGTCCCTCGGCTGCACTGAGTGCTTGGAGAACTCCAACTTTGTAACCCTCTGCATCCCAATCACCGTAATGGTTCATTGCGAGGCCGAGTCCATCGACCAAATCCCCTGGAACACCCGCATCACGCAGTGCGTTCGAATCCGTTGTTTCAGCTGATTGCGCCTTTCCTAGAGCATCGATTCGGCGCATAGTATGGTTCGCGGTTTCAACCAACCATGTAGCGTAAACTTCCCGATCAATTATTGCATAATCTTCCATTTGCATACGGCAACGGAACCCACCATCCTCCGTAGTATAATGATTGGATTTTCCAATGCAGGCCATCAGGAATCTATCGCCATCATCAAATCTAGCGACCAATTCCTCCATCTCCAGATGCAATTCGGGCCGGAATGAACCTACACTCCACAGGTGTAAGCCTGTAGGATCACGAACAGCGCCACTGAACATTGGACCTCGTTCAGTATCTCTTCGCTCAAGTCGTTCGACGACTCCACACACAAACATTCGATTTACTCTAGCACCCAACTTGGTGACGATAAAACGCGGGTCAAATTCACCTTGGCCCCCATCGGGCAGACTGGATTCATAGAATTCTCTTGCGAAAAGGCGAGTTGCCGTCTGACGGCGGTTGCGTTGTTGATTGGGCATCATGCGAACACCCCCCAGCGTTCGCGAACTTCATTGGCTAATTCCTCGAGATTTAAATCGGTTAAAGTAAAACTGTCTGCCATTAGCAGAGCGCCTTGTGGATCAATCATTGCTCTACCAGTGAATGTATGTCTGCGACCAAGCATTCGACTTCGTAGATCTGCCAAGAATGCTTCACCACCGTCATCCTTGGTGGCCGCCTGAACGTCGTCCATTGTTTGCCCCAAAAATGCTTCAGCACTTTCACGACCGAGGATTAACGCACCATTATTTTGGCCATCATCTAAGATAATGCGTAGGCGTAGATCCTCGATTCCTGCTTGCGGGCCGTGCTCTCGACAAGCACCATCGCGCATGGCTTTTTTACAGTCAGGGCACCGATGAATGATGCCTGAACCGGATTGAACCGATATTACAGTGGCCGAACTGGTCACTCCACTACGTGAGCCACCTGAGAGCAGTTCTGAAAAATCAACCTCTACAGAGTGAGTACTGGCATCAATGACATCCCACGGGATGGCATCGAGAATCTCGGCTTGTTCGATTCGATCCACAGTCAAATCAGGGGTGCCTTGCCAGGAACGAACGCGGACATTACTCAGTCGGATAGCGAGCGGCACGGATCCTTCATCGATGGGTAGTTCAGACCACGCAGTTAGTCGGCAGACACCCGTTGGATCAACGGCATCGCCACCCCAAACGGTTTTCTCAGCACCGTCTTTACCAGTGAATTTTCGACTAGACCATGATGTCAGTTGAACTGTGATGGCAACATCGGTGGCCCCATCACGAAGTTCGCTAATTTGCATGACGGAGGATGCTTCAAGATTTTCAAGGCTGGCAAATCCTTCATCGTGATAGATTTCTACCTTGGTTCGTTCACCAATATTCAATTCTGGAGTATTACGGAAGCGTCGAATGGCAGCACTCTCAATCTTGAGAAGGGCGCCAACAGGATGTTCAAAGTCCCCAAAACAGGCAAATCCGATAGTGCCCGTATCATCGGCCAAGCGACCTTTGACGAGATCAATTGTGCCACTACCATCCTTCTTGTTGACAGTTCGTTGTTCGGCAGTTATAACGCGAGCGACAACCGTTGCGAATCCATCCATTGTCAGCACACGCTCGATGGAAATCGGTTCAGAAGGGGCCATGACCACCTTACGTTCACTCGCACGTAGAACGGCAACTCGGCTGGTCTGATTGATGTTAAGGGAGAATTTTCCATTCCATTCATTCACTGAAACACCCTCTAGTCGGACCACGCTACCAGGACTCAAATTCTCAGCATGGTTTCCCCAGTCCTTGAAATCCCAACGGGTGCGTTCCCCTCCTTCTTCCCAAGGATTGTCTTCAATCCAACCAAATGCAGTCTGTTTCTCTTCACCGCGAACCATCGTCATTCTTGGTGTATAGGAGATTACCGCCACCTCGATGGTGACATTGGTATCATCTGAGGCAAGATCGGAAAATCGTTCTACCGATTTAGCGGCTCGACGCGTCGATGTGTTTGGGGCAGATACTTCCATTCCTGCCTCTTTCTGAAAATGTTCAATCACGCTACGAAGAGCATGTTTTGGCGGGACAAGGAATTCATCTTTGTAGCGAGCGAATTCTTTCGCTATCGCACTTTCATCTGCATCTGGTACGGATTCTTTGACCGTACGAATTTCATTTTCAAACTCTTCTGGGTTAGACATTTCGAGCTACTCCTGTGGAGGGTCAGAAGACCGCGTCCGCACGAGCACGTTCTGCGTGGGCTGCATTGCAGCCCGGGCAGAGAACAATGGTCGGTCGTGCAGTTTGTGGAAGACGCGGCACTCCATTACCTCCGGGAATTTGTACCGGGTTGTGGGGGTTCTTGAACTCTCGCATATCGGCGTTGCAAAGGATTTGGAGTAGGGCAGGGATTGTTATCAAATGAGGATGTGGGGGCAACGTGGCCGACGGTGATTCCTTTCATTTTGAGGGCATAGAGATTGCCCCGGGAACAGGAGCAGAGGTTTCTCTGGAACTGGGCGATGGGCCGGCAGGAAATCCACGCAGCATCCCAGTATACATCATGCATGGGACGAAGCCCGGACCTGTACTCGCGCTGACTGCTGGCATTCATGGAGATGAGTTGAACGGAGTATCTGTCGTACACCACCTCATCCACGGAGATGATCATATCGCTGGAACGGAAGATGATCGAATAGCACGCGACGAGTTGGCAGGCACCATCATTTGCGTCCCTGTGGTCAATATCGAGGGCATGCTCCTCGAACAGAGGGGGGCTCCGGATAATAGGGACATCAACAGGCTCTTCCCTGGCAAGGAACAGGGCAATCAGTCGCAGCGGATTGCGCACGCACTGTTCCAATCAGTCGTCAAGCGGGCAGACTTCCTGATTGACCTACACTCCGCACCTCACTCAAGAACCAACCTTCCGCATATTCGTGCGAATTTCGATCGCAAGGAGTGCATGGAACTCGCTCGGGCCTTTGGAACACATATCATCCTGCATTCATCTGGACCAAAGGGTTCTCTGAGACGGACGGCAACCAATGATGGGACTCCAACCATACTGTTGGAAGCTGGCACCGCCCATCGATTTGAGATGGATGCGGTACATACTGGAATAGAAGGAGTGCTCAACGTGATGGGGCACCTTGGGATGATTGAAAGAGTGAATCAACTCCCTGCGGTAAGACTGCTTGTACGTCGTTCAAAATGGGCCCGAGCAGAGTCCGGTGGGCTTCTGTACAGCCTTTTCAATGTGGGGGACCACGTCAAGAAAGGGCAGGAAATTGCCCTTGTCACTGATCCTCTTGGGGAGCAAACCCACAGCATCGAGAGTCCCAGAACAGGTGTTATTGTCGGATTGGCATTGAACCCGTTGGTTAGAGCAGGGGATCCAATCGCAAACATCGTTCTATGTTCAGCGAAAAAATGGAAGCGGGCACAAAGTGAATTCAATGCAGAGGATCCCGAAGAGGAATCTGTCGACGACGAAGAAGCCGTCGACGATGATTGAAATCAATTGAATCGCCGTTGCGCCCCTTAGGGCGCACCGAACACTGAAGAACTCCTCTTCACCGCTGCATCTCATGACTGAGGAAGAAGAGGTTGTCGTTGATGACCAGACTTTCTGGTGGTCAAACTGGATTAGGGTTGAGAACCTAGAGTTGATTTTCTCCCTCATCTCAATTGGAATCGTCATATTCGTCATTCAAGAGGACCTAGTGAACACCAACCCGACGTTGTTCTGGGTTGTCGCAATTCTCGATTTGGCCATCGTCGGATTCTTCGTTGCTGAACTGGCCAAGGATCTGTCAATGACGGAGGATCGAGGGGAATGGTGGCGTGCTCAGAGTTGGGGCATGGCTGGTTTGACACCAGTCATTCTGGCAGCATTTCCAGAGATTAGTGTAATCGTCCTACTCAGATTGGTGCATCTGACAAAGGTGTATTCACTGGCTACAAATCTACTCGGTTTGCAAGAAACCAGTGAGGAATCACCAGTACAACGTCAGATTCAACATCTCATCTTCGTTGTCACCGCAATCGGATTCGCAGGAGGTTTCATCGCTTATCTCTTCGAACAACACGCTTCAAAGGCTGCGTGTGGAGATACATGTATCGAAACGTTGCCAGAGGCCATGTGGTGGGCGATTACGACGGCAACCACGGTCGGTTACGGAGACTATGCACCAGTAACACACGGGGGAAGGGCGGTTGCAATCTTCCTGATGTTCACAGGAATTGCCTTGTATGGATTGTTGACTGCAACACTCTCACAGTTAATCTGGGCCAGAGGTCGTAAATTCGGAAAAAACAACAATGAACACGTCGATTCAAACGAGATGATTGAGCGCTTGGAGAGACTGGCAGATATGCGCAGAGATGGATGGCTAACTGCAACTGAATTCCATGATGCCAAAGCCAGTGTTTTTACCGGAAAAATACCAGGTGGAAGCAAAACTAGAGATATCGAATCAAGGTCGCCGATTCCACGAGATGAACGTAAAGAGAGGCGCGCTGCTGCTAGATCTGGATTCCTCGATGAGGAAGAGTAGTCTTCTTAGCGAGAACGGCATCGACCGGCCATGGACCCTGTGACTTTCGGTGTGCTCACAGCCTCAGACAGGGCTTCCTCGGGTGATTACGAAGACTTGTCAGGGCCCGCGATTACAGAATTTCTTTCGCTCGCAATATCCAATCAATTCACCATAGAGCGGCGCATCATACCCGATGAGCAAGCGTTGATTGAGTCGACCTTGATTCAACTGTGCGAAACTGGTTGTTCAGTCATCATCACCACAGGAGGAACGGGGCCAGCAACTCGCGATGTGACCCCGGATGCAACTGAAGCGGTCTGCGAACGAATGTTACCTGGATTTGGTGAGCAGATGCGGGCCATTTCACTACGGCATGTCCCTACAGCTGTCCTCAGTCGGCAAACGGCAGGAGTAAGGGGGCAAAGTCTGATTCTCAATTTGCCAGGGAGTCCACGTTCCATTCGTGAAA
>Ga0208522_1001716_pt1 | contig 13859 bp, 10 predicted proteins | sample ETNtaG_25_FD_185763 | JGI IMG/M metagenome (GOLD analysis project Ga0208522, IMG submission 185763) | Marine microbial and viral communities from oxygen minimum zone, Eastern Pacific Ocean - ETNP201302SV86 (SPAdes) (version 2) | ecosystem: Environmental > Aquatic > Marine > Oceanic ... | reverse complement strand
ACGTAATGTACACTGCTCCGTCTTTGTTAGTTGGCCAAGGCTGTGTAGATGGGTTACCATACCATCTGTCACCAGATGCAGCACCAATTGCCAAATCATCCACTCCATCACCGTCCAAATCTCCAAGGCTTGTCATGCCCATTCCAAGTCCTTGCCTAACACCGTCGGTATCCTTTGTAATTCTTACAGTGGATAGTTGTAATACATCTTCCACACTATCATCATTTTTTAGAACAGTTATCTTGTCTGTAAGCTGTATTTCTTCATACAGCAAAATAATATTTGTACTAGTTATAACAAAAATGGTATCTTGTAATACAATTACTTCATCTAGGTTTACGGTAGTAGCGGATATTGTCAGTGGATCATTTGCAACAAACCATGGGCGCGCTTCGTTGTATGATTTTCCATCATAATTAATCTGGACACCGCCTAATGGATAGAGTTCTGGGAAAGTCAATGGAACAGAATATGTATAACTTATTTGTGTACTGTCATCAACAAGTGTCTTATTCCATGTAATTGTGGTGATACCACCTTCTGTTGATGTTTCTCCGTCTGTGTATACACCAAACACTGATGGAACTGTCTCTATAATCTGAATGTCAGTTGTGTCTGTATGTGATGTAATATCAACTATAACTTCAAACTCATTTGGATTGTTTATTGGATCAATCTTTGATTGAGCGGTTCGTATAATGTCAAATTCTATATAATCCGCAACATCAAAGGTTGTCTCAAATCCAGTCTGAATTCCATCTGCAGTTGCTAAAATATCAACGATATACGTACCTGCTACACCGGTATCATACGTAGCATCATAAATTCCACATTCTGGGTTTGCTGTAATACCTGCATCTGATGATAGTGTAGTTTCATTGATTGTCATCACTAGGTTGGCATCACATACTGGAGATCCAACAGAATCCAACACAACAATTACAAACTCTGCTGTTTCATCAGGATAGTATGTACTCTTTTTGGTGTTGAGTGAGACCAGTCCCCACGCAAACTCTTCATTTATTGTATATTGATTGTCATCTACCGTAATTGTGTTCTCGATGGTGTAAATTCCAGGTTTTGGAGTTTTGTATTCTGGGTCATCTACTAACACTTCAATGCCGAATTTTCCTTCTCTCATTTTTTCAAAGAATATTTTTTCTGAAAATATTGAGCCGTCTGGGGAAATTATTTTTGTAGAGATTGTTTCATCTGTAGTTTGCCACGTTCCTGTTTGGTTTAGATTTTGTCTGATGTCAGCAGCTTGCACGATTATCTCAGCCGAGTTTATAATCTCCTCCGCTCTTTCCTCCAGGTGAGTCTCTTCTAGTCTTTTTGCGGTTTCCAGAATAGACTCTGTGACCTCTTCAACTTTTTCCTGCAACTCTCTGATATCTTCAGCACTGATGTTGTCTGTGGTTTGCCCTACTTGGTCCTCCAACTCTGATATTGTAAGACGCGTTTCAGCAACTTGTATGGCAGTTGTAATCTCGTTGATTCCTATCTTGCTAAGCAGTTCGCCTGGAGTTGAGGCAAGGTCTTGATGCAATTGATTTGCAATAGATGTTGCATTGATCAATTCTTGGCGATCAATTTTTACTGCGTCAATTTCTGAATAATATTCAAGCTCAAACTTTGGACTCTCAGTAATCAAGAATCCAGATTTTACCATCTTAACTTCTGGATTGACGGATGAATCAAATGGGCTGTCTGCTAGAAGATTAGCGCCAAGTGTTATGAACTCCTCTAATTGTATGGATGATTGTATTATACCATATTCATTTCCAACAGTTATCTCATCTACAATATGTATTCCATCCTCTAGTAAAATATGATTAGAACTGGTTACACCAAAAATGGTTTCTTGGATTATAAGCAATTCATCTAGATTTATGATATTTTCTATTTCATCAAGGCTTGTCTCATCAAGTTCATCAGTTATGGCAAATTCGTACAAAACCAGCGTTTCATCCAGTTTAACATGGAATGGATCATTTGAAAATAACTCATCATCAACCTGTATTGTCTCATAAAGTGAGACATATTGGTACAATTCAGACAATTCAGCCTCATATTTGTAGGAAATCTGTTCTGTGGTTAGCACGCCTGTATAGGCGTCAACTGAGGCAATTTTACCTACAAACTTGTCTGATGTCTGTATCTCATTACGTACTGTGCTGACATATGCTCCAATTACTATATCCGAATCTGAAACTGAGATTTGCGAGTCATTTATGACATATTCACCATTCTCTCCAATTGAAAACTCGTTTTGTAATGTTATTTCATCTTCAAGATTACCATCGACGTATAATGTAATATTTGAGCCATCAACTAATGCCATCACATGATGCCATCTGTCATCTAGTGTGCTATTGCCCAAAACACCATTCCACTGCACTCCATCAAAAACTGAAAATCCAACAGTATGAGTTGGTTGAACAATATTTGTCACATACAGATTGAATGAATTCTCTTTTGATGCTATCGTAAATTGAGGAGTTCCAGAATTGAATTCTGGTTTAAACCATGATGAGATGCTTATCTTGTTTATCTCTGAAGATATTGTATCTTGCACGGTGACAAATTCCGTTCCATTTAATCCAAGAGCAGGGCTCGCATATGTGCTGTTTAATGACATTAGATCTATGTATTCTGTGGAAATTATTGGCAGGGCGATCAAATCGCTGCCCATCATATCTGTAAACGATATCTGCTCATTTACGTTTACAACACCACTTCCTGATAATCCTTGTATGTCTGAAATTTGGAGGGATTCAGTCAGAATGATCTCTGTGGTTGAATATGGAATTGTATTTTGTAATACCGCCTCGATCAATTCAACATCGAGTGCCTTATCATGAATTGACACTCCTGAAATGTGCCCTGAAAATCTCGATGATGATGTACCATGCTGTTCATCGTAATCTGCACCAATCACAATGTCACTTTCAGATATGGAAATACTCATTCCATTCTCCGTGAGCCATCCTTGTTCATTTACTAAAAATAGTTCTGGAATTGATGTGGTCTGTTGCTGTTTTCCATCAACAAACATTGTGATTTTAGAACCGTCCAAAACCCCTGCAATATGATGCCATTTGCCCTCCACTAACTGGTCTGTACCTATAATTTCATGCCATGTCATGCCATCATAGATTGTGAATATTGGAACATGTTGTGGCTCTGTAACACTGTTTATCAACATCTGGAATGTCAAATCCTTGGATATTGCAACCATTTGTGGCGTTCCAGCATTGAATTCAGGTTTAATCCATGCAGAAATTGTAATCTGATTGACAGATTCTGCAATATCTTGGTTAGTTTCTAAATATGAGGTTCCATTCAGTGCTAAAGTGACGTTTTGTGGTATTATGTTAGTGACTGGTATCTCATTTAGTGCAATTTGAACAAACTGAGTCTCTACCTGGTCGTATATCTGTAAATCCTCTTCAATTATTATGGTTAGTGTGTGAATCGTAATCTCTTCAGACATTCTCAAAAATTCATTGATTTGTAGTTGTACAATACCGTCGATTGTTATCTGGGCTGACAGTTCTATGTATTCTGAAATGGATATCATCACATTTAGTGGTCTGTATAGTTCAGCACCATCATCAAATAATACGGATTCTGAAATCTTGACTGAGTCTATACCAGATATGCCCTCAATCTCATCATTGAATGAAATTGACTCTTCTAGGCTAATTGTCCCATCTGGCAGAATGCCAGTTTGTATTTCTAACTGGTCTGAAAATGATGCTGATTCTGAAATTTGTGTATCTGTTGATGATTCATCAACTACTGATTCGTTTGATATCTGATTGTTTGTTGGTTGACCATCTCCAATATTCAATCCCTCCGAGATTGATATGGAGTAGTGTTTTGGCCCGTCTGCTACATTATCTGTCTCAGTAACTGTACTGTTCTGGTTTTGGAGTATTTGTTCAATCTGTGTCATGTTAATTGATGGTCCATCCTCTGGATAGTCAATTTGGGTGCTGTTTGTACTCGTGGAATTGTCCATGTCTCCATACACGGTTCCCCACATGTTGTTACCAATTGCAAATGGTGTTGAAAATGTCGTAAATACAAAGAAGCTGAAGACAAAATAAAATGCTGTAGATTCAGGAATTTGAGGACGTCTTATTGCAGGTACTACGCCATCTGCGAATAATATAATGTAAATTGCAACTGGTGATGTAACAGATAGTATGGCAGTGTGCTCATCACTCCATAGTGTTTCAGTAAAATCTAACGTGATTGGAGTAATATTTGATGAAAATTCATCTAATTGGGTAGAATAGTAATGACTATCGGATTGGGCATAATTTGGAGTATACCCTAGGGAAATTTGTGAAAAACCTTGATAATTATTAGATGCTATTAATGGTGGACCTGTATCTGAATAGACAGACTCCAATTCTTCACCATACATCTCATTTACTTGAAGCAGTTGCAATGAATCTGAGTTCAAATTTGCCGGAAATGCCAGTGGTATGGAAGGCATTGATGGTGTTTTAGCACCTCCATCGTAGAATGTATCAGTGATAATTTCGATAAAGTCAGGCATTGTTATTTGATTTGAAGGATCAAGCAAGTCACCATCTTGCACAAAGCGTAATCTTGTGTTTGGGGTGACTCTATCCATTATGGCATATCTCTCGGTGAGTTGCTTTGTGGCTGTAACTAATTTTTGATATTTGTCATAATTTGCCACTTCTAATTTCTCATCTAGGGAAATTTTGTGTATATTTCCAGTTTTTTGCCCAGATTCGCTTGATATTGCTAAGTCTTCAGATAGATTGATTGAATATTCGGTGTTTTCGTATGTAGACCACCCATTAGCTGATATTGAAAATACAGAAAATACTAGTGTGATGACTAAAAATAAAGAAAAAGGTTTGGAATTCACGTGTATTAGTTGCCTACTGTGAACGTCCAAGTTATTGTTATGGAGTCATTTGTAGTGAGAGTAACAGCCGAAAATGCTTTGTGAGCAAGCATTCCACTTCCAGCAGCGGTTGTGCTATTGAATAGACCAGACTCTGCAATTGCAGCATTATTTGTGCTCAAATTTGTGAAAGTCTTTGACAATTCTATCTTAGTGGTGGTGTTACCTGTTCCATTTGTCCATGTTTTGGTTGTTGCGACACCTCTCTCTAGGCCAGGCATGCCATCTGCATTACTAGCCCCTGATGTAGTATCATTTCCTAATATTACATTTGTATCAGCTGCGGCAGTTGTTGTTGTACCAATTCCGATAACATCCCATGCGTTTGTTAATGCGCCTGTACATGCACCAGTACTAGTATATTCACCCCTACCAGCCTGTGTTTGACCACTAGTAGCGAAGAGTAACTTTAGAATACATTGTTCCCCATCATCAACTACCTCGTTGTCAGTTGCTCTATATGCAATTAGGTTTCCTGCACCGTCGTGTGCCTCTACTGTTAGATGACCCATCATTAAGCCAGTTGGTGACTCGTAATTTAGAATAGTTCCACTGTTTGATGTTGCAGTATCACTAAATACACCTGATAATGATAAGCCCAATCCGCCAGTAGTAACAGCTAACGCTGCTACCAAAGCAATGATTGCCGAATTCGATTTCATTGGATCGTGATTCTCACTGATCTTTATAACTGGATCTGATCATCCTTAAAACTTATGAGCGTTTTACTAACTTACTAACTAATTAGACTCACTATCAACCTGATCGTATTGTAACTAATATTTGCAGTAAATCACTATAAGATTTGGTGTCTAAAATGATCAAAATTTAAGTCAAATAATTCTCTCTTGTGTAAATAGCCTGGATGTGATATTTGTGAAGAATTATTTCTAAAATCATGATCAAAAGAGCAAAAAAGGCCACCTAAAATGGGTATATCATACAGTAAAACTGACAAATTTCACATAAAATTACTAGTATGACTAGGAAATTTGTACCTTACGTACTACTACATGATCTCCTTCTAATCCAACTTTCACATAGTCACCCTTTTGCATCTCAAGATACTTACGAAATTGTCTAGGAATGGATATTGTACCACCAGATGTTATCTTGACCAACTCTTCAGGAATATCACTCATATTCCATATCATGATATCTAATATTAATTGCTTATGTTTTTAATTATTTCATAAATTATAATAGCGATCTCACGAAATTACTAAAAAATCATCATATCAAATTCTAGAATGAATTAATGGTGATATACGGGCATTATCTTCAGGAAAATTTGTTGTTATTTTCGTTATAGGTTTGGTCTGCTCGTCAATTTCCTATTATTCTATTTTGTAGGGTTCTTCAGTATGGCAATGCAACAACCATCACTCAAAGACAAAGATATGTCAGGCGTAGCAAAGTTAGGTTTACAAAAAACAGTTAAGGAGGATTATCTCCAATTTCTAATCCTTCTGATATATCCACTGTATATTCTTTGGATTCTTCAACCATAATCTCAACCTCATCAGATAATTGAACATCAATTGGAGATTCATTTACTTCTCCTGGGACTAGCAATATTACTGCTAGTGCAATAAGACCAATTCCAACTCCAATTCCTATTGATATGCCTTTACCCAATTCATTATTGTTTTACCTGAAAATTATTAAAGATTAAGTGAACTAACTTATTTACCGAAAACACAAAAAAAGTACATTGCAACGAATTCTAGGAATTTTAGGAATAACAGCATTTTGTATGGCTATTTTGTTATCGAATTCTGCATTTGCTGATGATCCAATCAAAGTTACCATCTCTCATACCTTTAATGATGTAATATTTGATGGGGAATGGTCATTTAAGCAAGAATGGAAGACATCTGCTTTAGACGAGTTTAGATTTAATGGTAGTGACTTGATCTTACGAACTGCTCATCAGGACGATTACATGTATGTACTGATTGACGTCTTAGGTGATGTGACATATCATCATATGGCAGATAGAGCGATTGTATGTTTTGATGGTAAAGAGACATCAAATATGGCAGATGAGTCTGATTGGTGTTATATGGCATCAAGAGGGTCTAAAACTGGTAAAACGTTAAACGGAGGTTCTCCAATACATAGAACCTCTCATTTTAACATACAAAAGAATCATCCCGATTTTATAGCAATTGGAGGAACATCTGGGGAAAATGACAGATATATGAGAATTCCACATGCAGCATATGAGTTCAAAATTCCGATAGAGCAGATAGGATTTGAAGATGAGTATGGGTTTTTCATGCAGGTATTTGATGGTGATAATGTGATGACTTATCCAATTGAACATTCTGGTAAATATCCACAAAAAATCCCATCCCCAAAACAATGGGGGTTAATGATATCTCCAGCAAATGAGATCACATCAGAACACTTTAATCAAAATTAAAGGGGCATGAATTTATGAGAATATTACAACTTCATTGTGATAATATAACATACGAACCGACAAAAAAAGAGATACAGTCTGCTGAAGAAATTGATCCAAAATCTGTCTCAATTGATGAGGTTGTTGTTTGCTTTGTGGCAGTAGAAAAGGATGACAATGAGGATATTGCAAAAGATGCTATATCACAGATCCAAGAATCAATGAAAAAAATTGGGTGCAAAAAATTATTACTATATCCATATGCACATCTAAGTTCAAACCTTGCATCACCATCTACTGCACTATCTTTACTAAAATTGATGGAAAGCCAATCAGAAGGACTCGATGTAAGTAGAGCACCATTTGGCTGGACAAAATCATATAATGTTAAAGTTAAGGGGCATCCTCTTGCGGAGAGCTCAAAAGTAATCACATCTGATTCAAAAAAAGAAAAAACCTCCACTGCATTAGAATCAGAATCTAAAATCAAGTCATATTGGTATATTATGACTACGGAGGGCGAAATGCAGGAACTTGATAAATTCAACTTTACAAGCCATAAAAAACTGGAATCTTTGGCAAAATACGAGTCAGTAAAGAAACGCAGTATTGATGAGCCACCACCACATGTTGCATTAATGAAAAAACTTGCCATTGCAGACTATGAACCAGCATCTGATCAAGGGAATATGCGTTATTTTCCAAATGGGCGATTAATAAAATCCCAATTGGAACAATATGTCACAAACATGGTAAAGCAATATGGTGGATATGAGGTTGAGACTCCTATAATGTATGATTCACATCACCCAAGTATGGAAAGCTACTTCAATCGATTTCCTGCAAGGCAATATAGCATAGATTCAGAGGGGAAACATCTTTTCTTACGTTTTGCTGCATGTTTTGGTCAATTTTTAATGGCACATGATTTCCAACTTTCATACAAAAATTTACCATACAGGCTATACGAACTTACACGTTATAGCTTTAGAAGGGAACAATCAGGCGAGTTAGTTGGTCTACGAAGACTAAGAGCATTTACTATGCCAGATTGTCATGCGTTTTGTAAGGATATGCAGCAGGCTGTTGAAGAATTCAAAACAAGATTTGATTTGTCACGTAATGTGTTATCTGGAATAGGAATAGAACAGGATGATTATGAGATGGCAATAAGATTCACTGAGGATTTTTACAATGAAAACAAGGAATTGATCATAGAAACTGTAAAAAAAATTGGTAAACCTGTACTTGTAGAAATGTGGAAAGAACGATTCTTCTACTTTGTTCTGAAATGGGAATTTAATTACATAGATAATTCAGGCAAGGCATCTGCATTATCTACTGATCAGATAGATGTTGAGAATGGTGATAGATATGGAATTGAATTTATTGATGAGCAAAACAAACCACAAAACCCAATAATATTACATAATTCACCTAGTGGAGCAATTGAACGAGTCATGTATACATTACTTGAGAAGGCTTCTACAGATTCCAGAGAAGGAAGAAAGCCACAGTTACCATTATGGCTTGCACCAACACAAGTTAGGTTAATTCCATTGAAGGAGGAATTTTTAGATTTGGGTAAAAAAGTCTCAGATCTGTTATCAAAGAATAATATTCGTACTGATATTGATGATCGTAATGAAAGTATAGGGAAAAGGATACGTGATGCAGAAAAAGAATGGATTAGATATATTCTTGTAATTGGTGAAAAAGAAAGCATCTCAAAATTAACTGTACGTGATAGGAACGTAAGCAATGAACGAGAAATGAATTCTGATGAATTAGTTAATGAGATTCTTAGTCAAATTAACGATAAGCCATTTTCCTCACTAAACCTTCCATTATTGGTTTCAAAAAGGCCAATTATTCAGGTATGAGTTTATTTTCTGGAAGCTTTTCAATCTCAGTAAGATGAGTTACAAAGATTTGTACTTAACAAAATCACCACATATCATTAGTCCAGATGATTCTACTGATCCAATAGCAACCATTTTTGGAATACCATTTGATTCAACACATTCTTACAAACCAGGGTGTCGTTTTGGACCTGATGCAATCCGTGACGCATTTAATAATATTGAAATTTTTCAGCCAGAGTTTGGCGTTGATTTGGAGTTAGCTAATATTCAAGATCTTGGGAATCTAAAACATACTGTAGTGGCAACAGAAATGTTGTCAATGGTAGAAAAAACTACAGAAGAACTTCAAAAAAATAATAAGCAATTGATAATTCTTGGCGGTGAGCATCTTTTAACGCTTGGGTCTTACATGAGTTATCCAAAAAATACTGGTTATGTTGTTTTTGATGCACATTATGATTTACGTGATGAATATGCAGATATCAAACTAAGTCATGCCGCATATCTACGACGAATTGTTGAGAAACGTGGTGCAGATAATATTATACATGTTGGTGCAAGAGCATTTGTAAGTGAAGAGCTTGCGTTTCTAAAAGAACATGATATTAAAACAATTTCTGACAAAGAGGTTCGTAACGGAGATGGCCCTAAATTACTTGGAGAGATGACCTCTAACTTTGATAATCTTTATGTTAGTATTGATTTAGACGTTTTAGATCCAGCATTTGCGCCAGGGGTTGGAAATCCTGAAGCAGTAGGAATAACATCAAGGGAATTATATGATATGATTACATCATTGCAAGACAGAAACATAAGTGCAGCTGACATTGTTGAGCTTAATCCTTCATTTGATAATGGTTCTACTGCATCATTTGCTGCAAAGATGATATCAACTATAATTGCGATGAATAATGCTAAATAATCTTAGAGAATCATTAAAACCCACTTTAGAAAAAATTGGGAAAACATTCGCAGCAACTGGTCTTTCTCCAAATGTATTTACTGGAATTGGTCTTGGTTTTGCTTTTGCATCAGCAGTTGTTTATGGCATAAATTTTGAATATTCATTAATAATTGGCGGAATTATTTTACTGATTTCTGGGTTTTTTGATATAGTTGACGGCCAAGTTGCAAGATTTGCGAAGAAGATTACAAAGACAGGTGGATTTATGGATTCAATCTTTGATAAGATTGCGGAAGTTGCAATATTTTTTGGTATTCTGATTGGGAATTATGCTGATCCATACTTGGTAATTATTGCAATTACATTATCTCTTTTAGTTAGTTATATGCGGGCTAAGGCTGATTCCATGAATATTAAATTACAGGGTGTGGGAATTGGAGAGCGTGCAGAACGATTGTTAGTTATTGCAATTATAGGCATGGTTGGCTTCATGGATGCGGCAGTAATTCTAGTAATTATAATTGCTGCAATAACATTAGGACAAAGGCTTATTGCAATATCAAAAAATAGATAATTTTATCGTAATTTAGTGTGGTCTCTTCTTTTTGAGGCTGATCTAATTTTTAGAACTTTGAAATGAATTGCACATGAAATACAATACCACTTGAGGATTTTTGGAGATGCAATGTATGTTCCTTGTGCTCTAAGTTCTTTTGCTAATTGATGCTCAACCAGACTAAGCCTAGATGTTACTTTTTTTGCTTTGTCTTTTGGAACAGTTTGTCCACAATTTGTACATTGAACAACACCAGAGGAGCCTTTTCCTCCTTTCTTTCGTCCTCTACTGGCACGTTTTAATGGCATGTTGTTGAATGAATTTTCTTACTTATAAATGAGTTAAAAATCACAATAATTTCTAAAATCAAAAAAACTAAATCATCATTAATTTTTTAAGCATTATGAAAATTGGAATTTATTCAAACTGTACAATTGATACAATAATTTTAAACAATTTGAAATCTGAGTATCCTGGTGGTGCTGGATGTTATTGTGGATTAACTGCAAAAAAACTAAAACATGATGTTAGTTTGCACACGAGATTTGGAAATGATTTTCCATTAGAGTCATTTTTGGTAGAGAATAAAATTAACATATTTGGTGGTTTAACAGAAAAATCAACTACTAAATTTTCAATTGAGATTTCAGGCTCAGAAAGGAAGTTAATTCTAGAAGATAATTGCACAAATATTGAATATCAGAAGAATAACTATGATGGTATAATCGTTAGTCCTGTATTTGATGAGATAACAAATGATGTTCTTAGTTCACTGAAAAATGATTCTGATTTTATTTTTCTTGATCCACAAGGATTTATCAGAAGAGTTAACTCAAAAAAAGAAATATTTCTTGAAAAAACTGATATGAACTTAGAAAAAATATCTGCTATTAAATTAAATCCAGATGAATTGTCATGTTTAACTAATGATACTGAAGAACAAGGAATGAAGAATATTCAAAGTAAAGGCGTTGATTATGTCTTATACACAAATAATAGAGAAATTAGTTTGTTAGTGAAAGATAGACTGTATACAATAACATTACCAAACATAAAACTTAATGATACAACAGGTGTTGGTGATATTTTTTCATCGACATTTTGTTGTACTATGTTAAAAGAAAATGATTTTCTTTGGGCTCTATGTTTTGCAGGTGGTGCGGCACAGGCAGCATTGGATTCAAATAAAATCGGCTTATCTAAAGTTCCTGAAAAAAATACAATTGAGACTAATGCTTCTTATTTTTATAACATGGTTAAATTTAGGCAGATCTAATTAGTATAAAGTATGAAAGTTGGAATAACTGGTCTTGGATTAACAGATTCATCCAATAAGATAATTAAAAAGGATTTAGATGATGAAGGAATATCTACGTTCACCTTAAATCAAAAATCAAAATTAAGTCAATTTGACTGTGTAATTGTTTTAGGTGGGGATAGAGGAGTAAGAAACTATTTTCATAACACAACTGATTTGAAGACACCAGTACTTGGAATTAATGAATCTGAATCAAATGGATTTCTAGCACAGATTGATCTTAAAGAATTTCCATCATACATTAATAGATTAAAAAAAGGAAATTACACAATAGAAAAAGTACCAAGGTTAGGTGTTAAAATTGATGGGAAAGATGCATTTCCTGTACTAAATGACGTTGCAGTTTTTCCATCTAAAAGTGCAATGTTGATGGAATATAGTTTACGAGTAAACGGTGATGAGGTTTGGCATGATAGCAGTGATGGTATTATAGTATCTACACCAATTGGCTCATCAGCATATTCAATGTCTGCTGGCGGACCTGTAATTTTTCAAGATTCCAATGTATTTGGAATCATATCTGTAAATTCACTTGATGTTATTCGTAGACCACTTATTGTATCAAATACTAGCTTAATTGAGATTGATGAAATTTCATCAAGATTACACTGTGAAGTTGTTCTTGATGGAATAGATCGATTCAAAGTTAATAGAATCGTTGAAGCAGAAAAATTTTCTGCTTCAGCACAAATTGTCAGGATGAAAAAAGATTCAACTGCAATTTCTGCACTTGCTAAAAAAGTTAAACTTGCTGAGGAATTATTTAACATGCCACCAAGTTCTAAACTTTTACTAAAAATTTTAGAATATGAAGGTGCAATGACACAAAAAGAATTAACAAAGAAAACAATGTTACCGGATAGAACTGTAAGAATGGCAATGAGTCATTTATTAGAAAAAGGCTATGTGACAAAAAAAGTCTCAATTAGAGATTCAAGACAAAAAATTTATGAAATATCAAAACTTAGTTAATTTTCTGCGGCAGCATTAATGAATGCCTTGAATGTATTTTCAGGATACCCAGGTCTACTATTGAATTCTGGATGGTATTGAACACCCATGAAAAATTTATGTGATGGTATTTCAAGTATTTCCATTCTCCTTCCATCATCGCTATCACCAGAGAATATCATTCCGTTTTTACTAAATTGATCAAGATATTTTGTATTGAATTCATATCTATGCCTATGTCTTTTGGAAATTAGCTTAGCTTGATAAATTTTCTGTGCATTAGTATTATCTTTAATTTTAATTTCGTTTGCACCTAATCTCAGTGAACCACCCATATCAGTTACATCATTTTGTTCTGGGAGTAAATCAATTATTGGGTACTCTGTTTTATCATCAATTTCAGTTGAATTTGCGTTTGAAAGATTACAAGCATTTCTTGCAAATGATACTGCCGCTAATTGAAATCCAAAACATATTCCAAGATATGGTATGTTTTTTTCACGAGCCAAGTTAGCGGTTTTAATAATTCCCTCAGATCCTCTAGTTCCAAATCCACCAGGTACTAAAATGCCATTATATTTTTGAAGTTCATCTATATTTCCATTAAACGTTTCAGAATCAATCCAATCTATTTCAATAGGTCTACCAATTGATGCTCCAGCATGTTTTAGTGCATGATTTACACTCACATAACTATCTGCAAGCGTAACATATTTTCCAACCATTGCAATCTTTATTGGATTATCATTTGGGTTCATTGAATTGACAATTTTATTCCATTCATCCCAATTTTCTGATGCATCAATATATCCAACCTTTTCAAATTTTTTGAAAAGAACATCTACAAGCCCTTGTTCAAATAATATTTGTGGAACCATAAAGATTGATTTTACATCATGACATG
>Ga0208522_1001705_pt1 | contig 13927 bp, 20 predicted proteins | sample ETNtaG_25_FD_185763 | JGI IMG/M metagenome (GOLD analysis project Ga0208522, IMG submission 185763) | Marine microbial and viral communities from oxygen minimum zone, Eastern Pacific Ocean - ETNP201302SV86 (SPAdes) (version 2) | ecosystem: Environmental > Aquatic > Marine > Oceanic ... | reverse complement strand
GTTTGTACAGTTTTACCAAGACCCATTTCATCTGCTAATAATGCATTACCAGAAGATTTTACTAGAAAATCAAGCCCCTCTTTTTGAAAATTAAGTAATTTACCTCTGAACTGTTTTCCAGGATTAACTTTTTTTAATTTCTCAATATTTGGTATTCTTTGTTTTTTTATTTTAAATGGTAAAATTTTTCTGTTCCAAACGTTTTTTGATAGAATTTCTAGTGGGTATCTTTCTGCAATCCAGATTAGTTGTTTGAGATTACTATCAGTATCAGATACTATAGCCTGATCCGGAGCATCGCCATACCACGCACGTGGAATTAGTTTTGAGACCATAGAAACTGCTCTGGGACCAGTAACCATCCAGCACCAAGTTCCTGAATATTTGTCCAAGACAAAATTGAGAGTTCCAAATTTTACCATTTTATTATACCGTGATTTTCGTGTTTTTTCTTTCCATGCTTATTAATCTTGACATGAATGAAAATTTTATATTGAGTTCTAACTATGGTGTATGGCTTAAAAAATATTATTTCCCATGCTCATGCATAGTTTTATGACATTCACAATCACACAATTCAGTTTTATGATCGTTTTGGCAATCAATGCATTCGTAATGTTTGTGATTTTCACAGTTTGCACATTGCATGTATTTGATAGCACGTGTACTTAGAAAAACATTACTTGATATTCATTCATATTTTATATAAAATCCTAAAAATTCAATAGTTTTAGATTTCAATAAATATAGCAATCACAGAAATCTTCCATGCTAATTGATAAAAAAATACTTGCAGGAGGAATAATATTTCTAGTTGTGGGATTTACATTAACTTCTGTGTTTAGTGAAATGACCCCTATTGGTCGTGCTGGTATGACTGATGATGAGATCGCTGAGTTCCTTTTGGATGAAAGACAAAATAAGGATTACACTACACTTGCAGGAATTTTGATCGGAATTGGTTTCTTACTAATTTTAATTAGTTTTGGTGCAAGAAGAAAGAAGAAAGGTGGAGCAAAAAAAACTGAAAAGAAACCTGAAACTAAGTAAAACTCTGTATTTGATTAAAAAATGTATCACGTTGAACTGGAACTCTTCCAATTTCTTTAACCATTTCTGCTAACTCAATTAATGATGAGTTTGTTGCTTTACCAGCAGCACGATAAATTTCTTCAGAAAATGCAGTGCCAACAAGATCATTCCCACCATGTGACAATGCAACTTGTGCAAGTTTCTTGCCATATGCAACCCAGTAAACAGATATGTTATCAAGTATGTTTGCTAGCATGAGACGTGATACTGCAATTATTTTGAGATCATAAATTGATGATGTTTCTTGAGTAATCAAACCATTTTTTTCAAGCTCAGTATTATCTAAACTAAATTTAAGAGGAATGAATGTGATAAACCCACCAGTTTTTTTCTGTATTTCACGAATTTTTATTAGATGATCAATTATATGATTTGGTTTTTCTATATGACCATATAGCATAGTAATGTTACTTTTAATTCCTAAATTATGAGCTTGTTCTATTGTATCAATCCATTCATCACCTGAACATTTCCCACGTACAATTTTATCACGAATATCCGGATGAAATAATTCAGCACCACCGCCTGGCATTGTGTCAAGCCCAGCAGTTTTCAATCTTGAAAGGATTTCTTTAACAGAATTTTTTGTAAGTTTTGATAAATAAAATATTTCTGCTGCAGTGAATGCTTTTATGTTTAATTCTGGATGATTTTTTTTAATTGTTGTTAACATATCCTCATAGTATTCAATTGGTAATTTTGGATGAAACCCACCAACTATGTGTACTTCAGTTGCACCAAGTTTTTTTGCTGCATTAATACGTTGATTGATTTGTTCTGATGACAGTGTGTATGCATCACCATCACCCTCTTTTCTATAAAATGCACACATTTGACAGCTAGCAGCACAAACATTGGTGTAGTTCATGTAATAAGATGATACAAATGATACTGAATTACCAATAGTTTTTTTCCTTACATGATCTGCTGCACTGCCTAACAAATGCAGATTATCATAATTCATTAATTCAATCCCATCGTCATATGTGAGTTCTTCGCCTGCCATTACTCGATCTATTGCAGTGCAATTATCAATTAGTTTTCTTAACATATACTGTATTACCTTGATGTTAATATAAAACTAAATGAAGTATAGATATGGTATTACCTTTAGTTGATGAATCCAAACCAAAATGTTTTCTTTGTCACAAAATGTTTGATGATATTGTTGGTCTTAAAAAACATCAAAATTTAGTTCACAGTGAATTTTTTGAATTTCACGAAAAAAATGATATGAGAGCACCCGCTCCTGGTGATGTGAGTTTATTCTAGTTTTTTGATTCTAAGATATTAGTTACAGATTCCTTACCTTCTAGTGCAACATCATAATCTCTATCAATTGAAAGTGCTGCTTTGAAGAAATATAATGCATTATCAATCTCACCTAATTCACCCAATGCCAAACCTTTGTACGCTAATGCCATTGGAAAATTTTCATCTATTTTTAAGGCGCTATCATAGTAATCAATTGCTTCATTAAATTCTTTCATTGCATGTAAAGTTGCACCTATTGATACTAATGCATCAATATTCCCTGGCTCGATAGATAGTGCCATTTTTAGGCATTCTAAAGAACTTTCGTTTTGTTCCAATCTTTGTAATGTTACGCCTTTGTCAATTAGTGTAGAGATGTTATTTGGGTCTTTTTTCAAAATACGGTCATAAATTAAAATTGCTTGATTAAATTCTCCCAATTCACATAATTCTTGCGCTTGTTCTAACAAATCAAATATAATTTTTGTCAATTGTCTAATATTGATTTCTGAATATTATACTTTAACTAATGGGTTACTTAGAATCGATCATTAGAGCTTTGTACGATAATAATCCCATCGTTCTGGATCAAATTTTTTCACAAATTCTATTCCTTCATGACGTTTTTTCCTTTTAGCGATAACATCCCTCATTGCAAAGCTTGTGAGAAATTTGTAGCCCTTTGTACTTACTTGCATTGTAAATAAATGTCTCATTTCACTTCCTCCATGAAACCCCCAATAACCCATTTTCAATGCAACTGGTTCTAAGAATATTGTATTTTTTTTACCAAAATTTATGTCATTAACATTGCTGATTTGGTATTTTTCTAGTGGACCGCCCTTTGCAAACCCAATTATCGGACCTTTGTTGTTGCCAATTCTTAATGTGTTTAATATTGTCTCTTTATCATATAATGAATCAACAAAATCATCTCTAGTAAATTGAAGTGGTTTAGGTAATTCTTTATAGATTTCTAATAATGCGTCTATAAATTCCGATTCTATTTTCCCGCCTAATTTTTCAATTGAAGGAATAAATTTCAGCCCTTCATATGTACATCTGTTATAGATTTGAATTTCTTCTTGCCTAAGTTTCATGAATGACACTATGTTATCAAGGAAGTTTTTTCGAAGATTTTTTGGCAACGAATTTAAAACTGTTTCACACATATCAGATTCGTTAGTTAACATATCTTCAAAGAACGCAACAGCTCTTTTGACAATTAATGTTGGTGACCATGCTGATGCATGCGCATTCATTTTAGCTTGCTCCATGGCTTTAGAGAAATCACCTAACGCATAACCACCAATTCTATCTGACATTGATAAAATCCACCCAAGTTTTTTATAATGATCTTGGAGTGAAATGTTTCCTTTTGTAATTGGTGATATTTCTAAATATTTTTTTATTTCAATTTCTGCGCTATCCTTTGTTTTACCACTCCATGGATAGACTGTTCTCATAATTAATGCCTTAATGATGTTAATATCAAGACCAGCATCCATGATTAATTTTTTTGGCTTTTCATTATTTTCCAAAAATGATACAACATTTTTTTCATGTGGTCTATCAACTGATTTTTCTGGATCAAAATCATGAAATAATGATGATGTAAAAAGATATTTTACATCATCAATTGTAAATTCAGAGTTTTCACTCTTTAAATTAGAAGCTTGTAAAGCAATGTAGGTTACCTCTAATTCATGATCAATGTTATGGTAACCATAATAATCAGTTCCTATATTATTTTTCTCGAATAAATCTATAACATAATCCAAGATCATTATGAGTTGTTTATTTGCAATTCCTGATTCAGTCATTAAATCAATTATAGCGTTTTTTAATGTTGGAATATTTGCAAACTCTTGCATTTCATAACCTAATTTTACTTATTTTTAAGTTATTTGGAATTATATTCAATATAATAAAATTAGTGTGTTCAAAAATACAATAAATTGAATGAAAAATTAATTAATAAATTGTTAGAAAAAAAACAAACTGATGATCTAATATTTGAATTATTATTGGATGATAAATCAATTAAGTTAACAAATACACAAATTCTAAAAACTAAAACCCCAGTTAAACGTCCAACTAATCGTGGTGGGGTTTATTTTTCAGATACAACAACATATAAAATTAAGGCATCGACAGTTAATCTGACAATTTTAGAGAGATTAAAAAATACAATGCTTGGACCGAATGATAAATTTGAGGATCTTAAAGTAAAAGTAGATGATCAACTACTAATTTGTAACTTAACTAACACAATGCATAACTCAATGATGATAGAGCTTCATATGAATATCAAAGATGTTAAAATTAATGCTAATTAGTTATAATAGATTATAGAATTTATCATATTCTCTACGTAGTTTTTCATCAGATAATGTTTCATATGCCTCATTAATTTCTGCCATCTTCTGTTCTGAATTTTCTTTTCCTTTATCTGGATGCCATTTTTTTGCTAATTGTCTATACACATTTTTTATCTCATCTTTATTAGATTCAACCTCAACCCCAAGAATTTCATAATAATTAGGAAGTGATTTTTCTTTAAACAATTCAGCAAACTCCTTCCTAGATTCACGCTCATTCTCAGTTTTATCTCCAAACACTTCCTCAGCAGTCCAATCTGAATGATATTTTTCATAATCACGATCTTTTTGTGACTCAAATTCCTGCTTATCATAATCTGATTTTCGTCTAAAAATTGCACCCCTTGCAAGAAAAATAAAAATTCCAATAATAATAATAACTGCCGCAGAAAATGTAAAATATAGATCAGACTCACTGACATAAAACTCGTCAATCACTGACGGTGGATTTACTTGTTGACCTGAATCATAAAATAAAACTGTGTCTTGTGACAAGTTTCCAGATTCTAATTTGACTTTATAATTTCCACTTTTATTCCAATTAGAAATTCCAGCTTCAACTACTATACTAAAATTTCCAATACTGTCACTAGATATTGGCTCCGCCCAAACCACTACACCGTTAGGATCTATAATTGAAATTATTGATGTAGTTGATTCATTGCCAACATTTCCAGATATTACAATGTTTTCAAATTTTGAATATATTGCGCCTTCTCCTTTATCAACACTGACACTAATTACTGCTGATTCTAAACCATCTGATTGAGCAAAAATAATTGGTGTTGAAAAAATACATAAAACTAATACAAAATACATAATTTTCTGCAATTTAGATGATAATTTCTCTATAATGATAAGAACTTTGGGTTTGTACTTAAAATTTAGTCAAAAATTAGCCTCAAAAACTATCAATATGGTTAAAAATTGTTTACAGAGTTTTGCTAATAACAGTTAGACGTCTAATTCAATATGACAACAGGTTACTGTGTAAAATGCAGAGATAAAAGAGAGATGCAAGGAACCAGTGCAATTACCATGAAAAATGGTAAACCAGCAGTTAAAGGTACTTGCCCAACATGTAGCACAAAGATGTTCCGAATAGGAAAAGCATAGGAACATTTTTCAATTTTTTTACATGCTGCTACACACCACTTATTTCCTATCATCAATAATTTTGTCTATAAAATCTATTTAATCTCATCAAGTGGATCAACACTCTTTCTTCTTAAAATTATAAACACACCAAGCGCCAAGCCAAATTGATAAAATCCATATGTAATTACCTGAAACTCATTTGGAACAAAACTCGTAAATTTGCCTAAAAATGCTACTAATATTACTACCACGCTAATTGTAAATAAGAAATATCTCTGTATCACCCCAATCTCTGCAAAGCGGAATATTAAGAAAAGTGTGATTGTGATGAAAATTGTTATTGCAGTAATTAATCCAGCATCCAAGCCTATAATTTGAATAATAATTTCAAATAATTCCTCAAGTGTTGATGGGATAACTAGTTCCTGAGACGCAATTTTGGTTGGAGTGGCAAATTTTACAATATTTGAAACTGCATTTATAATAAAAAGTATAAGAAAAAATATTGATACTGATTTTGCGTACTTTTTTAGTTTAGGAAATTTTCTCCTAATTCCTCTTGCAAGTATACCCCCTTGAATAAAACCAATTAAGATTACCAATGAATAAACTAGTAATGCGTTATTTTCAATAATTTCTAAAAAAGTCAAAGCCTATTCAGATTCATTTCAAGTATCTTTTTTAAAGACTTTACGTGATCATTTGTATGACTGATAATGAATTTCGAATAGATACCCCGTATCTACCTGATGAAAAAGGCTGTAGAATGATTTGGACACTTAATGAAGATGAAGAAAAAATAATCTACTTAAGAAATGATGATCTTAAAGAATTGGAAGAAGTTTTAGAAAATGGAAGTACTGCAAAAATTGAGTTAGAGGGTGGTGCAAGTTCAATATTAGTGAATTCTGATATGACAGATTTTTTTCTTGATGGTGAAAAACATCTAAAAATTGAAACTTTAGCATTAAAGGTTGCATTAAAACAATTTCTAAAAAATTATAATACTGATAATAACTAAAATATTTTTAAACTAAATTAATTATACATTGTATGAAAGAGAAAAAAGTGAATAAAAATAAAATTTGGCCAAAAGGTTACATAGAAACTAATGAAAACATCCAAGATTTTGATGTAAGAAATGATCTAATTGGTAATATTCTAAAAGAAAGTCCCAAGAAAAAATTCAATACAGAACTATTTGCGGTTATGGCAAAAAGAAGATCAACAAGAAAATTTTCTTCAACACCAGTTGAAAAATGGAAAATTGACAAAATTCTTGCTGCCGCTGATACTGCACCTACAGCTGGTAACTGTCAAGGATTTGAAATTTTTTATGTAACTGAAAATAAAAAGAAGGAAAAATTAGCCAAGGCAGCAAATAATCAGCCATATGTTAACACACCAGTATTACTTGTATTTTGCATGAACCCATCTCGAATCAATCTTGATTTCACAAAAACTGTTATTGACAAATTTTCAGTTCAAGATGCAACATTAGCAGCAGCATATTCACAATTAGCTGCATCAGCATTAGGTTTAAGCAGTATTTGGATTGGTATGTTTGATGAAGATGAAGTAAAAAAAATTATTGGTACTGATCTTAGACCAACATCATTTCTATGTATTGGATACCCAATGAAAAAACGTGGACCAAAAACAAGACGAAAATTAAAAGATCTCATTCATGTTGTTTAATATTGAGAAAAAGAGTAAAAGATATTAAATAATATGATTCAACATTAACTATGGAAAAACGCTCTATGCCTGTTTGCTTCACTCCAAAGCAATACAAAATCATTCAGGAATATGCAAAAAGTCGAGGAATGGTTAATGCAAATCAAGTTCTTGAAGATTTGTTAGAAAAACTCTAATAAATCATATAATCTTTCTTTATTAATTTCTAATGAAATATTTAGATCCTCATTTATGATTAATCATGGGACTGTTTAGTGGTGAGCCAGCAATTTGTACAATTTGTAAAAAACCAACAAAACATAAACATAAAGCAAAAAAAGAGTGGTATGTTGAATCACCACTTTGCGGTGACTGTTATATCAGTAAAATGCAGGAACAGTACGATGGAAATGTCAAGTCTTTTTGTGACACATGTAAAATGAAAAAAAAGGTTTCAGAACTTTGGGAACCTAGGTGGCAATGGGACATGAAGGGATTACTATGCAAAACTTGTTTTGATAAAAAAGAGAATGATTTTAACCAGAAGAAAGAATTTTGTTCTCAATGTTCTGCAAAACTTGGTTTTTTTAGATACAAACCAAAACCAAATTGGAAGATGGATGGGCAATTATGTAGAAATTGCTGGGATACTATAAAGGCAAAAAATGGGTAAGTGTTCTATACTGCCTTAACTGATTTAACTATTGGTGATCTAGTTTTCAGAAATACTCTAAAACCGCAAATACATTTTATTTCTGGCAATACACTTAATTCAGAATTACTATTTTCTGTTCCACATCGTAGACATTTGTATTTAACATCAAATTTTTCTTCTATTGGTGCATCTGATGTATTATCAGATTCTGCATCAGTAATTATATCAGTAGTCATAAATTAATCACATTATTTCAATGACAATTCGATGTAAACGTCATCTGGAATTCTCAGTCTCATTAAATGTCTAATTGCTTTATCATCTGCATTAATATCAAATATTCTTCTATGCATTCTCATTTGCCATTTTTCATAAGTTTCTGTACCGCTTCCACAGGGTGATTTCCTAGTCACTACGTTCAATTTTTTAGTTGGTAGTGGAATTGGACCTTTGATCTTAACACCTGCTTTTGTTCCTATACCCAAAATTTCATCACACACACCACTAAGCTTTTCAATGTTAATACTTGTAAGTTTTACCCGAGCATTTTGAGCCAAATTGACTCAACTATGGTGTATGCTCTTCAGTAATTTCTTTTACTACACCAGCAGCAATTGTTGCACCCATATCTCGAAGTGCAAATCTACCCATCTCAGGAAACTCCTGGAATGTTTCAATTGGTGTTGGTCTTACTGGTCTAATTTTTACTATAGCCGAATCTCCAACCTTAAGGAATTTTGGATTCTTTTCATCTTCAGCACCTGTTGCAGGATTAATTTTTGATACAAATTCTGTAATAGTTGCTGCAACTTGTGCTGTATGTGCATGCATTACAGGAGTATATCCTGGGGAAATTGCTGTTGGATGATGTATAACAATAATTTGTGCTTTGAATTCTTTTGCAACTTTTGGTGGGCTTGCAGGATCTCCAAGAACGTCGCCACGTTTGATATCTTTCTTTTCAATTCCTCTCAAGTTAAAACCAATATTATCACCTGCTTCTGCAGATGGCATTTCAGTATGGTGTGTTTCAATTGATTTAATTTCTCCTTGTGCACCAGATGGCATTACAACAATTTTTTGACCAGGTTTCATTGTACCAGTCTCAACACGTCCAACAGGTACAGTTCCAACGCCAGTAATTGAATAAACATCTTGTATAGGAACACGTAATGGTTTACCAGTTGGTTTTTCTGGGTTAGTGAAATCATCAAATGATTCTAAAAGTGTTTTTCCCTTATACCATGGCATATTATCAGATTTTTTGACAAGATTATCTCCAGTCCAACCAGATACTGGAACAAATGGAACGTTTTCTAGTTTATAACCAACAGACTTTACTAAACCCTCACCTTTTGTCTTTGCTGCATTATATGCGTCCTCAGAAAATTTACTATCATCCATTTTGTTGATTGCGACGATTAGTTGGCTTACACCTAATGTTTTTAGTAAGAATGCATGTTCCCTAGCTTGACCGCCAGGTGCTATTGCAGTATCTGTTTCACCCTCTTTAGCAGAAAGTACCAAAACAGCAGCATCTGCCTCAGATGCTCCAGTAATCATATTTTTGATAAAGTCACGATGTCCAGGGGCATCAATTAATGTGAAAAAGTATTTTGGAGTCTCAAATTTTTGAAAAGCAAGATCAATTGTGATACCTCTTTCTCTTTCGTCTTTGATATTATCCATAACCCAAGCATATTTGAAAGTGTCACCTTTTCCAGTTTCCTCAGATTCCTTCGCATGTGCAGCGATTGTTCTTTCATCAACTACACCTAAATCCATTAGAAAATGACCCATAGTTGTAGATTTTCCATTATCTATATGCCCTGTAATAATCATATTCAGGTGTGGTTTATCTGCCATATCAAATTCGACGTAGATAGGCTTTATTAAACTTAGCATTTTTTTAAAAAAATTTTAACGGTTTTTGGTATTTTCATATACTATAAATCAAAGATAAAAAAAACAACCCTATGAAAATCACAGTTTCAGCTATCAAAGCAGATGTAGGTGGAATAGGAGGTCATACAAAACCAAGTGATGGTCTTCTTGATGCTGTAAACTATACGATCAAGGAATCAGCAGATTTGTTAATTGACTATTACATAGGATATTGTGGTGACGATGTTCACATAATCATGAGTCATACAAAAGGTACAGACAGTAAAGATATTCATGGATTAGCGTGGAAAGCATTTGAAGCTGGTACACAAGTAGCAAAAGAAGAAGGACTTTACGGTGCTGGACAAGATCTTCTAAAAGACTCATTCTCTGGTAACGTTAAAGGAATGGGTCCTGGTGTTGCAGAATTAGAATTTGAAGAAAGAGCGAACGAAGCGTTTACAGTTTTTGCTGCAGACAAAACAGAGCCTGGGGCTTTTAATTATCCACTTTATAGATTGTTTGTAGATGGACTAAGTAATACTGGACTAATTGTAAATAAATCACTTGCAAAGGGTGTTGTTTTCAATATAATGGATGTAGAGAAAGCACAAATTGCAAAATTATCTTTATGGGAAGACAAACCAACTATAGAAGCTGCATTAATGTATCCAGGGAGATATGTTGTTTCTTCAATTGAAACAAAAGAAGGTGAACCAATTCTAGATGCATCAACTGATCGACTTCATAATATAGCTGGTACATATGTTGGGAAAGATGATCCAATCTGTCTTATCCGTACACAAAAATTATTTCCTGCTACAGAAGAAGCTGGTAGTGTGTTTAACAATCCTCATTATGTTGCAGGTAATACTAGAGGAAGTCATAATATGCCATTAATGCCTGTAAAACTAAACTCTGCTGCAAGCATTAACTTTTGTATTCCAATAGTTGAATCACTTGTATTTAGTATGCATAATGGAAAGTTTACTGGACCATTTGATGGGTTCTCAACACCAGATTGGGATTATATTCGTGAGATTGCAACTAAAAAGGCAATGGCTATGAGAAGTCAAGGATTTATCCATCCTGCCACACTTGTTCCAGATGAACTTGAATATGCTGAAGGATATAATGATCGTATGAAAGTTGTAGAGAGTAGAATGAAACCTATGGATGACTCACAAAAAACTACTGAAAGAAAAGAAAATTACGAAGATCCAGATTAAATCAATCAAAAAAGGTTAAATTTGATTTATAACCATATACTGCATGAATCTAGTGGAACAGATCTTCAATCTAAAACCATTCATTATAACATATATCTCGGTAATTTCATTTTCTACATTTGTTTTTGTATTATTCAGTCAAACTATACCTGATTTATTTGCAAATTTTTTCAGAGATGCTGGAGTTGCAATAATTTTAGGTGCAGTTTTTGTGTTTGCAATTGCTTGGTTTCTTAAAGCTAGACCACATAACAAACCAAAAACGTACAAAATAATCTGCTTCGATGTATTTGGAAATGAAACAAAAATTACCGGCATAAGGATAGACTTCAAAAACCATGATGTTGCATGGAGTTTTATGAAACAATACAAGGAAATGTATCCATTAAATAATTTTGCTTTAACTGGAGACCAAACAAAATCAGATAGGCAAGTTATTTTCAGATATCTATAATTAAAATAAATCTAGTTTACCATATTGAGTATGTATGAATCACTAGAACTTCTTAAAGAAGAAATTATTGGATGTAAAAAATGTGATTTATGTAAAACAAGAAAAAATTCTGTTCCTGGTAAAGGAAACAAAAATGCAGAAGTCATATTTGTTGGAGAGGCCCCAGGTAGAACTGAGGATGTTAATGGTGAGCCATTTGTTGGCTCAGCTGGAAAAAAACTAACTACTGCATTAGAGAACGCTGGACTCACTAGAGACATGGTTTACATCACAAATATTGTAAAGTGTAGACCGCCAGAAAATAGAAAGCCAACTGAAATGGAAACAAACCAATGTCAAATGTACCTAAAAAATGAATTTTCTTTAATCAAACCAAAGATAGTCTGCCTTCTAGGAAATACTGCATACAAAACAATCCTAGGTGGAGGTGAAATCTCGAAAAATCATGGCAAATTAGTACAGAAAGATGGTTTTTCTTATTTTATAACTTTTCATCCAGCAGCTGTGATCTATAACCAAAAACTTGTTAAAGATTTTGAAAATGATATAAAAAAAATAGTAAAACTGTTAAAAGAAAAATGATGCATACTGAATCAGGGATCTTACCAAGAAAGTTTTATCAGAGAGATACTGTTAAGGTTGCAAAAGAATTACTAGGAAAAACTTTAGTAAGAAAAATTGGTGATAAAAAATTATCTGGAATAATTATAGAAACAGAAGCATATAGAGGAAAAAATGATCCAGCTAGTCATGCGTCACATAAAAAAACAGAAAGGAACAAGGCTATGTTTGATCAAGTTGGTATATCTTATGTTTACTTTACGTATGGAATGTATTTCATGTTTAATGTTGTAGCAAAAAGTAAAAATCAGAATGCTGGAGCAGTTCTGATTCGTGGTATACAACCACAAGATGGAATCAATATTATGAAAAAAAATAGGAACTGCAATGATGAACTAAACATCACAAATGGTCCAGGTAAGCTAACACAAGCAATGAAAATAACAAAAAAACAATATGGCGTTGATTTAACAAAAAAAGCGGAATTATACATAAGTGCAGGAATGAAAGTAAAAAATATTCTACAAAAACCTCGAATTGGTATTTCGTCTGGAACTGAAAAATTATGGAATTTTAGTTTTAAGTACTAATCACTATTTGTTTTATCACTATCATCCAATGTCCATGGTGCAACTCTACCTAGAATTCTTGACCAATCTAATCGTAGAAGTAATATTACAATAGCTGTCATAATAGCACCGAACATAATCAAACCAATGTAAATAGGTGTTGGGTCATCAAGATCCTCTAGTATTGGTTCCAGTATTGATAATCCCATATAATGTGATACTAAAACAAGAATATAGCATAAAACAAGTTTTCCTAATAATGTTGCAATAAAAAATTTTTTTGGATTATATTTTGCAAGTCCTAATGGAACATAAATTATATCATCAGGTATAGGTGTGGCAGCTGCAACAAATGCAGCTGATGCACCATATCGTTTAACTAATTTTTGGAATGGACGCATTCTTTTTTTGGTTTTCTCAGATATAATTTTTCGTCCACCATAACTTACGTAGAAAATTATCTGTTTTGCCCCAGTTGATGCAAGTGCTGCAGTAATTGCTAGTACATGAATATCGAACTGTTCACCAACAGACATAGTCACCAAAAATACAAATGATGGAATTGGTACAAATGGGATTAATGAGCCAAAAAAACTGATAAGGATCAAACTTACATAACCAATTTCAGTCGGTATAGGTAAAAAATCTAAAATTTCCAATAGTGCATATTTTTTGTTTAGATATTTAACTATGAAAATAAATGAATGGATTATTACATATTAAAATATTAGAAATTGAAAAATAACACAATGTCTGAAAATGATAATAATGAGATCTGTGAATTAATTTCAAATATTAGTTCGTATATTAGATTTGTTGGGATAATAAGTAGAACTGGTGCGCTTCTAGCACATTTCCGAAGAGATGGATTAGAGCCTCTATTAGATCAAAAAAGTACACAGTATCAATTTGCACAGATCGCAATAAAAAATGAATTAGAAGAACAGTTTGATGCACAACTTGGTGATGTAGAGTTTGTTTGGGAAGAAAGAGAAAATGTTCAAACAATATCATTTAGTATAATTGATAAAAAAATATGGATTACGATTGATAGGAAAGTAGTTCGTAGTGAA
>Ga0208522_1001678_pt1 | contig 14046 bp, 18 predicted proteins | sample ETNtaG_25_FD_185763 | JGI IMG/M metagenome (GOLD analysis project Ga0208522, IMG submission 185763) | Marine microbial and viral communities from oxygen minimum zone, Eastern Pacific Ocean - ETNP201302SV86 (SPAdes) (version 2) | ecosystem: Environmental > Aquatic > Marine > Oceanic ... | reverse complement strand
AAAATTTTTGTAAAATTTTCATAATCTGTACTAATTTGAAAAATTAAATCTCTTTCTATATCAACTATTTTTATAAATTCAAATTGTGGCATTTAGTATCAACTAAGTAATTAACCAATTAAACAGTATTCCATAAGACATATGTTGGCACTAGTGGAATCAATGGGCACTTTGCTTATATTTGATTAAAGGTGTTTTTTTGTATTGAAGGTACTATTAGCGGGAATTACAGGCCTACTACTTTTGGCTACTATTGTTAGTAGTGCAGAGGCTGCAGGCGTTCCAGCTTGGGTAAAAAACAATGCAGGATGGTGGGCAGATGGAACTATCGCCGACTCTGATTTTATCACCGGAATTCAATATTTAATTGAGGAAGGAATAATCACAATCCCATCAACAACTAGAAGTGCATCAACTTCAGATGCCATCCCTGACTGGGTAAAAAATAATGCAGGGTGGTGGGCAGATGGAACAATCTCAGAAAATGACTTTCTTAATGGAATCCAGTATTTGATTAAGATGGGTATAATGCAGGTAAGTTCTACTGCAGTAACTGATGATATGTCATCACCATCACAGTATCAATCTTCTTCAAGTGAATCTAAAGAATCACAGACATCATCTAGTAGTGAATTAGAAGATATGCTACAAGGGTGCCAAGATAAAGAAACAAAAAGAGATGTGAGAGATTGTGAGAAAGCAATCAAAGAAGAGTACATAATTAATCAATTCAAAGCAAGCGGCTCTACAAATCAAGTTGGACCAATCACATATTATTATGTAGCAAACTGGCAAGAGGAATCTAGAAACACTGTAAAACAATTTAATAATGTTGCATATACAGCAACTGGTCAGGCATTAGTAAATATCAAAGTTTTAGCTGAAAATACAGGTTCGTCAGATAATGTCACGATGATGTGCACTAGTCCAGCAATTTGTAATTATTCAGTATGGGATGGTGGACATAAATGGGTTAACTCTGGCTCTGACTTTACATCTGGTAATGTTGTATTGAAACCAGGTCAGGAGAGATTCTTGAATATGCTATGGGGACCAGCAATAGGTTATGGAAGTTATGAGGACTTTATCTATGATTCTGGAAAGGACTATTACTTGAGAATTTCTGAACCATTTGGAAAGATGGACATACCATTGAATTTAGTTGTAGTTCCATAATATCACCCAATTAACTATACTATTTGAAAAAGATTTCAATCGTGTCAAGCATATTATATCTATTTGAAATTTCATCAAATATTGAAAATGATTTAATCTCCAGCGACGATGATTTACCTTCAAGTGTTAGATGATCTTCAGCATAAATTCCATTTATACCCGAAATTCTGACAAGAGTATTTTGATTCTGTACACCAATAACATCAAATGGAATTTTGATTGTTTGTTTACCGGTAATTGGATAAATTTCAAGTGGGAATTTCTTCTCATGAAATTCTATCTCACCATCAAATTGCGTTTTATGAAAATCAATGGATGTGATTTTCATTTTAAATGGTAATTTGACCATGACAATCTTGATTGCAATGAATATTTAATATCGTAAATAGTAATTCATGGTTAGCACTATGTTATTTCAAATCATCCATTAAATGTTCAATAAACAATACTTCATCATGAAGCGCCTAATTTTGATGACTTTTTTATTATACTGTATAATGATTTTACCTGCATCAGCATTTGCGCACAAATTAATCCCAACAGATGGTTCAAATAATGATATAGTTTCAGCGTTAGAAATACCAGATCCTATCGTGTCTTGGGCTATGTATGAGGAGTTAAACAATAATGTGCTATACTACAAATTTGATGCAAAAAAAGGCGATAAATTATCTGCAAGCATTGTCATACCAAAACTTGATGGATTAGAAGATTTTTCTCCATCTTTAGCATTCATTGCCCCATCATTTACGATTAATCTGATCAGTGAGCTGAAAGTTTTAGATTCAACCAAGTCATTCCCCTTTCCTATACCAGATGGATACGATGCTATTGTCTTTGATTATAATGGTAAGTTACCATCAAAAGAATCCTATGAACCATTTGGGCAAATCACATACTGGGAGAGACAGGAAATTGATCTAGTAGTTCCAGTTGACGGAACATATTATTTGGCAGTTTATGATTCAAGTGGAGATTATGGTAAACTAGCATTGGCCATAGGATACGTCGAGGATTTTTCTGCAATTGATTTTATGACAGTTCTGCCGTATGCATGGTTTGAATCAAGATATTTTGTAGAGGATTATGTGACACCTGTGATTGCTTCACTAGTCGCGATTGGACTAATTTTAGGTGTGGTATTTTTAATCTATAAAAGAATTCGGCATAAATCTAAAAGTTAGGCACTAGTGAGATTTATTATGCACCATTTAATCTACAAAGATTATGGTATATCTTAGGAAAAAGAAAGTTAAGGGTGTGGATTATCTTTATCTTGTAAAAAGCGTATGGGATAAGAAGAGGAAAACATCAAAGCAGATTACTATAAAATATCTTGGAGAGTCTAAAAGTGTTACACGTGATGATATACCAATTGAATTTCGTGATGATCCAAAAATTAATTCATTTTTGTTAGAGAACACACCAAAAGATAGAAAGCGTAGAGAAGAGATACTGAAAAAACTTCAAGTGCAATTATTTTCTTCTTTGACAGAAGGAAACTTGAAAGAATCAATTCGTATTTACGAATTGTTTGTCAATAAATCTAGCATTGAAGAGTTCTATGAGAAAATTCTAAATCCAATAATGCAAGAAGTTGGAAGTATGTGGGCAGATGGACGTCTTTCTATAGCAACAGAGCATGTATCAAGCAACACCGCACAAAGTCTGATAAAAATCATCTCTGAAAATCATAAGAGATCTACTCTTGACAAAGGCAAAGTCATCATAACAACACCTGTCGGTGAGGAACATTGTCTGTCCTGTAATATGATTGAATCATTTTTACTTTCAAAAGGGTTTACAACATTCAATCTTTCGCCATCAACCCCTTCAAACTCACTTGTAGAATTTGTTAGAAGCATAAATCCTACTGCGGTACTCATTTCAATAACATTAACTGATAATATCAAAGCCGGACAAAGGCTTGCCACAAAAATCCACAATCAACATAGAAAATTACCAGTTTATGTGGGTGGACAGGCTTTGAATGGGACGAAATCCAAATTCGATGCTACTAGAATTGAACCCAGTACAACACTTGAACAAATTCCAAAAATACTTATCAAAAAAACAAAGTAACAATATATGATAATGCAAAAAACTAACAGACTCTTAGAACAGGCATCAGAACTTGCTTCATTAGAAGAATTTGCTGAGGCATTTGCTATATATGATAAAATTTTAAAAAAAGAACCAAAAAATATTAGTGCGTTAATTGACAAAGCCGTGACTTTGCAAAGAATTGGAAGAAATTCTCAAGCATTGACATTATTCAATCGTGCATTAAAGCTTGAGGTAGATAACATTGATGCATTAATTGGAAAAGGCTCTACTCTGCATGCACAAAAAAAATTCTCTGACGCCATCACATGCTATGATTCAATATTAAACATTAATCCAAAGTTTCCAGTAGCTTTAGCGTACAAAGGATTGTCATTAGCGGAGCAAGGAAAAATCAATGATGCGCTAAAGTATTTCAAAAAAGCGTTACTAATTGACAAAAATTATGACCTTGCACAAGTAAGTAAAAAGAAGGCAATTGAATTACTAAAATCTAAAAAATAGTAACATCGCCTGGTGCCGACTCTCGCCTTTGCTCTTTTTCATGAAATTCAAAGAAATCTGGATGTTTGTCCTCCTGATGCTTTCTTAATTCCTCATAATTTTTTTGTAATTCATGACACAAAAAGCATTTTGGCTTATCTTCATCTGAGAGCGGTAATACCATATACAGTCTAAATTGTATTGATTTATAATTTCTTCAGTATGAATTGCTATATGCTTGATAGTTTACTAGGCAATTCTACAGCAATTGACAATGCGGTTTCTGGAAAAGAACTGACATTTGAAGATGGTATGGAATTAATGAATGATGATAATTTGCATATTTTAGGAGCAGTTGCAGATCTGGCCAGGCAAAAAACTGTAGGTGACACTGTTACATTCACATCATCATATTACATGAATTACACAAATCTATGTGCAGCAAGTTGTCAGATGTGTGCATTTTACAGAAAGGGAGATGAAGATGATGCATATACATTGACACCGGAACAAATTGAGAAACGTGTTTCTGCAGCTAAGGAATTAGGTGCAACTGAAGTTCACATTGTTGGTGGGTTTCATCCAGATCTACAATTAGATTATTACGAACAGATGATGTCAACTATTAAAAAACATCACCCAGAATTAACAATTAAGGCATTTACAGCTGCAGAAATTTTCTACTTATCTAAGCTAACAAAGAATTCGGTTAAAGAAATACTGACACGTCTTAAAGAATCAGGATTAGATACTATGCCAGGAGGAGGTGCAGAACTTTTTCATCCTGAGATAAGAGATAAGATAGTTCGTGGAAAATGTACTGGGCAAGAATGGTTAGATACAATTGAGCAGGCACATAGTTTAGGTATCAAAAGTAATGCAACAATGCTTTATGGTCATATTGAAAAACCAGAGCACATAATTGATCATTTAATTAAAATTCGTGACTTGCAAAAAAAGACAAACGGTTTTCTTACATTCATTCCATTGAAATTTAGTTTAGACAACACTGAGCTAGAAACAGAGCATCAAGTAAATTATGATTGCTCTTCAATTTATGACCTTAAGGTTGTTGCAATATCACGCTTAATGTTGGCAAATGTTCTCAATAACATATCAGTATATTGGGTTGCATACGGCCAGAAATTGGCACAAGTGGCATTGTCACATGGTGGAAGTGATCTAGTTGGAACTGCATTCTCCGAAGAAATCTACCGTGCTGCAGGTAAGCCAACTAATTCATCACTATTAGAATTAGCAACATTAGTAAAAGAAATTGGACGAAAACCTGAACAACGTGATACGTATTTTAACACTATTCAGAAGTTCAACTAGCTGGCTTTTTTTCGGTTCGTTTGGCACCACCTTTCTTCTTTTTTCTTGCGCCAAAACTAATCAGTATAAGTAAAAATCCCACTCCTATCATAATTCCTGCTAGGGTAGTATAGTCCTGATTTTCTTGCTCTTCTATGAGAAATGCCGCAATTTCATCATCAGTCATTCCCTCACGACCAACTGGTGATACACTGCTGAATGTTGCAGTTAATGCAAAACCAACTACCAGTAGTGCAATTCCGCCACCAAGAATTTTTTTGTCAATCAGCATTTATCATCATTATTTGTTTGGATAATTTAAGACACACTATATGCTAAATTCTGATTAAAACCATTTTTCCAAAGTCTGACTCTTTTTTTCTAAACTTTTTTTGAGCCTATTTAGGGATGAATTGACCCTATCACGTGAAAAACTTCTCTCATTTGACAGATAATTAATTATGTCATCATATCTAACTTCACCAAATTCAATTTTGTCCACCCTTGCAACTTCAGGTTCTAAAAAGATCTTTCTTATTGCATTATAATCAATCATTTCTAATTGTTCTTGAATTTGTGTAACATCTTCTAATTTTCCATGCTCTTTGATCATTTTAATCGCAGTCTTTGGACCAATCCTTTCGAATCCATCAGGATTAAAATCAGTTCCAATCAAAATTCCAACATCAATCAACTGTTCACGTGTTATTCCAAGTGCTTCTAAATTTTTTTTATAGTCAATTATTTCTGGCTCTATCTCAATGTAGGTATTTCTATTCGGTAGTTTTCTTCGTCCACTATTTGTAAAATTCCTAACAAGTTTTCTTGCACCAAATAAAATAGAGTCAAAATCTTGACTTGCTGCAACATCAGCATGTCCGGTTGTTGTTAATAGTGCAGCTGTTGCCTCACCTTCAGACGGTGCTTGTATGTATGGTATTCCAAATAAATCTAATAGATGTTTTGAGTCTTCAACCATTCCATCCTTCATAGATGTAGTTTGCTGTGCAAATTTTCGTGCATCCTCCATCTTTCCTTCAGATACAGCTCTCTCATATTTTACAGTAGCATCTTTTTTGATCTGTTTTCTATGTTCAATCTCTGCAGATTTTAATGATGGAGGTTTGCCATCAAACACATAGACAGGTTTTATTCCAAGTGATAGAAAATTGATGTTTCTGTATAGTAATCCTGTAATATGACTAGTTACTCGACCTTGTGTATCAGTAAGGTGTAGTCCTTCTGGACCACGAATTATGGCAAGAAACTGATAAATCGCATTGTATGCATCAATTGCGACGATTTTATTTGTAAATGATTCTAGTTTTGTTTTATCTCGAACTAACAGTGATTTTAGGTCTAAACCCATACATTTGTTAGAATATTCGAGGTTTTTTTGTTTAGTGTATCAATCGATTCACTATTTTATGACGTGTTCCAAAATTATTTGTCGGGATAGCCAAGCCTGGTCCAAGGCGGACGCCTCGAAATCTCATTACAGGATAGCGTCTGTGCATCGCACGCGAGAGTTCAAATCTCTCTCCCGACGCCAATTAGTTTTAGACCTTAAAAACAAGGTTTTAGACCTTAAAAACAAGGTTTTAGACCTTAAAAACAAGGTTTTAGACCATAAGTTATACATGATTCATTGATAAAATGGCTAATAATCCCACTAGTCTGAGAGACGAAAAAATACGTCTCCAGACAACATTTCCACAAAACTGGTCATGTCGTATCACGTGGGAATTACACTAGGACATTGTTTCATTTAACATTGATCATTGATTGATTCTAGGTCTATCATTCAGCCTTGATTTCTTCTTTCTTCATCCACAAAGTTTTGTTCTTATGATCAATTAGGTATATTCCCATGTTTGAGATTGTGTCTCTTATCGTATCAGCCTCATCAAATTGCTTATTTTTTCTATAATCTTCCCTTTTCTGAATTAATTCAAAGACAGATTTTATCTCATCATCTGTTGCTTTAATCACATTCAGGCCTAATACATCAAGCATGTGTTCTAAAACTGGCATTATTAACTCGCCCATTTTTTTTGTGATTTTTTCATCTGCCGCAAGTCCATTGATAAATTTTATCATGTTAAAGAATTCTGTGAGAGCTAATGACGTATTAAAATCACTTTCCAACGCATTGTCAAATCTTTGTTTTGAATCTAGAATTGATCTTTCAATATCTTCAGATTCACCTGTGTTATCTGCTAGCCGTAATTCATAGTAGCATGTTTCTAACTGCCTCCATTTGATCAGATTCTCTTTTAGAAGTTCTTCAGTATAATCAATTGGTTTCGAATAATGCCCTGAAAGGCAAAACAATCTGATAATATTTGGTCCCCAATGTTCTAGCACATGACTTACAGTTTTTACATTTCCAATGGATTTTGACATTTTTTCACCATTGATGGTAATCATTCCTGCATGCATCCAAATTTTTGCAAAAGGTTTACCAGTAAATGACTCTGACTGTGCAATTTCGTTTTCATGGTGAGGAAATATTAGATCACGTCCACCACCATGTATTTCAAAATTCTCCCCAAGATACTTGATACTCATTGCTGAACATTCAATGTGCCATCCAGGTCTTCCATTTCCCCATGGGCTTTCCCATGATGGATCAGAATCAGAAAACTTCCATAAAGCAAAGTCTAGTGGATTTTCCTTAGATTCATCGATTTCAATTCTTGCACCACTTTCTAATTCTTCAACTTTCTTTTTTGATAATTTTCCATATTCTGTAAACTTTGAGACTCTAAAGTATACACCATTTTTTGAAACATAAGCCATGTTTTTTTCTATTAGTGCTGATATTAGGTTCAGCATGTCTGGAATATGTTCAGTTGCTTTTGGATGTTCAGTAGCCCTTCTTATGTTTAGTTTATCAAAATCATCAAAATAGTTTTCGATGTATTTTTTGCTTATGCTCTCACATGAACTCTCAGCGTCATTTGCTTTTTTTATTATTTTGTCGTCAACATCTGTAAAATTTTGAATAAAATCAACCTTGATGCCTTTAGATTCAATGAAACGTCGTAATACATCAAAAATTATAATTGTTCTTGCATGACCGATATGAGAGTCATCATAAACTGTAACGCCACAAAGGTAGATTCTAACTTTATCTTGAAATTCTAGATGCTTTTCTGAGTTGGATAATGTGTCAAAAATTTTAATTTTATCCATATTGCTATCTAAAGAATTTCAGCTGTTATCCGTTTATGTTCGCTTTTTTTGTATAATTGGTAGATTTTATCTACCGTTTCGGGCGCAATCTGTGTTTTACTAGATGTTTCATCATGTGTCATATGTTTGTCATTAACACAATACAAAATTGCATCAATCTCTTCATACGATGCACCAATCTCAGATTCTGCAATATGGTTTGGCCAAAGGTTTGGACTACTCTTTTTTGAGATAATATGATCTGGAACACCTAGGAATTTTGCCAGCGCACGTATCTGCGTCTTATAGAGTGATGCAATTGGTAAAATATCTGCAGCACCGTCACCAAATTTTGTAAAATACCCAATTAGGTATTCACTTTTATCACTAGAGCCTAATACAGATAGATTTTTCGAATTTGCATAATAGTATAAAATGTTCTTTCTTATTCGTGCCCTTAGGTTTCCCAGTGCCCTATCTTCTGGTTCTAAAACTTTGTAGTATTCTTTGTGTATCTGATTAATATCAATCAATTTATAATTTAGATTTAGACTATCAACAATTTTTAGAGCATCGTTAGTTTCATCTTCAGGGGAAATTTTTGAATCTGGCATTATTATTGCAGTTGTGCTTTCTTTAACCACTCCAGCACACAAGTAAGCAATGACTGCAGAATCTATGCCGCCACTAAGACCAAAAATTAGACCTTTTGAGTTAGTCTGTGTGATTTTTTCTTTTATGGAATTCTGAATTTTTTTAGAGATTTCACTATAGTCTAGGTTTGTTATCTCATCTAGGATTTCTTGATTCACAGATGAGGTTTATACTATTATCATAAAAACTGTATTAATCGACATCAAGATAAATTCCATCATCACGAACATCTACTTCGTATTTTTTTAGTTTAACACCTTTAAGGTAATCCATTAACTCACCTGTTTTGATGTTGTAATGCCAAAAGTGTAGAGGACATTCAACAATATCACCCTCAAGTTTTCCCTCTGGTGCAATAGAGCCATCTTGATGGACACATATACCATCTAATGCATGAAAACCATCTTGATTAAAGACGGCGATTTTTTTCCCATTCACTTCAAACTCCATACTTTTACCAAGTGCAATGTCATTTTTTTGTGCAACTTTTGTCCAAGCCATATTGATGTTTTAGAAAATTAGTTGTTTATAGTTATTTGCAAACTACCAGCTTTCTGCATATTTTATCTGTTCTTTTGTAAGTTTGTCGATTTTTACATCCATTGCCCTTAGAGCATCTACTGCAATCTGCCTGTCGATCTCTTTTGGCACAACCATTGTTTTTTTGCCTATTTTTTTGTGATTTTTGTAAATGTACAAAAGTGACAAAATTTGATTTGAGAATGATTGCGCCATAACTTCTGGAGGATGCCCTTCTGCGGCTACAAGATTTGCAAGTCTACCCTTTCCAATAAGGTATATTTTTTTCCCATTTCGTAATTTACATTCATCAAGTGATGGTCTCACTTCTTTTACTGATTTTGATTTTTTTAGTAGAAACGCGGTATCAATTTCGACATCAAAATGACCCACATTGCCAACTACAGCACCATCATTCATTGAAAGAAGATGCTCTTTTCTAATTACACTTGTCATACCAGTGCATGTAATGAATATCTGTCCAACTTTTGCAGCTTGTGCCATTGGCATTACTTGGAATCCATCCATATGTGCTTCAAGAGCTTTTACTGGATCAATTTCTGTCACTATTACATTTCCACCCATACCACGTGATCTTTCTGCAACACCTCTTCCAACCCAACCATATCCAACAACTACAATCTTTTTTGATGTGAATAGAAGACCCATCGCTCTAAGATAACCATCAATCGTACTTTGACCAGTTCCATATCTATTATCAAACATATGTTTTGTATCTGCATCGTTTACAATGATTACAGGATATTTCAATTTACCTTGTTTCTCCATCGCCTTCACTCTAGTTACTCCTGCAGTTGTCTCTTCTGTAGAACCTAAGACTTTCAGTGATTTGAATTTCTTATCAAAGTGAACTTTTACATTCATATCAGCGCCATCATCACAAATCAAAACTGGTTTGTGTTTTAGTACCTGCTCTATACACCAATCATACTCTTTTGTTGTTTGGTCATTCCATGCATAGATATGAACACCTTGAGATGCAAGGAATGCTGCAATATTGTCTTGTGTTGTAAGTGGGTTTCCACCACAGACTGCTACATTTGCCCCAAGTTCTTTAGCACCCATCACAAGAACTGATGTTTCTTTTGTGATATGAAGGCAAAATGCAATTGTCACTCCTTTAAGCGGCTTTGATTTTTTTAGTCTGTTTAATGTATTATCTAAAATCTGCATGTGCGAACGTGCCCATTCATAAGAGATTTTTCCTTGCTTTGCCAATTTGGGATTCTTTACTTTACTCAACGTCTTTAAGCCACTCAAATGTCTTTAAAAACGTAATTACTTTATTAGCCGAATATAGCTCAATCTTCACAAATGAATAAAAAAGCAATCATTACAAGTGCACTTCCTTATTCAAACGGTGAAATCCACCTTGGTCATGTAGCATCAACATATCTACCTGCAGATGTTACAACACGGTTTCTAAAACAAAATGGAGTTGAGGCATATTACATTTGTGCATCTGATGATTATGGTACACCAATTTTAATTCAATCAGAAAAGGAGGGAAAGACACCGGAAGAATATGTCGCTCATTGGAACAAGCGAGATCTTGAAGATTTTACTGCATTTGATATTGCATTTGACTTTTTTTACAAGACCAGCTCACAGGAAAATATTGATTTTGTTCAAGGTGTGTTTAGGAAACTACAGGAAAATGGGCATATCTATGAAAATGAGATAATCCAATTCTTTTGTGAAAATGATGAAAAGTTTCTTCCAGACAGATTTGTAAAAGGAATATGTCCATATTGTAAAGCAGAGGATCAATATTCTGATTTATGTGAAAAGTGTGGTAGGGTTCCTGAAGAGATTGAAAATCCACATTGCTCGATCTGTGGCCAAACACCCATAAAAAAATCTACAAATCATTATTTTTTCAAACTAAAAAATTTCTCAGAACCACTCATTGATTATCTGAGTAATGCACCATATCTACAAAAAGATGTCAAGAAATATGTTGAAAATTGGATTAAAGAAGGGTTAGTTGATTGGGACATAACACGTGACATTTCTTGGGGAGTTCCAATTCCAATCGAGGGATTAGACAATAAGGTATTCTATGGATGGTTTGATAATCATCTTGCATACATTTCATCTTCAATTAAATTTCTAAACGATAAAGGAATAGATGGAAAGTCATTTTGGAATGATGCAGACATCTATCATTTCATTGGAAAAGACATAGTGTATCATCATTATCTATTTTTGCCTGCTATGCGTTTAGGAATTAACAAAGAGTTCAAGTTGCCAGATTATATCCCTACTAGAGGTCATCTAACACTTGAATCAAAGAAGATTTCAAAGAGCAGAAATTGGTATATTGGATTAAAAGAATTTTTAGAAACATTTCCCGCAGACTATCTTAGGTTCTATCTAATTTCCATTAATCCATACTCACAAGATGATTTGAATTTTGACTGGGACCAGTTTGCGACCAAGATTAATTCTGAATTGATTGGCAACCTAGGAAACTTAGTTAACCGTGCATTGGGATTTACAAACAAAGCATTTGATGGCGTGCTACCGGAACCTGAAGACTTTGATGAAAAAGATTCCGAGTCCGAGAAAAGAATCATATCACTTGCAGAAGACCTGTCAAAATTAATGGATGACAATCACCTAGACCGTGCATTAAAACAAATTATGGAATTTTCTGCTCACTTCAACCAATACTTTCAACACAAAGAGCCTTGGAAAAAAGGACCCGGCACAGCATCATGCATCTATCTATCAGTAAATGCAGTACGTTCATTGGCAATTGCCATAAACTCTTTCCTGCCAAAAGCATCACAGAAAATTTGGGAGCAGGTTGGAATGGACGGAAATGTTTCTGACAGAAGCTGGAATGAGATGTCAGAAATTTCCCTAAAACCTGATCATAAAATAGGAAAAGTAGAACCACTTTTTGCTAAAATTGAATCTTCTGTCATAGATGAACAAAAGGCAAAGCTTGGTGATTAGAAATAACACAGAAAATCTTTCCTAAGATATCAACTAGGGGATTCTATGACCTAAAAACTGGAAAAACTCTCAAAAAAACACCATATGAGATTTATCCACCAAAAACATTTGATGGCCTCTCAAACAAATCTGAATTTACCATAATGATTCATGGTCTTAGAAATGACAGGTCTGGGGCACTTGCCAAGTATGTTATTGCCCAAAAACGCCTCAAGACATTACATTACAATCATCCTGTAATAGGATATAGTTATGACTCAAACACTGCAGGAGTGCAGTACAAATCTACAGCAATTTCTGCATTAAAAACTGGAATTGTTATCGCAAAAAAGAATGGTCGTAATCTCTCAAGATTCATTTTAGATATGAAGGCAAAAAATCCATCACAGAAAATTCGATTGATGGGTCACTCGCTAGGCGCACAAGTTATACTATCTACTGTTCAGGTACTCGCAAAAAATCCAAAGAATAGAGGAATTATCGAGTCAGTTCATCTATTTGGAGCATCTATTCATGCAAATTCATTTAATCCAAGAAAATCTGGATCCATGTTTCAAAAAACTGTTAATAAAAAAATTACAAATTACTTTAGCCCATATGATGATGTTCTAAAGGCAGCAAATGATGAATGCTGGGTAGATTCACCGCTTGGATATAATGGGACCATTGGAACATCCATTTCCAAGTATAAACAAAAAATGGTTAGACCAAGAAATCATCGGTTTGCAAGTTATGCGCAAACTATCAAGTCGTTTCCATGATAAAAGAAAAATTTTGTCTGGTTTTATGACATTGCCTTTTCATCTAGAATGAAATATTTGGCAAGTTTAAGATACGTCTCACGTTCATAGTCAGAGATCTCTTCATCAGAATTGTATAGTCTCTCAAACCATGAGATGATGTTCTCAATATCTTTTGTATTAAACACTGAAACTTCAGACATAGATACTATCAAATCGTTCTTGTATATCTCAACTCTAGTCAAATAATTGTTCGATCAGTGTAGCGAACAGTCTCTTAAACTGATCTATGCATAACGCTTGATTATGTGGTAACCAAATTGTGTTTTTACCGGCTCTGAGATCTCACCAATCTGAAGTTTGAATGCTACTTGATCAAACTCCTTTACCATCATTCCTTTTGTAAAGTATCCCAAGTTGCCGTCTTTTTTTCTACTTGGACATTTAGAAATTGCTTTAGCAATTGCACCAAATTTTTTGCCTTTTTTGATCTCATCTAGTAATTGTAATGCCTCACTCTGTTTATCGACCAGTATGTGTGAGCATTTTATTTTGTTTGACATTTATTCAAAAATCCTTTCACGTATCTGTGGAACCAGTTTGTATGCCATGTCACGCACTTTCATCTGATCTTGTGGTGTCGGATTACCTTGTCCGCTTGCAGCCTTCATTTGTGCAAGTGCGGCTACGCCAAGACCTAAAATTTGTCCCATAATCAGCCCAAAAACAAATTCCTTTGGGTCTTTAATTTTTAGTATCTCGTTGCTTGCCTCTATTTCTTGGAAATATGCGTCTTTTTGAGAAATTGCAAGTTCAACCGTTTGAGTAACCATGGCTTCAAGTTGTTTTTCTGGATCAGCTGCACTCATAGTCCACCTAAAATTACATCATAAATATAATTATGTTTTTCCAGTTATGTTTTAATTAAACACTT
>Ga0208522_1001666_pt1 | contig 14105 bp, 16 predicted proteins | sample ETNtaG_25_FD_185763 | JGI IMG/M metagenome (GOLD analysis project Ga0208522, IMG submission 185763) | Marine microbial and viral communities from oxygen minimum zone, Eastern Pacific Ocean - ETNP201302SV86 (SPAdes) (version 2) | ecosystem: Environmental > Aquatic > Marine > Oceanic ... | reverse complement strand
TACCGATAAGACCACCAGCAATTGCTATTGCTGCAGCCAAAGCCAAAATAGGTTTTGCTAAACCTTCATCCCCACCGTCAGCAGCAAATGCTGGGATAGGAGAAATAACTAAAATTAACAAAATAGCGCCTGCGCCTAAACTCAAACCAGAAATTGCTTTTCTGCTAGAAACCATCTTGTTTTCGCTGCCTGTGGGACACTATATTAATTATTTCATCATTAGCTATGTCTAACCGGTTTTGTTTAGAAAATTTCTGATCGCTAAAAATTATTTTTCAATAGGAAGTTCAGTTTTATTTCCCCATTCACCCCAAGATCCGAGATAAACACGAACGTTTGAAAATCCAATCTTCTTCAAAGCTAGAAAACTGTTTGCGGCTCGATAAGCTCCCTGACAATATGTGATAATTTCCTGATCGCTATCTAGATTGTAGAGATTCAACAAATCATCGTTTGGTTTTAGTTTTCCATCACTGGTCAAATTGTTTGACCAATCTATATTCTCAGATGTTGGAATGTGACCAGATCTAGCTGCACGAATCACAGTCCCATCAAACTCTTCCGGCGTTCTTGCATCAATGATTTTGATCTTTCCCAAATTATCTTTAACATATTCAAATCCAGTAATCAGGTTTTCATCTATTTTTCCAGTAAAACTTGTTGGTAAAAATGGATTTTGTCTAGTTTCAGTTGGAAAATTTCCTTTTGACCAATTTGAAAAACCTCCATCCAGCATTGCAACGTCTTGATGTGAAAAGTAAAGGCACATCCAAACTCCTCTAGCTGCCAACATCCCAGAAACATTATCGTAAAACACCACCTTTTTACTTTCATCAACCCCGGCAAAAGAGAAAATCTTCCTAGTTTGCTCATTAAATGAATCAATTCCCGTTTTTGATGTATCAAACCAATGAAGTGAAAATAGGTCCAAGTTTACAGCTCCTGGAATATGTGATTTAGAATAATCATGAAATGATCTTGCATCAATAATTACAATATCTTTTTTTCCAAGATGATTTTGCAATTCTTCAGCTGTAATTAGCATCATAATCTTCTACAAGATACCTTAGTAAAAATCTAAAAAAAAGAAAAAAGAGAGGTTTTTGGTTATTCGTTTACGTATGCTCTTTCGCCGTTTTGTGCGAGATCGACTCCAATCTCTTCTTCTTTTGGAGTGACTCTAATTCCACCTGGCCAGACTGCATCCATAATCTTGAAGATTACAATGGATACACCGAATGCATAGGCTAGAGACAATATTGCACCAGCAATGTTGATTGCTTGTTGCTCGTATCCCTCTGGAGTACCAGTCCATGCGCCGATACCATCACCAGTATCCCAAACGTGTGGGCTTGCTAGTGTTCCTGTCAAGATTGCTCCTGTGAGACCACCCATTCCGTGTACTCCCCATACATCGAGTGCGTCGTCCCATTTTCGTGCATTTTTGAATGCAACACAACCATAACAGACTGTACCTGCTGCAATGCCGATGATTATTGCCGCCATTGGTCCAACCCAACCAGAAGCTGGTGTGATTGCTACCAGGCCTGCTACTGCACCTGTTGCAGCACCGACAATGCTTGGTTTTCCAGTGTGTGCCCAGCTCATAAGCAGCCACGTTACGGAAGCCATACCGGTTGCCGTGTTTGTAACTGTCCATGCGCTTGCAGTAATTCCGTCTGCTAGAACCTCACTACCTGCGTTAAATCCGAACCAACCGAACCAGAGTATGGAAGCACCAAGTACTACCATTGGAACGTTGTGTGGTTCCATAGGAACCTTTCCGAATCCGAGTCTTCGTCCTAAGACTAAGGCTCCAGCAAGTGCTGAGAATCCAGATGAAATGTGTACAACAGTACCGCCTGCAAAGTCAAGTCCATAACTTGGTGATAGGTCTGGATCAAAGTCCATGTTTCCTATGTAACCACCGCCCCATACCCAATGACAAATTGGATCATAGACGAAGGTTCCCCATAAGAGAACAAATACCACTAGTGCGCTGAACTTAATTCGGTCAATAAGACCGCCGACAATTAGTGCTGGTGTGATGATAGCGAAAGTACATTGGAACATAGCAAATAATTGGTGAGGAATTGTTCCTGGCCAAGAATCACTACATACGTCTCCTTGCTTCATCTCTTGCATTTGATAATAGTACGACCAAGTATCTTCACAAGGACCTGGAGCACCTAATGGTGCCCAAGCTGAAACTTGGTTGAAGCCAACATAATCAAGGTTACCCATGAATAAGTTTGCGTCACTGTCTACTCCTCCAAATGCTAGCGAGTAACCCCACAGTACCCATTGAACGCTCATCAATCCCATGACAATGAATGTCATTCCGATTGTGTTTGTTGCTGACTTTGATCTTGCAAGTCCTCCGTAGAAGAATGCAACACCAGGAGTCATGAACAATACCAAAGATGATGCTGTAAGCATCCATGCCGTATCACCTGTATCTATCATACAATACATATCAGGAACGCCATCGTCATCGGTATCATACCAACATTCGTTTTCGTTACCAGTGTAGAGTCCCGCTCCACCGTCAGGATCTCCAACAATATACCCATCCATGCCATCACTGACTTGCTGAGCATATGCTGTAGCTAGAGAACCCGTTGCCGTTAAGGCGACTGCGGCCACAAGTAATAGAGCATACTTGTGGTTTCGAGATTTCATTGAAGGATCCGAAGTAATAGTACATTTAACCTTTAAGATATAATTTAGAAGAATAAAGAAAATAATGATATTTTAATATATTAGGATAGTATCATAATATTGAAGATTTATGATACTAAATCAAGCCCAAAAATCAACTAATGGGGGTATATTTGGCTAAAAAATCACTTGCTATCTTTGAAACATTCAAGACAAAAAGGAGTGAGTTCACAGGTGAGGCTTTGAGGCAGCGTGCAATTATCACTTGCCTCGCTCAAGCTAATGCATCATCGGAAAAGACTAGAACGTCGATATCGCAATACATTGCTAAGGAAAACAATGTTGTTTGGAAAAATATCTACTCTGGAATTTTCAGGGATCTTGATGAGATCTTAATTCCTCTGGGTATAGTAGAGGAAGAAGGAAGGCTTCCACTAAGAAGGGGGCCAAAAGCATTACAAGAGAATGGTATGCCATATTACCATCTCACAAGAAAAGGTCTGCTTGTTGCATTATCAATATCAGAATTTGGTGATAGGGAATCTATGATGAATGAATTTTTTGCAAATGACTTTTATGATACGGAGGAAGTTCCTGTCCAAGAAATGATCTTAAAATTACAAAAAACTGCGCCTAGGTTTACCTTTTCCCTGTTTGAAAAATATACCAAAGCATATTGTGATGGTAAGATGCAAGACCTTCTTCCATTCAGCATCTCAAATCTGAAAATGGCCTCCGATAAGGAATCAGGTATTGAGATGGAGCTTTTGGAGGGATTTTCCCATATGCCAAAAGAGGATAGAGAAGATACTATCAAGTTCCTAAAAGAGATAGATTAGCAGAAAAACACTGATTTATTAATTCCAGCGTTTTTTGATGATCGCAATGATGGGTGATAGAAATTTCCGAGAGATAATCAACGGAGCTATAGATAATGTAGGTAAAATGCTTGATTATACAATTCCACGTGATGATAATTCAAAAGTTCATGTGACAGAGGTTATTCGGTGCCTCAGAAGGTCATTTTATGATAGAAAAGAGCCAATTGAGGAGAATAAACTAAGATTTTCAAACTTTCTAAGCGGTACTATTAGGAAACTTGAGTTTGGCTCCAAAGTAGGAGAATATGATATGAATGGTGTGAAACTGACAGGTCAGGCTGACATAATTGCAGATGATGTAGTCATAGTTTTCAGGTCAGTTGAGACACTTCCAGAGACTATGTTTTCTAATGACATTCTTTACCTCAATACCTGTATGTTTATCTTTGACAAACAAGATGGGGTTATCTCATACGTCGATGGAGGAGGTACTGAAAAATCATTTTCACTGACCAGAGCAAATAAAATGTTCGAGGAAATCGCCAGGCGTGTTAGGGTTCTTACTGACCTACTAAAGGAGAATAAAGTACCTATTCTAGAACCATCTCCAGAATGTTCCGCATGCCAATATTACGAAAGATGCTATATCAAGAAAAGAGAATCTAAGCCTTTGAGCTTTGATTCTCTATTTGGTAACAGGGAATAACCATAGATAAAACTAGAAAAATAAAAGAAAAAGACGATTAATCTTTCAATTAACCTTGAAGTTCTGGGTCTGGATGACCCCTTCCTCTAAGAGCAAATGTTACGACTGCTAGTGCTACTGCAACTCCAACTGCTGAACCAAATGCTGCTACTGATGCTTCTGCCATGATCAAAATCCTTCATGCTTGATCATATAACACTTTGTTGATAATTTTATAATTTCAACAAATAATCACAATTTTGAAATTCTATGATACAATACTAGGTGTGTTTCGTGAATTCGAAGGCTAACTCATTTTCCCCACCTGCTGTCATTGAGCTTAGATTGTAGAAAGCATCTCCACTAATCCTCCATTCTGGAGTATTTGTTGTCAAAGCATCCCATAATTCTGGTGTGTTTCCAGTATTCTTTATGACTACATGGTCAGACAGTATAAGCGGTCGGTCATTCAGAACAGTAAAGTAATTTGAACCTGCTACCATTCCTACATCACGATCCCCAACGTCTCTTATTCCTAGTTTCAAATCATCCTCATAGAGTGTATATCTTACCAACTGGAGTAAGATTGATTTTTGGTTTGGGTTTGTTACCTTGAATGTTACTTTTACAAATGCTGCCTTTTCGTCAACCTCCTCAATTATAATATCATCTAGCTGGATTCTTAGAGGAAGGATTTCAGAATTTCCCGAATTATTCAGAAACGAAGTATTATCTGAAACATCGCTAACAACAGAAGTTCCAGTTAATCCAACTGCTGCAATCACTCCTATAATTCCAATTATTGCTATTCCGACAAAAATTTTTGGATTCACAAAAATGATTTAAGATGTATTCCTTAAAAATCCATATACCTGTAAAAGTATCAGAAATATGCAGTATTTTCAGGCAGTTCAGAAAGGAAAAGAGAGAGCAAACCAATCTCAAATGAAATTGTTTGATGTGGCTGGATTTGCCATGTTGACACTTACCACAAAGAAGGTTGATGGGAAATTTCTTCCAGTTGGAGAGGAGGATTTTGCTGCAGCAATAAAGACCCCAGAAGGATATGTGGTTATTTTGGTTGATGGTGGTGGATACACAAAGGCTCAAACCAAGCCACTCGAAAAGGAGGAGGCTGCTAAAATCTTTAAAAAAATCCGAGATACTGGAATTGAGGAATATTCTGGGAGTGATATTTCAATTTGGACAGAGAGAAATCCAACAGTGCAAAATGAGTTTTAGGTTATTTTTTTGGAATGATTATTTCTGTTCCTACATCCTTTCCCTTGATCGCCTTTTCCAATGTTTTTAGATCGGATTTTATCACTCGTGTCTTGATTTTTGACCGTTCAATAATCTTCAATGCAACAATATCCATCAGATCATATCCTCCGGCTACTGAATCTTCTTTGACAAGGATTCCACGAAGTTTCTTTAATTCTATTTTTTTGAACAGTTTTGCATTCTTGTTTTTGTTTGGATCAGCACTATAGATTCCATTAACATCTGTTGCATTGATAAATTCTGATGCTTTAATCTTCTCAGCAATTAATGCAGCTGTACCGTTTGTACTCTGACCTGGATGAAGACCTCCAGTAACTACAATGAGGTCTGAATCTATGGCATGTGTTACTTGTTGTAGTGATGTTGGTGGATGTGCATATGCCTTATTTTTTAGGGCATAAATCAGGAGTTTAGCATTTAATCTGGATATCTCAATTCCGAGCTCATCCAAGGTGGATTCATCTGCTCCAGATGATCTTGCATGGGAGATATAATGACGAGCAATTTTTCCTCCTCCAGCAACTACAACTGGTTGGCAATATTTGCTAATCTTAATTAGAAAATGAGCATAATCCTTCAACAGTTTTGCATTGTCCATTGAAAAGACTCTGCCAGATAATTTTAGAACTATTCTTTTTTTCATTATACTATCCAATTACTGATTTTGCGGCAATTTCAACTTTTTTCCGATTTTTTGAAGGAGTATAAACACGAAGATTATTCATAAATCCAGACATTGTTGAGACGATTGGAATCTTTGAAATTGGAATTTTTGTTGCTACAGTTTTCTTACCATCATCTGTGACTAAAATTATGGAATTTGATTCCTTTTTGGAAGGAGATAATGGCATTGATGGAGTTGTAGAACTGTCTACAAATACCTCATTTTCATCAACTCTTGATTTTCTTAAAATATCATGTTTTATCTGGTTTAGTCTCTTTTTTCCAATCTTTGTATTATTGTTAAAATCGGTCTCAAAAACACATTTGAATAGCTTTCTTTGCTCATAATCTTCTGCAATTTTTTTTGCAATCTTTAGATCTGATTTGTTTTCTGGTAATGACAGAAGATCTGCCAGTATAGAATCATCAGTTAGTTTTACAAATTCTTCAATCTTCATAGAAGTTAATCCAAGTTCGTCTCGTGCCAAATCCATTGCTTCAAGAAGCATGACTTCACCTGCCCTTACCGTTTTATGAAAATATACTGCTTTGAACATCTGATATCTAGATATCATCATTGTTTCAAAATTAACTAGTGCTGATTTATCAAGGGCTAGCTGATCCTTGAAGACATCAAGCGAATATGTCAGTCTATTATGGTCAATCTTTGCATGCTCTGCCCCGGTAAAATAACCATCACGTAGAAGATAATCCATAATATCAGCACTCAAAGCACCAGAAATTAATTCATTCATGAATTGAAACTTTGAATCTCCAAATGCAAGTTTGCATATGAATCTCTTATCAAATCCTGACTTTGAAATAGAATCACCAATCTCTGTTTTTAGAATTATTTTTTTCCCAATGTCTTCATGTGAAATTTTCTGCCTTTTCTCAAGCACTTCCTCAAAGAGATGTGAAAAAGGTCCGTGCCCAATATCATGCAAAAGTGCAGCAAGACGAATGTCACGAATATCATGACTCTTTAGAATTCCTTTCTCTTTCAGTGAGTTGCTCGCCATTGATGCAATATGCATTACACCAAGTGAATGCTCAAAACGTGTATGCTGTGCGCCTGGATAAATTAGATGTGCACCAGAGAGCTGCTTGATTCTTCTTAATCTCTGAAAGATTGGAGAATCGATGATTTTCAGTTCAGAGTTGTATACACGAATAAAATCATGTATTGGATCGATGATATCAAGATAGCTCTTTTTCATTTTATCAACTTACCATGCAAAATTTTCATTATATCTTCATGCACTTCATCTTTTGTTCTTGTAGCGTCAACAATTTTCCAGTGTTTTTTTATTGCTAAGGTTTTGTATGTTTCAGCAATTTTTTTGTAAAATGACTTGTTCTTTTCAAATTTGTCACGATTTGTTTTTTTTCTTTTGAATGATTCTTGTTGTGATACGTCTAAAACTATTACAAGATCAGCTTTTGGTAAACCAGAATCTAGTTTTTCCAACCAATCAAGCTTCATGCCATTCACCAAACCATAAACCCAGTTAGATTGATAATATCGATTCATTACAAGAACAGAATTTTTTTCAATTGCATAATTAACCTCTTGTATCTTTTCGTATCTATTTGCAGCCAAGAGACAGTGGATTATTTTTGGATCTAGTTCTATTTCTCCTTCTAAATAGCGTGAAATCTCCTTACCTATTGGTGTAGTATAATCTGGAAAGCTGAAAAGTTTTGTCTTAAGTTTTTTTGAGTTTAATTTTGCTGCTAAAAGCTGGGACTGTGTTTTCTTGCCTGCCTGATCTCCTCCCTCTATTACTATAATCATTTTAATCTAAAATAATTTTCTTCTCTTCAATTAAAAATCTTCAGAAGTAATTATTAGAAATCGTGTCCGTTAAATTATCATATGCCGCTTTAGATTTAGATGAATTCAAAAGAAAAATCAATTCTAATTATAGGCGCTGGGGTTGGTGGCCTTTCTATTGGAACATTACTTGTTAATGCTGGACATAAGGTATCAATTTATGAAAAGGCAGAAAGATTGGGTGGAAGAACTGCATCAATCAAATTCAAAAACCATATTTTAGATAATGGCTTTCACATAATGCCATTTTACAAAAAATCAGCAATCTATGATGTTCTTAAATCAGCAAATATTGTATCAAAATTGAAACTTGCCATAGTTGATAAAATTGCATTTTATGACGGTAATTTTCATACATACCCAAAGGGAATTATTGATATTTTGAGAATGTCACTAATTCCGCTGAAGAGCAGGCTTTCGTTACTCAAAATTTTACTACCAATGGCGTTTACCAGTATGGAAAAAGCAGAACAGATGGATCAGACACCTCTTACAGAAGTTACAAAAAAGCTAGACAGTCATTCAAGGACATTTTTTGATGCTGTTTGTATGCTAGCATTTGCCGATACTACTGATCATATTTCACTGGGTGAATTTGCTCGAACCATAATTCGCGCAAATCCATTCAAAGGTGGAACAAGTGAATTTGCATATCCTGACATGGGTGGATATGACAGAATTTCAGAAGTCATGGGAAATTATATTCAAGAAAACAGTTCTTCCGTGAATCTTGGAGTGACAGTAAAAAAAATTCTTGTAGAAGATGCAAAAGTTACTGGAGTTTTGCTCTCAGATGGTAATACGATAGAATCAGATTGTGTTATAATATCATATCCTGCATATCATGCAATAAATCAACTATTTGATGAAGGAATCTTTGATGATGATTTTGTTAAACATACAAACAGATTAAACAAGACAACATCAGTTGTTGAAGTGCATTTTGCACTATCAAAACAATTGGATACTAGACAAGTTGTGTTTCCAGTAGGAGAAAATTATACATCAAAGGGAATATTTTTCATTTCTAATATTACACCATCAGTATCACCAAAAGGAGAACATCTCATTATTGTTGGCACCCCAGTAAAACCAGAAGAAACTGATGATCAACAGAGAATAAAAGAGATTGTTTCAAAAATGAAAGAAGAATTGTCTGCAATTTATCCTGATTTTAATAATGTGTTGTTATGGGAGAGAGCGATGGCATGGAAATTAGTTGAAGCGGTAGTCAAGGAGCCTGGTTTGGTCTGGAAAAATAAGATGCCACATTCTGTTCCGCATGTGAAAGGCATATTCTTTGTTGGTGATTCTACAATAAGTTATGGTATTGGTACCGACTCTGCAGCACATAGTGCGATTTTGGCATATCCAAAAATTATTAAATTTCTAGTCTCCTAACTGCAATTATACAGAATAGTTTTCCTTTCTCTTGTTTCGTGATTTTGTTCGTAGTATCATTCTACAACATGGGCAACGAACATTATCTGTATCTAGCCAGATGTCACACCAGCTGCATCTTTTCAATCCTGACTTGTATTTTTCACCGTTAGGAATCTTTTCTCTTTCTAAACTGAGGCATATTCCCTTACATGCTGCTCCCATACAAAAAATTCATTCTTTCAATATATAAACTAGTGACAACCTTTTCAACTAGTGCCAATTATTTACATTTTGCATGGTTAACAAATTCATTCATCACTGTGTTCATACTTTGTTTGATCTTTCCTTTTGCAAATATTCCTAGTATCTTCAGGCTACCACCTAAAACAAAATCTACATTAATTGTAATTTTCGTTTTATCACCATCGATCTCATATCTTTCATCGAACACACTTCCCTTTGCTTGTCCATCTAACATTCTAACAATATGATGATCAGGCATCTCTACAACATGTTCTGTTAGTACATCTACTGTTCTTCCCAAAAACTCGATCTTCTCTTGAATTATTGTTGTATTTTCTTTTTTCTCTACAATTTTTAATTCTTTAAAATAAGCTGGTAACACTTTGGTAAAATTTTCATAATCAGTGCTGATTTGGAAGATTTTGTCTCGTTGAACATCAACGATTTTTGTGAATTGAAATTTTGGCATTATTGTTCTGAAATTACCTTCTTTCGTTTAATTTTTCTGTAGATCAGGTATCCAATCCCTGATAATATTCCAAAGAAAATTAACATAGAAATAACTGGAGTAGTATAGTCATCTACAAAATACCTAGATTCTAGCCAGGCACTTGGTAAAATTGTTACAAAATCACCAGCAGAGAAATCTTCTACATAACCTATTGCAACTGCAAGTTTTCCTGCATTGTTGTCAGAATCATAAACAGAGAGATAGTATGTTCCATCCACTGGTATGTTTAGGTTGATCTCCTGTCTTTCCCAGTATGTTATCTGCCCAAAAGGTTCGTAAGATTCGGTTGATGGTAATTTACCCTCATAATCAAACACGATTGCATTATATCCCTCTGGAAGCGTGTAAGGAAAGTTGTTTTTAGCTTTTATCATTTCTATGGAATCAAGTGCGAATGATGGACCAATCAATGCAAGAGATGGTGTAAAATTCTCTAATCCATCAAGTTTTGGAATAACTATACTGGCATGGAGTCGTTCTCCTTTTTCTGCCTCAAATTCATAGTAGAGTATGTTACCATCCAACTTTTCATACATTGCCCATGATACAACTGGGTCAGGAATCTGTAATGCAGAATCAATACTAGTATTCGATCCATCTGTTGGAATCAGTTTGTGTGCAAATGCAGGTGCTGGGAAAAGGAGAATTACAAATATCAAAAGTAGGAAAATTAGTTTCACGCTTTGATATGTAGTTTGATAATTTAACGGATGCTAGTTTGAATAATCTAAGTTTCAGGTAATATCGAAGAGTGATGTGAGATAATTTTCCCATCTCCATCATATACAAACGAAAATCTTGCATTGATTGTTTTACCGTTTGTTACAAAGTTGTAAAGACCAGAATTTACAGCAGATGATTCAAAATCGTGTAGATGTTCTGAGATAATATTAACTTCAACAGGATTTTTTAGTAGATTTTCAAAATATTCTAAGATTAATTCGTGCCCAACTCTCTCTGCAGCAGAAAAGGTACCTAACAGAATTCCATCCTCACTATATAGACTAGTAACTTGTTTTGGATCGCCACTTTTTATTGCATTAACCCAAGTTTGCAAAAATTCTGAAGCGTTTACCATTAATTTAACAGAATGTTCTTAGTAATTATTTTTTTCTAGCTATTGCAAATATTCCCATTATTACTGCAGATGCAATCATTCCGATCACTCCAAAAGTCTCGTTTGATTGGAACAAGAACGCAGAACCAAAGAAAACAGAGCCAGATAGTATACTTCCTGATAGTAATGTATTCGAGCCTTGTTTGCTTTTTTGCTGCATCATACGATTCTCGTCCATGAATTTTTTTATCTCTGGTGCAATTGTAAGAGTGTCATCAAGTGTTTTTGCAAATCTTTTGAATGAATGCTTAATCTCTTCGATATATGCATCTTTGATCAAACTTTCCTCCTCTAGAATTTGTCTTAAAACCTTGATGAACTTGAAATCAACTTTGTGTGTATGATAGATTCCTTCGATAATTGTTGACATTCTAAGATACAATGCAAGATGTTTTGGAAGTTTAAACGGAAACTTTGACATTGTTTTGTTTGCAAGTGACATCAAGGCCTCTACTTCCATCTCATCAGGTTTTTTTCCGTACATTGATTTGATGGACATATCAATCCCCCTTTCAATCACTTCTCGGTTAAAGTCAGGTGCTAACATTCCAAGATCATCCATTGCGTTTACAGTTCTTGGAGGATTTTTCTCTACAAGAGCAAGATAAAGACGAACAAGACGTAATCTAGTTTCATTGTTTAATCGTCCAATCATTCCAAAGTCATACAAAATTAGACTTCCATCATCTCTGACTGAGATATTTCCTGGGTGTGGGTCTGCATGAAATATGGAGTGCCGCAAAAGCATTGTAAAGAAAATCTTGTGTACATCTATGACTAGTTTTTGTCTGTCAATTCCCTTTTTGTCTAGCTCCTCAATGTTGGTAATTTTGATTCCTGGAATGTATTCCATGGTGAGAATGTTCTTTGTGGAATAATCATCATGTACTTTAGGAATTACGACATTACTATATGGTTTCATATTCTTTTTTATTTTTTTCAGATTATCAGACTCTTTAGAATAGTCCATCTCTTCATGAATTGATTCATCAAATTGTTTCATTATTGGTATGATTGAAAATCTCAAATTTGGATCAACAAATTTCATTGCAAAAGGAATTATCTTCATCAAAACTTTAAGATCTTTTTCTACCTGTTTTTCAATTCCAGGTCGTTTTACTTTTACAATTACTTGTTGGCCGTTCTTTGTTGCACGATATACTTGCCCAAGTGATGCACCAGATAGAGAATTTTGATCAAGGTCATCAAACTTTTCGTCGATCTTTCCAATATCTTTTTCAATTATTGGTTTCACTTTTTCAAATGAGGCAGCAGGTACACTATCTTGTAGTTTTGCAAGTTCCTCTAGATATGGTTGTGGTAGAATGTCTGCGCGTGATGAAAGCCACTGACCAAATTTGATAAAGACAGGACCAAGTGAGATGCAAGTGTTTAGAATTCTTTGTGCGTTTCTTCGAAATCTTTTTTCATCTATACCTTTTCCTTCCTGTGAGATCCAAAGTACACGGTCTTTTCTTAGTGCTAATACAACAGGAATCAGTTTGATGAATACGTAAATTGTTCTTGCAAGTACCAAGGTTTTACTCCTTTAGTTTTTTTGTAAGAAGATAAGATGCATAGCCAGTTACTAGTGAAGTAACTAATCCACCAATGATTGATTGTGGTTTTTTGAATGGAGAATCTTTTTTCATTTTGTAAATATAAGAGCCAACTGCAGCCCCACCGATTGCGGCACCAGCAAGACCAATCAAGACTTCTGGTGCATCAATTAACAAATGTCCTAACGGATTTTTTCTTGGATCAACCTTGTCTGAATGAACAGTAAACTTGTCATTGTATTCTCGGATGTGAAGATTTCCTTTTCGATATTGCTTCTTTGCGCCTTTTTTATCGCCTAGTTTTGTCTCTTCAGCACCATCTAGGATAATTCTACTAAGACCTTTTGGAAGCTCGATTTCACGCATTTTGATGATCGAGAAATACTGTGTTTGCTTATATTTTTAGCTAGTTTCAGGCTCTACTTTAGGCTCTACTTTTGGCTTTAGTTTTTTGCTTATGAATGGAAGTTTTCCTTTTCTGTATAAGAAATAGATTATTCCAGCAATTATGACTAGTGCAACTATACTTCCAACAGGTGACTCTGAATCTGAGCTGGAGGTAAATGGTGAGATTGTGATAGTTGTATCGTATGTAAGTGTCTGTTCTTCACGCAAAGAGTCTTTGTATTCTACAATGATTCTAATGTCATGTTCGCCAAATGCTAAAATTCCATCTGTTTTGATTGGAATGTTAAATGGAACTGGTGAATCTGGTTCAATCTCATCAATGTATTGTGTTGATTCCTTGATGTTAGAATCTCCTCGTGGTTGTAATGTGACGAAACCAAATAATCCATCTGTGTTTCCTTCGTTAAGTATATCACCAATTACTGTAGGTTGTCCCGATAACTCAATTACTTTAACACCATAAATTGATGGTTTGATCAAGCCGTTGATGTAAAAGTCCGCATTTCTTGTAATAACATTCTTTTCTCCATGGCCATCAAAATATGTAATCTCCATCTTTGCGTGTAAAGGCTCATTCTTTAGATTTTCTGGAACATAGATATTAAATGAGAATGACTTGCTAGAACCTGGAATAATTGTTCCAACATCCCAGTGATTTTCATCAAAGATTACATTTTCAAGATTTTTAGAAACTGTTGTTGTTGAAGTTGATGTTTCTGTATTCTGTAAAACAATCTCAACGTTAGATAGTGATGCAGTTCCAGAGTTTGATATTACAACATCAACATTATTGTTAACAAGTGATGTGATGAAAGGATTACTTGGTGTCAAGTTAACAACACTATCTCCTGTAAGTTTGAATGTAAAGTCAAACGAATCAGTTCTTACACCAGTTTCACGTAATCTAGAATAATCTATATCAACGTGACCAGG
>Ga0208522_1001665_pt1 | contig 14108 bp, 10 predicted proteins | sample ETNtaG_25_FD_185763 | JGI IMG/M metagenome (GOLD analysis project Ga0208522, IMG submission 185763) | Marine microbial and viral communities from oxygen minimum zone, Eastern Pacific Ocean - ETNP201302SV86 (SPAdes) (version 2) | ecosystem: Environmental > Aquatic > Marine > Oceanic ... | reverse complement strand
AAGAAAAGGGTTATGGAAGAATTTTACTTTGGATTCTTAAGCGAACAGTTTCAACCCACAAAAGAAGAAGGTCCCTTAGTCCCTTTTGATTTTCTGGAAGATTTGAATGATGAACAACTTTCTGCCCTTCTGGCCAAGGAAGACCCACCCGTTGTTGCCATTATGTTGGCCCAGATGGATGCAGAAAAACGTATGAAAATTCTAGAGAAATATGGTCCAACCGAAAAAGGTCAATTGCTCATTGAGTTGGGATCTTTGGATGACATACCATTGGAAGCCATTATTGAAGTGGCAGCCAAGATGCGTGAAAAAGCGTCTTTTCTGCCCCGCACGGTAGATTTTTCAAGGGGCGGTGGAAAAGAAATTGCCGATATGCTCAGCAACATGACTGCCGATGAAGAGGAAAAATACCTGCAGGCTATCGCCAATGAAGATCCGGAGCTCCACAAGGAAATTAAAAAATATCACCTTACATTTGATGACATCATTGAAAAATTCCCATCCGATATTTTACGGGGTCTGTTGAATGCTGTGGAACTGGACCAACTGGCGGTGGCAGTAAAAGGCGTCGACCAAGAAAAAGTTGATGAACTGGTTGAAATGCTACCGCAGAAAAAGCAGGCAATGTTTGAGCCGGTTGAAAAACCACTGCCGAAAAGAGAAGTCGATACTGCCCGTAAAGTAATTGTGGGATCTGCTAAACAATTGGAAGAAAGTGGAGAGGTAAACCTTGCTGATATTCTTGGCGGCGGTGAAATGGTCGAATAATCACATTGGATTGATAAAATTAAAAAGCCCCTAGGGGCTTTTTAATTTTGACTAACATGATGAAAACTGGAACATCTTATCTGTATTTTTATCTTTGACAAATTTTTTATACGGATTCACATAACGATCAATCAGGTTTGGTTTTATATCTGCAATGGTAATCATCATAGCCGCGGCAAAACAGTCCCCAAAATGGCGGTCAATGACAGGCTCAAATACCCGCATTGTATCCGAAACACGGTAATAAGCAGATATTAGGGCAGGAACAACTGTATTTCTTGCACGTGCAATTTTATGTAATTCCAAAAAGTCTTTGTTGGCATTGTTTGTTTTTAAACATGAATGAAGCTTCTCTTTGATCGTGGCGGGCTCATAAGGAAATTTAGCGCAGAGAGCCTCATTTTTATCATACAGGTGTTTTTTGAAAAAATAAAACAATAGGTCCCTCATGAATGGATCATAGGATTGATAGATCACAAGGCGTCCAAAAAAATATCTGCATTGAGGGTGTCGCACCAAAATGGCACCAAGGCCATCCCAGACGTTATCTAAAGTGAAAAACGCCTTACGGCCATTGCGCTTAATCTGATATTTCGGCTGGATGAAAGCACGGGTCAGCTCAATGAAATAGGGGGAAAAATTATTTTCGAATTCTGGAGAGATATCATACAATTCTTTGTTTATTAGGGGAACGACTGCATTTAGCTGATTCTGATATTGTTCAAAAGTATTAAACCGGTAACCTCCAATAATCTCTTCCTCTGCTGGGTCCCAAACAATGAGCTGCCTGCAGTTGTGTTCACCCGTATCATGCTGATCCAGATCTAAGGCAGCACCAATACCAGCACCGGCATCACGAAAAGTTAGTTCACGGAGACGGCCCACCTCTTTCATGAGATTAGGAGCTTCAACGCCATTGAAAATATAGACATTATTTTTTCCCATTCTGGTGGGTCGGATAAATCGCCCTGGGGTTAATTCTTTTTTTAGAATATTGCGATTAACAGGCTTAACCAACGGTTCAAATAATTTACGATTCATAAAACATTTTCCAATTTGGGCTGGGACCAGGAATCTTTTTTGTCATACTCTCCCATTAAATATACAAGTTCTCGTACCTTTTGGGCCCATTCTCGGTGTGTCCGACTGCGGTCAAATGTTGCAAAGGAGATAGGTGCACCAAACATAATTGTTATGGTCGACCCTGCCTTATTGAACATTTCATGGGGTAAAAGGAACATTTCCAGGTTCGATTTCATATGCAGCAGTCTTCTGATGCTGGCAATATTATAAAATAAAGCAGAATTACGCGCGGCTATAAATACAGGTATTACCTGGCGCTGGTATTTAACGGCGCTGGTGATAAAAAACTTGTTCCAGGGCAGATCTTGTATTTTAACGGGGTTTCGTTTGGCTACGAAACCAGCAGGGAAAACACATAAGGGCTGGTCTGATATTAATACTTCTTTTAAGGCCAAGGCATTGGCTCGGCTGAATTTCCCGAAGGTGACCACACTCACTCGCAGTGGATGGAAACCGGCGACTACGTCCAATATTTCATTGGATAGGATCTTCAAAGAAGTATAACAGGACCCCAGCGCGGACAGCAGAGCCAAACTGTCCAGCCCTCCTAAGGGATGGTTGGCAACAAAAATATTCTTGCCATCTGCGGGAATGTATTTCTGGCCCTTTATTTTTACTGTTACCTGGAATTGTTTAAGAGCCCAGTTGACCAATTCAATTCCTTCCAGGTCACGACTTTTATGTATCAAGTGATTTAGACGATTTTCATATATGATGTGTCTAATGAGCCTCAGGAACGACCGGGGCAGTTTATGATAGATGTCAGGGAGGCGGGTTTTTAACTGCTTCTCTACATCAATTATTCTGGGAGTTGATTCTGTCACTATTTGAAAATATTTCTAAAGCCATACCACAGTGGACCAAAGACATCACAATGAGTCTATTTTTTTAAGTTTTGTTTTTTTTATCAGCCTAATGAATTCAGAATCTTCCCGGATGGGATCAAAAATGGGGTTGGTTAGCAACTTTAAGTCTTTTACCAGTTTATATTCGTTGATGAATTCAAGTGATTCTACGGCATATTCTGCTTCATCTAAACTGGTGAAAATAAAAGCCAATGCATAATTCTTGTAATTCTGGGAATGCTCGGAATCCAGCATCTTGATAAAACCGGTAACCTTTGTTTCATCGTCGCTATACCCGGCATCCATTCCTAAAATTGCGAATTTGATCTCATTTGGAATATCACCATACATATCGTATAAAATTTCTTCCACAAATTCATTTATTTTTTCTTCGTTCTTCAAAGCATGGATACAATAATAAATATTCACCAATTGCATCGGATCTTGTATCTCCTCAATCAGTTCCAGGGATTTGAAATACAAATCAAGTGCTTTTCCATAATCTTTGTTTAGATAAAAATTGATATCACCATCCAACTGATAGATCTCGCAGAGCCCTAAAGAGTCTATCTTGGTGTTGAGGGCTATATAGTTGGGAAAATAAATGGAATAAAATTTATTATAGTACTTTATAGCCTGTTGTCTGCTGCCCATGTTCAAATAATATCGGCTCAGGCCAACCAGAGCGCCATAACCGACACTGTCCGCTTCGTAAGTACGCAGCAAGAGCCCCTCGGCCTTATCCCACATAAGTTGTCGTTCCAAAAGGTCAATATAAAACAGATTCTCAAAACCATAAATGAAATCAGGCTCGATCTCGAAGGCCTTAGTATAGTATTCATAGGCGGCAACATAATCCTTGTTCACTGTATAGTGAAAACGGCCTATTCTGGCATTAATCGTTGCAGAGAGAGGATCCAAATCCCCGGCTTTTTCTAATTTTTCAAAGGCAGCATCGGTTCGGCCCTGTTTCCACAATAGCGTTCCATACCAGAGATAAGAGATTGAATAATTAGGATTATACCGGATTGCTTTCTGGTAATAATCATCTGCCTGTTCAGGATCTTTGCGGTACTGCTCAGCTACCTTAGCCAGCACAGTATAGGCCTCCCCGTATTCTGGTGCCAGTTCTAAAGCCCTGCGGGCATTAGTCTCTGCGCGGGGGAAAAAATCATCGTCGTCACTGCCCTTGTTAATATGCTCGGCTATGTTATTCATTTCAATATAGGATTCAGCCAGCCCAATATATGGCTGGGCATATCCCGGATCATCCTTTAGCGCCAGGTTAAAATAGTCAATAGCCTTAATAAGATCCTGCTTCCCTTTCTTGTTCCAGAGATTGCGACCCAGTAAATAATTATTTAACGCTGAAGAATTAGCGGTGGTTACCGTACTTATATTTCCTTTGATCTCACCAAATTGTACTTTTAGTTGCTCTGCTATGGCAGAAGCTATTTCGTCTTGGATAGTAAAAATATTTTCTAGATTCCTTTCATAGGATCCTGACCACATGCTTTTATCATCGTATGCCCGAATCAGGCTGGTATTGATACGCACGTTGTTTTGCCACTTGCGAACACTGCCTTCCACGATGTAGTTAACACTCAGCAAGTCTGCGATCTGACGCGCCTCCATCTCTATCATTTTATCTTTAAAGGAAAATGCAGATGTTCTGGAAATGATACGAAAGGCTTCAACTTTTGAAAGGCGGTTCAATATTTCTTCCGTGATGCCGTCACTGAAATATTCATCTTTCGTATCTCCGCTCATATTCATAAAAGGCAACACAGCAATGGATTTGTCATCCTTCAGGACCGTTTTTACTTCTGCACCCCCTTTCCCTTTGAAATAAAATGTGTATCCGAAATAACTTAGCAACAAAACTATACCCGCTATATAGGTTACGGGTCTTATTAACGGGTTTTTCTTTTCGTATTTTGCGTCAAAATCTTTTTTGGACGGCTGAGGTAAGCCATGGGACACCACACTGTAAATGCGGACAATTTTTTTAACACCCTTTAATTGGGGTTCTACAAGGAAACGAGCCTCGAATTCTGGGTGGCTGGACATGTCCCTGGTTACTTTTTCGGAAACAGCAATGCCTCCAACAGCCGAAAAAGGAACCATCCGGCTGGTAATATTTACGTCATCGCCAATAATGTCATCATTTTTAAGAATCACGATATCGCCCTGATGGATAGCAATTCTAAGATCAAGCTGTTTAACATCCTGGACTTGTTTCTGGATCTCCACAGCACATTCCAGGGCATCGATGGTACTGTGAAAACTGAGTAGGACGCCGTCACCCAGTTCCTTGAGCCAGTTTCCGCCAAACTCTTCTACCAGCGGTTTGATTAGAGTGCGTTGCTGGTCTAAAAGCTCTACAGCCCGGCGTTCACTGCCTGCTGTAATGCGTGTGAAATCGGCAATGTCCGTGAACATAATCGCACGAAGTTCTCGGTGTTCTCGCGGGGACATAAATCTAGGAATTTATTCTAATAAAAATAGTAAAGAATAAATCAATACATAATATCACAAATGGTACACATCGGTTTTTCTTCCGAACTTTCATGTTTTTTGCCGCACTTATGACAGGTGGTGCCCACCAGTTTATTTTTTTCTTTTTTTGGTTCACATATTCTGCACACAGGCAGGTTTTTATCAAATTCTACTTTTCCTTCACAGTAAATGCAGAAAGCCTGTTCCAAAACCACTTTTTCATTATGAGTATAATTCATGCAGTCCACTGAAATCGCCTTTCCATTATCTTCGAAAATGCTTTTTACATCGTCGCAGTTGACCAGGTAATTCTTGTACCGTCCAAACCGCCCGGGTTTCTTAAAATGCACTCCCAGCTTACTGGTACCAATGTAAGTGACTCCCACGAACTTTTTTTCACTCTTCCCGCCTTCCTCATAAAGGATAACCACATCAGGGTAGAGGAACGAACACAAAAACAATAATAAATACAATTTATGACTCATAATTATTTTCTCCATATGAGATAGATAAAGAGATATTAATATTGTTGAGAACTTGTTCACAGTTATCTTTCATCTTGTTACTATTATAAATTCTGTTTCACTTTAGTATTAGAGGCAACTTCATAAAAAAGAACCAATTAGTATATTTTTAGTATAGTAGTCATCGTTGAAATATTGAACAGGAAGCGTTACCTTTTGTTATGGCTGATCATCCGAATCGCGAGGAGGCACTGGCACTGCTTAATCAATATACACAAAGTGATTCTCTGCGCCGCCATGGCTTGGGGGTAGAGCAAGCCATGCGCAAGATGGCTGAAAAATACGGTGGTGATGTGGATGAATGGGGCGTTACAGGACTGCTACACGATTTTGATTATGAAATGTACCCTACTATGGAAGAGCATCCATACAAAGGCAATAAAATATTGAAAGAGCAGGGCTACCCTGAATCTGTATGTAGGGCCATTATGGGTCATGCCACCTATAGTGGTGTGCCTCGCGACACGGATATGGCCAAAGCACTGTTTGCCGTGGATGAACTTACAGGATTCATTTTTGCTGTAACCTATGTCCGCCCATCCCGATCTATCCAGGAAGTAACTCCCCGGTCCGTGAAAAAAAAACTGAAACAGAAATCTTTTGCCGCCAGTGTCAACCGAGATGATATTTTTCAAAGTATAGAAGAACTGGGCGTGGACCTCACGGAGCATATTCAATTTGTTATTGATGCATTGGTTGAAAAAGCCCATGAACTTGGTTTGGCTGGTTAAAGTTAATCTAGAAAAGATCACTGCGAAATGGTCGATAAGAACCTTCTATAAAAATATATACAGCTGAAAAATTTTAATTGTGTCTTTTCGTACCATTGAAATGGTGGTTCCTGGAATTCTTACATCTGATGGTGCCGGAGTTAATCTGAGACGGATCATTGGCAGCCCTCAGCTTAATATGCTGGATCCGTTTCTACTCTTGGACGAATTTGGCAGCAACAATCCCGAAGATTATATTTCCGGTTTTCCTCCCCATCCTCACAGGGGTTTTGAAACAATTACTTATATGCTAAATGGAAAGTTCCACCATCAGGATTCCACTGGTAATGAAGGGCATCTGACTGATGGATCGGTGCAGTGGATGACTGCCGGGCGTGGAGTAATCCATAGCGAAATGCCGGAGCAAACAGAGGGCTTGGTGCGAGGTTTCCAGTTATGGCTGAATCTGCCAAAAGATAAAAAGATGATCCCGCCAGCTTACAAAGATATTCCGGCAGAAAATATTCCCAGGGTAGATTTTCCCGGTGGGACAGCCAAAGTGATTGCTGGGGAGTTTATGGGCGCTACAGGACCGGGTCAACCTCACACAGGAATGTTTTACTATGATATTGAACTGCAATCGGAAAAAGAATTATCCATCCCTGTTATTGATGGCTGGAACGCTTTTCTTTATGTGTATGAGGGCACTATCTTGATAGATCAAACAGTGAAAAAAGATCAACTGGCAGTTTTAGGTAAAGCTGGGGATTGTCAGATTAAAGCCGCAGATCAAGGGGCGCAGTTCATAGTAGCGGCAGGAAAACCATTAAATGAGCCAGTGTCCCGGGGCGGGCCTTTTGTAATGAATACCCGCAGTGAAATTATACAGGCTTTCACCGATTATCAGACCGGGGTATTAGATAAAGTGTAAATATAATATAAACCATATGAACTCTTTTGTTAAATAAGAAAGTTTATTGTGATAAAGATGAAACAGTTTATTGTAGCCGTAACCACTTTTACCATGTTTTATGAACTTTCTGCCCGGGAAAATACGTTGACTAATAACAACAAAATATTTGACTCTGAACTACACTACTCTCTATATGTGCCAGATGGGACCGAACGTATCATTTCCCGTGCTGTTTATTTAGATCAATTGCATGGTTTCTGGCTGGCACAATGCATTGCTAACTGGACAGGATTGATTACAGAGATGGATAAAATTGAGGCGCCCTTTTATACTGATGAAAATTGGGGCGATCCTGATCAGAAAAACATCTGGGGGAATTTTGTTCACCATGCCAATATTATAGATTATTTCTTTGTTTATAATGATAAACCCTGGGGTGCAGATGATGATACAGATATTGAATATATGTATCAGCACCTCCTTGATATAAATAATACCAGTATATTGAATGGCGAACAAATAAAGAACGGCTGGTTGCATCACATCTATTCTAATGAGGATGCACCCGGGGGCGAGAATTTCTTATGGGTATCAAACGAGACTGCCTATTACCTGATGCGGGGCGGGCTATTGCCCCCGACCACAAGTGAACCGGAACATAATTCCAATTATGAAATGATCGATGCTCAGTTAACCACAGAAATATTTGGTCTCTTTGCTCCAACCCGGCCTGATATTGCCTTGCGCATGGCCCACCTGCCGATCCGAACTACGGCCAAGAATAACGCAGAATGGATATCGGAATTTTATGTAATAATGTATTCCTTGGCAGCCGATATTGATATTGAATTGAGCATGAAAGAAAAGGTGTTCTGGCTGGCCCAGAACGCTCGTAAACGCCTGCCTGATGATTCGTACGCTGCTGGAATGTATGATTTTATCAAATTGGCATATACGGCCAACCCAAACAAAGATGACTGGGAGATAACAAGAGATGCTGTTTATGAACAGTATCAAATCGCCGGGAAAGACGGCTATAATTATAACCAGTCTTTTGATGCGGGCATCAACTTCGCCGCCAGTCTGGTAAGCCTCTTTTATGGTGAGGGTGACCTGCTTAGAACCATACGGATCGGGTCGCTGGCCGGCTGGGATGCGGATAATCCCACGGCTACCTGGGGCGGGTTATTGGGTTTTATGCTGGGTCGGAAGAGAGTAGAGCAGGCTTTTGAAAGATACAACCTTTCCGACACTTATTGGATCAGCAGGACCAGGAGGAATTTTCCGGATCGTACGCCTGATGCGGCGGGTGAAGATACTTTTCCGATGATGGCTATGCGGGGTGTCTATATTATTGACCGTGTCATTATGGAAGAGATGGGCGGTGGTGTTGATTTGGAAAAGAATGTTTGGTATATACCAGATATTAATAAAAAAAAATAATTTGACGAGTTTTATTACACATACGGCTTGCTTGATCGAAATATATACTAATATTTTTTATAAAATACTGGAGATCAAATGTTGGTAAGTAATTTAGATCATCTGAATCTAAGCGTACGAAATTTTGAAGAAACTGTGCATTGGTATAATAAAATATTTGCTTTTAACCTGGTGGAGCAAGGTATTCAGGATGGTATGCCATGGGGCGTGATTCGATGTAATGATGCCATGCTATGCATCTATGAAGCACAAGACTTGTTTTTGCCGAGCAAATTGGAAATGAAAAAGAAAGGTCTTCATTACCTTGCACATTTTGGATTGCGAATCACAAATAAAGAATCGTGGGAGAATATCATAACCACGGAAGGCCTGCCCCTGCTGTATGACGGCGTGATACAATGGCCGCATTCGCTGGCATGGTATATAACTGATCCAACAGGCTGGGAAATTGAAGTTGTGTATTGGGAAAATGACACTATAAGTTTTTGATGGTTCAGAATTAGGTGAATTTGAAAAATTGGTTAGTTAATTATGTACGAGAAAAAACCAGCTCTATTCTGAGGAGAAAAACCTATCTGGGCCAGTTATAAAAGTATAGTTCTCCTGATCAACCTGTTGGTTGGTGTTTCAGCATTGATTATAAAGACAATGAACGATGCGGGAGAGTTTAAGAAGCTCACTCCCCATTTTGCAGGGGAGTGTTTTCCTGTCTCCGGTGCCATTGGCGCAGAAGATATTACAATTTTGAAAAATGGGATAGCAATTATATCCTGTGATGACCGACGGAAAACACTGAACGGTACCCCCGTTCAGGGAACAATCTATGCCTATGATCTCAAAGAGGAAATGCCGCAATTAATAGACCTTACTGCTGGTGTGAAGTTTGAATTTCACCCTCATGGAATTTCTGTGTTTGAAAACGAAAATAATGAAGTTCGATTAGCAGCTGTCAATCATACCCAGAAAAAAAATTCTATTGAAATATTTGATCTGAAGAATAATGTATTAATCCACGATAAAACAATTCTTGATCCGTTGCTTGTCAGCCCCAATGATTTGGTTATGATAGATAATAATATGTTATACGTGACCAATGATCATAGCGTTTCAACACAAAAAGGTAAAATGATTGAGGATTTTTTACAACTATCTCGCTCTAATGTATTGTTTTATAATGGGCAAAACTTTGCTGTTGCTGCAACAAAGTTAGGCTATGCCAATGGAATCAATGTCAGCAGGGACGGCACAACATTATATATCGCCGAGACCGTTGGGAATAGACTATCCATATTTTCCAGGAACACCAGCACGAATGAACTTCTATTTAAACAGTCAATTGATTTTAAATCGGGGATTGATAATATTGAAATAGATGCTGCGGGGAATCTGTGGATTGGTTCCCATCCCAAATTATTGACCTTCGCCCGGCATGCTAAGAATGGAGAAAAATTGTCCCCGTCTCAGGTATTTAAGGTTTCGCCTGTTGCAGATAATACTTATGCGGTTGATGAAATATATCTCGACTCCGGTGATGGCTTGTCTGCTTCCAGTGTGGCTGCCGTGTACAACAATACAATGCTGATCGGTCCTGTTTTTGATGAATATTTTTTACAATGTGATTTTAATAATGGGTTTTAAGTTTTTTTTAGCCGCCTCTGAATTCGATTTTTTTGAAGAAATGGAGATGCTTTGTTTATAAAGGAGCGATGGGGATAAAAGAAGAATTTTCCAATAGATAATCACTATCGTGTTCCCAGGGGGTTTTTATTTACATACTCACTAATTGGGTATGTGTTGGGTGAAACCACCGTTCCTGTAGTAAAAGTGAAAGGTAATTCCGACTCAGGATTAAAAATTATTTCCAAAAGGCCGGCTTTATAACCGACCTCCGGTTGTACAATTTTCACTGCATAATGTCCATCGTTTGATTTAGGAATATCTGTTGACGACCAGGCTCGTCCGGCAACGTAGACGCGAAAATCCCGAGTTTCTCCATTGACTATCTCCCATTGTTTGATTGAATAATCAGCATTCACCATATGATCAATATTGAGGTAGATAGAATCATTACTCACATACCAATCATATGAGGGTCGTTCTGTGTCAGAAATAACTGCTTTATAAAATGCCGCAAGACTTTTCAGATTATATTCTCCATCTATGTTGCGGAGACCATGATTAGTATTGGGTATATATTGAACGTGTTTTTCACCCTGTAAATCATCCCAGTAGAACTGCCAGGAATCAGTGGCGAAAAACTCATCTCCAGTGGCGTTTATGAGAAATTTTGGTAGATGTAGCTGTTCGATAAATGAGTAGGGCTCTACAATTTCCATCATTCGTTCGAATTCTCTGGAACCCATCCAATTCATCACGCCTTCATTAACATAATCATCTATAGCGGGAGACCATTCACCATAGCATCTCCAATGATGTTGGAAGGATGGGTTCACATTCAGCATATCGATGACAATGGGAATAATAGCCATGACCCGTTCATCAGCTATGGCAGTGCACCAGGTGGTCCAGCCCCGTTTTGATCCCCCAGCGGTAACAAAACGATTAATTGGTTTCCCTTCTTTTTTGGCTATATCCTGTGCCACATCCATGCCTCTTGCCACTGCTTTTGTCATGGGAATATGAGCCAGCCAATGTGCATCTTCATCCTTTGCGCCGCCTTCAAGAAATTTCCGCCAACCAAAGGAGATCAATTCATCTTCAACTCGTTCACCGAAACTATCATTTTTGAAAACCAAAGGTTGGAATGGGATATTCGATATATCTGCAACAATCGATTTTGTAGCTAAGGCCACCTTAATTGAAGCCGGATTGGCAGACTGCGGTATTTCATCTTCTTGATCTCCTCCGCCGATGAACAATAGCGCCTCTGTTTCTTTTACATCGTTTGGGATAACAATAGTTAGCCAATGCCACCACTCCACCTCATTTACATCCGTATCTGTGAGCCATTTTTGGGACACCATATGAATAATATATTCTTTCCATGAATGACCCTCCACAACATTCTTGATTTCATAGCGAAACGCACCATCATCTTTATTTACATAATCTTTCAGGAAACTATCCTGCTTTTCGCATGAGTAAAAAGCAAGGATAGAGAACAGAAAAACAATTCGTTTCTTCATTATAATACCTTTTTTTTGTTTTTTAAAATGCAGAGTATTCTGTGGTGTGTTACTGAATATCAAGGGTTGCTTGAGCAGACGCCAGCCGGGCAATGGGCACCCGAAAAGGTGAACAGCTCACATAATCTAAACCATTTTCCATACAGAAATGTATTGAAGCCGGGTCGCCACCATGTTCACCGCAGATTCCGATTTTCAAATTAGAATTTATTCCGCGTCCCGCTTGAACAGCCATGGCGACTAGTTTTCCTACGCCGTTTATGTCCAGGCTCTGGAAAGGGTCATGGGTTAAAATGTTCATGTCCAAATAATCCGGTAGAAAAGAACCAATGTCATCCCTGCTGAAACCATAGGTGGTCTGGGTCAGGTCGTTGGTGCCGAAACTGAAGAATTCAGCGTGTTCTGCAATCTCATCCGCAGTAAGGCAGGCTCGAGGCAGCTCTATCATTGTGCCCACTAGATAATCAAATTCAATGCCTGTTTCTTCAAATACATCTTTTGCTGTAGCCCTGATAATCTGTTCCTGATCCACAAATTCTGTCACAGTACCCACAAGGGGGATCATGATCTCCGGCAGGACTGATGTGCCTTCCCGGGTTAGTTCTGCTGTTGCTTCCAGGATAGCTCGGGCCTGCATTCCTGTGATTTCCGGATAAGCGATTCCCAGGCGGCAGCCGCGGTGACCAAGCATTGGATTCAGTTCGTGAAGTCCGTTGATTCTTTTTTCTACAGCGGATTTTTTCAACCCAATATGATCTGCCAGTTCCTGGATTTGTTCTTGGGTAAGAGTCATAAATTCGTGCAAGGGGGGGTCCAAAAGACGGATAGTTACCGGTAATCCTTCCATAGCCTTAAGAATACCCATGAAATCTTGCTTTTGATAAGGCAAAAGTTCCATGACAGCGGATCTGCGATCTTGTTCATTATCTGCCAGGATCATTTTGCGAACGGCCAGAATACGATCTTCATCAAAGAACATATGTTCGGTACGACAAAGCCCAATACCTTGAGCCCCGAACTGAATGGCCTGTCTGGCATCAGCTGGTGTTTCAGCGTTGGTTCTTATTTTGAGCTTACGAACCTCATCAGTCCAGTCCATGAGTTGTTTGTATTCTTCATGGGTTTCGGGATTGGCTGGTATCAGATCCAATTGGCCTTTGTATATTTTCCCTGCTGTACCATTCATGGTGATCCAGTCGCCTTCTTTTAAGATTGTGTTGCCGATATAAACCTCTTTTTCATCTAATTTTATATGTAAGTCGCCGCAGCCCACGATGCAGCATTTACCCCAACCCCTGGCTACTAGGGCCGCATGAGAGGTCATCCCGCCCTTAGCGGTGAGAATGGCAACTGCAACGTGCATGCCGTGTACATCCTCAGGAGAAGTCTCTTCCCGCAGGAGGATTACTTTTTCTCCCCGGCCGTGCCATGTTTCCGCGTCATCGGCGGTAAAGACCAGCCTGCCGGTAGCGCCTCCGGGACCTGCGGGCAACCCTTTGGCAAGCAGAACTGCCTTGGATTCGCTTTCTGGGTCTAACATGGGATGAAGGAGCTCATCCAGCTGTTCGGGCTGGACCCGCCTCAGAGCTGTATTTTTATCAATCATACCTTCAACGACCATATCTACGGCCATCTTGATAGCCGCGGCACCATTGCGTTTGCCCACACGGGTCTGGAGCATCCATAAGCGCCCTTCTTGTATGGTAAACTCAATATCCTGCATATCTTTATAATGATTTTCTAAATTAGTTCTTATCTCAGTCAGCTTATTGTAGAGTTCCGGCATGGAAAACTCCAGAGAAGGCAGGTGCTCTGTGTCAGTTGTTTTGGTGGCTTCATTCAGCGGGTTAGGTGTGCGCAGGCCAGCTACGACATCCTCACCTTGGGCATTGGCCAGCCATTCACCATAAAACTTGTTTGCCCCGGTAGCGGGATTGCGGGTGAATGCCACGCCAGTAGCGGAATCTTCGCCCATATTGCCGAAAACCATAGCCTGAACATTCACGGCTGTACCCCATTCATCAGGGATGTTTTCAATTCTGCGATAGCTGATAGCACGGGCGCCATTCCAGCTCTTAAATACAGCTTCAATACCTCCCCATAATTGAACGGATGGATCATCGGGGAAATCTGAGCCCAGGGTGTTTTTAATTTCTTTTTTGTATTCTTCCGCTATT
>Ga0208522_1001656_pt1 | contig 14162 bp, 12 predicted proteins | sample ETNtaG_25_FD_185763 | JGI IMG/M metagenome (GOLD analysis project Ga0208522, IMG submission 185763) | Marine microbial and viral communities from oxygen minimum zone, Eastern Pacific Ocean - ETNP201302SV86 (SPAdes) (version 2) | ecosystem: Environmental > Aquatic > Marine > Oceanic ... | reverse complement strand
TTGAAAGAGATGGTAAGGTTCTTGGAAACTTCTCAATTTCAGAATGTTTCTTTTTCAGTTACACAACCCGAATGAATAACTGAAAAAATCATAAATTTAACAATTCAAGTTTCCACTGGGGTCATGTCATTAGAAGTAGGGATTGTCGGTTTACCAAATGTAGGAAAGTCCACACTGTTCAGTGCATTGACTAAAGTTGAGGCAGATGCAGAAAATTATCCTTTTTGCACAATTGAGCCTAATTATGGAATTGTTAAGCTGAATGATTCGCGGGTAACCAGACTTGCAGAAATTATCAATCCGGAACGTGTTATACCAGCGACTTTAAAAGTTGTAGATATAGCAGGACTTGTTAAAGGTGCCAGCAAGGGAGAGGGACTGGGGAATCAGTTTTTGAGCAATATTAGAGAGGTCGATGCAATTGCACATGTTGTAAGGTGTTTCGAGGATAATGGTGTAGCACATGTGGAAAACAATAATGATCCGGTTGGGGATATTATTGTTGTACAGACTGAGCTGATTTTGTCAGATTTAGAACAGGTTGAACGGAAAATTGACAAGCTGCATAAACAGATAAAAGGCGACCGTGATTTAGCAGAAGAGCTGTCTGTTTTTGAAAAGATTCGAAATCATTTGGGAGAGGGAAAGCCAGCAATCAGTGCAGATCTGGACACAGATGAGAATTTGATAATTGGTGAATTGAATTTACTCTCAATGAAGCCATGCATCTATATTGCAAATGTCTCTGAAGAACAGCTGAATGAAGCATCTGATACTGAAAAGCAATTACGTAAATTTGCATTTCAAGAAGGAGTAGAAGTTATTCCGATTTGTGCAAAAGTTGAATCCGAACTGTCAGACATGGACGAAGAAGAATCAGATTATTTCATGGAAGAACTTGGAATTGACGGTACCGGAATTGATCAGCTTACTAATTCCGGATACAGGATGCTTGAACAGATAACTTATTTTACTGCAGGTAAAAATGAAGTCAGAGCATGGGAAATCCGGAAAGGTGCTACTGCTCCGGAAGCTGCAGGAAAAATACATACTGACTTTGAAAAAGGCTTCATCAGGGCAGAAGTATTTCATTTTGACGACATTGACCGTCTAGGATCGGAGTCCTCAGTCAAAGAAGCTGGACGTTGGCGTCTTGAAGGACGTGATTATGTGGTTAATGATGGTGATATAATGCATTTCCGTTTCAACAATTAAAAATTTATTACGTAATTTATTGATACAAAACAGTATCTTTAATATTTCCTTGTTCACCTCGGTGGACTTATTGGCAGAACAATAATCCGAAAGGAAGATAAATGACAGGACTTGAACTTGTATTCATTACGGATCCGGCGCTTAGCGATAAGGAGCTTGAATCCTTACAGAAAAACATTAAAATGAGCCTCTCCAAATCGGAGGGGAAACTCGTCCACGAATATGTATGGGGACGCAGAAGATTGGCATATGAAATTGAGGGTAATGATTTTGGTGTTTACCACACATGGTACTTTACAGGGAGTGGTAAAACAGTGGATGAATTACAAAGACAATTTGGATATTCAGATAATGTTTTGCGCCATCAGATTGTTAAAGTAGAGGATCTTGATACAGAAGCAGCATTTATGCAAAGCTTAATTCCTCCAAAAGAGGAAAGAGTTGAAAAAGAATCTTCCGAAGAAAGTTCTCAACCCAAGCAAGAAACTGAAAAAGATGTTTTGGCAAATTCTGAGAATGAAAAGTCAGATGAAGAAGAACAAATAGAAGCGGAAAACCAATCAGAATCAGACAAAGAAGAATCTGATAGTAGTGCTCAAGAAGATGATTCAGAATCCTTAGAAGCCTGATCTCAGTCAATTCGAAAAATTATTTTAATTATTCCTTTATCCAGCACTTAATAACTTATATTCATGCAGAAAAAAAGAAGAAGAACTCATTTAAGAAGAAAACGTATCCCTACAAGCATTTTATTACGCAGCAAAAGGAAATTGTGTCCTTTTAAGGAAGCCGGCATCGATAGGATTGATTACAAAGATGTGGAATTGCTGAAAGACTATGTGACACAAGGAGGAAAGATTATACCAAGCAGGATTTCCGGAGTCTGCTCCTCAAATCAAAGAAAGCTTAAAATCGCTGTCCGACGTGCACGAAATATTGCGCTGCTCTCACCAATGAAGGGATATGTCCCGCAACAACTAAATACAGATCGAAGATTTTCAGTACAAACTACTCCTCTTGCTGCAGCAAGTAAAGAAGATGACATTAGGCCTGATAAACAAGAAAGTATTGACATCAAAACTTAAGGAAAAATCGTGAAAATAATATTAACTCAGGATGTGGAAAATTTAGGATCTTTAGGTGACACAATTGAGGTAAAGCCCGGTTATGGCCGTAATTACCTGATACCTCAGGGAGTTGCTCTACTGGCGACAGGGAAGTCTTCAAAAGAATTGCGGCATCGTCTTCAGCACCTTGAAAAACTGCGTGAAGGGAAAATTGCACTTGCACTTGAACAAGCGGAGAAACTTAAAGCACTTAAACTTGAAGTCACCAGAAAAGCTGGCCCCGGAGGGAGGCTATTTGGTTCTGTAACTAATAGGGACTTAAACTTATTACTTAAAGAAAATGATTTTGAATTAAATCGGCGTGCTATTCAATTGAATTCTCCAATTAGGGACACTGGTACGCACGATTTTTCTGTACGTATACATTCAGAAGTAACGGTTTCCATGCAAGTTCAGGTAAAAGGAGAAATTGAAGAATTTCCTGCTGAAAAGGAACCTGAAGGTTCACAGACAGAACAAAATGACGCTGAAAAGCAAAATGAAAGTTTTCAGGCAGACCAGAATAATGCTGAACAGGAACCTGAAAGTTTACAAACAGAACAAAATGATGTTGAAAAGGATCTTGATAAAAACGAAACTGTAATCAGTCAAAAAAATGCTGAGGGATAAAATCCCCTGCTTTTAGGGTCTGGATATATAAGTGAATTCAGAGCTTTTCACTTAAGTGTCACATTTACTACTTCCTTTTTTCCTGACTCTTGGGTCCTTTCTCCAAACCCGAGGTACCAATGCTTTCATCCAACATAAAATCGGAAAAAATTCCTGCAGCCGATCATTCAAAAAGATCACGGTCACAAAGCACTGATCTTGGAGATATTCTTCCTCATGACAAGATGGCTGAACAAGCTGTATTGGGCGCAATAATTATCCAGAACACAATCCTGCCACAAATACTTGATATCATTAACACTGAAGATTTTTTTTCTCCTGCTAATCAGTATATCTTTTCGGCCATGCAGCAAATGGCTTCAGAGGAACCTCCTGTTCCGATTGATGAACTGACATTGTTACGTCAGCTTGAATCCAGGCAGCAACTGGATCAATCAGGTGGTGTGGAATATTTAAATGAACTGTCCCAAAAAACACCTGTTGCAGAAAATGCAGAGTTTTACGCACATATTGTTAGGGAAAAGGGACAACTGCGTGACATAATTCTCACAGCTCATGAAGTTGCAAAGAGGGGACAAGAAGGAGGCACTGACAACATTTCCGAGTTCATAGACGAGGCCACTGATCGATTACGATCTATCGATGCACGTACCCGTCTAAGAGGATACTCGCATCTTAAAGAAATTCTTGCGACAAATTTTGAACAGCTGGAAAAGATTGCTGAGTCTCCTGAAAATGTTACTGGAGTCCCCACAGGTTTTACTGAACTGGATGACATGACACGTGGATTACAAAATGGAGATTTAATTATCATTGCAGCTCGTCCTTCCATGGGTAAAACTGCCCTGGCAATTAATATGGCGTTATATGCTGCAGGACATGCTCATATCCCATCTCTGTTTTTCAGTCTGGAAATGCCTAAAGAACATATTGCCATGCGCATTATCTGCAGTGAAGCAAAAATAAATAGCAGTAAATTGTTGATAGGAGATCTTAACCAGCATGACTGGGATAAACTTATGGAAGGCACTACTCGTATGATGGAAGCACCATTACTGATTGATGATCGCTCTGCGATCAATCCAAATTATATAAGACAGGTAATCCGACAAGCAAAAAATGAATATCCTTCACTTGGTCTCGTAGTAGTTGATTATGTACAGCTTATGCAAAGCAATTTGAGGAATCCTTCACGCGAACAGGAAATAGCAGAAATCTCCAGATCCATGAAAGCATTAGCAAAAGAATTTTCCCTGCCTATGGTTGTTCTTTCACAGCTGAACCGAAGCCTCGAAAGACGCACAGAAAAACGTCCTATGATGTCTGATTTAAGAGAATCAGGTGCTCTCGAACAGGATGCAGATTTAATATTCTTTATTTATCGTGATGAAGTTTACAACGAGGATTCTGAAGACAAAGGAATTGCTGAAATTAGCATAGCAAAACACAGAAACGGTGCGATCGGCACCAAACGACTTGCTTTTATTGGCCAGTTTACAAAGTTTGCAAATCTTGCTTTGGGAGCAAATCAACCTTCATCTTAGTCTGTCGAATAAGCTTACTGTTTCAATGAATTAAGAATACTGATCCATCAGGTTTAAATACTCAACCTTCAAAAAACTTCAAAATTCCGCATCTTGCTGGCTGAAGACAAATAACTAATCTTGATAGAAAATTCATTCCATAGTTCTCTTCTGAATAAATACTGATGCAAAACCTAGAAGAACTGCAGCAGTATATATCCCAGTTGACAGATGAGTCAATTTTAACCGGACATACTGTAGTTGCCGCCCCGGATTGCCTCCCCACTCCATGTTTCCCTGATATAATCAGCAAAGTCCTTGGAATGGTAACTGAACACGAATGGGATGATCTTTCAGAACGTGCCCAGAACTACCTTAAATGGATTACTGTAAAAGCAGAATCCATAGACGCCCTTGCTCCGAGGCCATTGCAGTCAAAGACATGCGGTTTTGAGCTACTTTCTATAGACAGAGATTGCAACAGTTTTGGTGAGATAGTTTCTCGTTCACAAGAATTGAATATCCCCTCGGTACTCCTTCGTTTTGCTTCATTGATTGCTACCTTTTTAATGATACGTCTCCTGCGTCAACATATGAAACGTGACAATATCCTCATGCCATCATTGACTTTTACTCAAAACGTTGATGCAAACTATCTCAACTATCCACGTACTTTGAAAATTCTGCTGGAATTGTTCCCTGAATATCAGCAAATGTTTTATTTTGAAATAAATGAAGAAATTACTGAAGATTATCTTAAAACTATTCGGACGCTTGCAGAGGATTTAGGAATACGTCTTGCTCTGGATGACACAAATAAGATGGATTCTCATGTCCATCTTCAACTGCTTGATCTTGCTGACTGGATAAAGATTGATTTTCAGGCAACAGCATTGCTGGAAGAACAGCTTATTGCAGGAAATGGTGATAAAATAATTTTTCATTTTGAACAATATGCTCAAGGTGCAAGATCTCCTGTTATTGTTTTTGAGGGACTAACCGAAAATTCTCCATTAAAAGTTTTTCTTGAACAGCGCTGGAAACAAAGCAGCACAGAACTTTATTATCAAAGTAGGGAAAGGCCACCTGTTCCTCCATGGAATAAGTATTTCGGCTTAATTCAAAATTATCATGATGACAAGTATGGTCTCTTTTTTAAAGGCTTAATAAATGAGAAGTAACTCATATCTTGTCAAATATTTTTGGACCGTTTCATTATTTTTTAATTTAGGAGTTGGAATAATCTTCTACGGTTGCAGTTCATCTGACTCACCTATGCAAAGCAGTACCGGTCCATCTAATGTGTCCGGAACTGTTTTTGAACCCCCTTTGGAATTTGATGCAGGTGAAAATCCTCTAAGCATCGCTTCAGGCGACTTCAATGGGGACAATAAAACAGATCTCGTGGTGGCAAGCTCCAGAAAGCAGAACGGGATATCAACATCAGCAGATGGTACATTGACACTTTTCCAGAATACCTCCTCTTCCAGCAGCCGTTTCCCATTTGTTTCGAGTACAATTACTCCAACAACAGAGGAATGGAGACAGGATATGGTCTCGGTTGATTATACAGGAGACAACATTACTGATTTAGTAGTGACACATACTGATGAAGATAAAATTAAATTTTTGCTAAATGATGGTAGTGCGAATTTTTCTGATAACGGAAGCATCGAGGTCGGTGACGTCCCTTTGAGCATAATTTCAGGAGACTGGAACAATGACAATCAAACTGACTTGGCAGTAGTAAACCGTGACAACAACAGTGTTTCCATACTTCAAAACAACAACGGAGTTTTTTCTGTTTCCCAGACCTTATCAGTTGATGAACGTCCAATCCGTACAGCAAGTGGAGACTGGGATGCAGATTCTGATGCAGATTTGGCAGTATTATTGAGAGACAGTACTCAGGTACAAATCTGGCTGAACAGCGGGACAGGTTCTTTCAGCAAACAGACTACCAGCTATGCTGTAGGAAGTTCTCCAATAGACATGATTACCGGGGACTGGGATTGTGACGGGAATCCTGATCTTGCTGTCAGCAATACGGGCGATGATACTATCTCATTAATTTATGGGAAAGGAAATGGGACTTTTGCAGAACATGTGGCTATAAACTCCGGTAGAGGCCCCGGATCAATTGCTTCAGCAGATTTTAACAATGACAATAAAATGGACTTTGTTGTCGGACAGCGATTTCTTGTCAGTACTCCAGGAGTTTCGCTATTAACTGGAGATTTCTCATTGACTCTCAGCGACATATCATCAGTTACAGGCTATGCATCATCAGTATCCTTTGCCGCAACTACAGAAGAGGATGGTGCACCACCAGCAGAAATAGTCATTATTGATGCAGATAATGATTCAAAACTCGACCTGTTAATTACACTGCCTTTAGCCAAAAAATTAGCAGTGCTATTCGGGAAGCAATATACCGGAAAACTAACCTGCCCCTGAAGTTAAAAATTACAATTTGACGAATACAAGAAACAAAATTTAACTCTTTTCGTCATTTCCCTTTATCATGCTAAAATACAAAAGTAATTTTATGAATATCTTTTTTCAAATTAGTGTTTGAAGTATGAGAAAGTTAAGGTTTTAATGATAGGATAAATGTTCAGCCGATATTTTTTCAATTAAGTATAAAACACTATTTCTATAACTATAATAAATGCTGATTGCTGGAACCTGGACAGCTTTGTTGCTTTACATTATTACGGGAATAGCCGGTATATATGTTTCAGCTTTCGAGGAGGCCTCAAAGGCCAGAATTCTGAAATGGACACTAGTTGCAGGAATGCGTACTGCATGGTGCATCCATACACTGACGTTAATTGGATTGCTATGGTACAAGGCAATCTGGCCAGCAACTTTTGTGAGTGATATCCTTAATATTCTGGCATGGGCCAGTATGGTTGTAGTTCAGGCTTTGCATGAACGTGTACTGAGTTTAGTCAATCCTTACATTATCCGATTATTTGCAATTCTGCTGCTGGGACTGTCACTAGTTTTTTCCCAGTGGCAAGTAATGCCTGATTTGATGGTCGTTGATCAAACATGGTTTTTCCAGGTTTTGCTTGGAACACACATTATAATTCTGCTTGCAGGATATGTGATGCTGGGGGTTGCCTGTGTGGCAAGCATAATATTTCTCTACCAGGAACATCATCTCAAAACGAAACTTTTGACATCAATCATGGTTCGTTTTCCTGCACTTGGAACCCTGGATCGAATAAGCTGGCAAGGTTCGCTCTGGGGGTTTCTTGCTTTGAGCATTGGCATAATGCTTGGAATTATAATTAACAAAGGAGATCAGACTCTTTTAGCTGATATTCGTTTTATTTCTTCAATCAGTGCCTGGTTTGTTTTTGCGGTTTTATTGCTTCTCAGACAAATGAGAGCATTACGTTCAAAGTGGATTGCGATCTGGCCTATCGCCGGATTTACTTTAGCTCTTGTGTCTCTTTTTTCAGAACTTTTGCGTATGAACCCCCAAATCCATCCATAAATCGATCTTAAATTAATTGAAGAATGCAGTCTATTCAGCAGCAGATTGAATCCAAGGCGAGAATCGAACAGATCCCTTTTGAAACAATTCTTAAGGAAAACGAATATTATTTAAAGCAGGTTCAAAATGCTGTCAGAAATAATATTGGAGCTTCACTCCCTTTTTCTTCTGAAATTGCAAATCATATAATGGTATCTGACAAAATACCAACTCGCGCTTTGGTTTTACTTAAATCAGCAAGTTTGTTTGATAAGCCTGATCAAGCTGTTTTTGACATAGGCAGTACTCTGGAATTATTAAATACTGCTTCAACCCTGCACCAACATATTAAAACCACTGAGAACTCAAGGCGCCTTCAAAAACATAATAAAAACATATGGGGTAACGAAGTAAGCGTTTTGCTGGGCGATTACCTGCTTTCCATATCATTTCAAATTTTAACACGGCTAGGAAACTTGGATGTTTTGGAATGTATATCATTGGCCACCCAAAATATTTCACATGGACAGGTTCTTGAAATTTCCGAACCTCCTCATTCTGCAACGATAAAATACTGGAGGAGAGTCATACTCGGCAAATTTGCAGGCTTGTTTGGCGCTGGTGCACAAAGTGCTGCCTACTGGGGGGGTGCTGATAATTTAACTGCGTCAATTTTATTTTCATTTGGTGAACATGTTGGCATGGCAGTAAAACTTAAAACTGATTTGAACGAACTTGGCAAAAAAAAATTTGTAAAGCAAAAAATAAAAAATTATGAATTGTGGTCACCAATTTGTTTTTTGCTTCATGAATGCCTGCCTGATAATCAACGTCTTGAAATTTCAAAAAAGATCCAAAATGAAGCTGATGATCCTGAAACTGTTAATGAAATTCTTAATTTGATTAAGGAACATGATTTGACTGACATGGTTAAATCTGAAGCAGAAAAGGAACTGAAACTGGCAAAAGAATGTCTTTTAAATCTTGAAATCGATACTCGCCCCCTTCTACCCCTTACTCAATTTTCAGTTATTTAAAATGCCTGATTCTTTGCTGATCAAAACTGATTCTAATATCGCCGAAATTAAAATTAACCGTCCGGACTGTGCTAACGCAATAGACGAAGAATTATGGTTTGCCATTGGGAATTGTTTCAGTGAACTAGATGAAAGCAAAAGTGTACGTGTTTGCATCATCAGCGGGGTTGGCAGCAATTTTACTTCCGGAATCGATTTAAAATATTTACAGCACCTGTCACAGGAAATCGACAATTATGACTGTGATGGACGAAAGCGTGAATTTTTAAGAAGTAAAATCTTAAAGCTTCAAGCAGCATTCTCACAAATAGAAAGCTGCAGAAAACCTGTAATTGCTGCAATTCATGGAGGGTGTATTGGAGCAGGAGTTGATTTGATTAGTGCATGTGACATCAGATATTCTACTAAAAAATCTGTATTTCAAATTAAAGAAATTGATCTTGGCATCACTGCAGATGTTGGTACATTACAACGCTTGCCTCATCTGATTCCTCAGGGAATTGTCAGGGAGTTGGCCTTTACAGGCAGGAAGTTTTCCGGAAATGAAGCTCAATCGCTGGGCTTGGTCAACAACTGTTATGAGGATAAGAAAACCATGATGACTGAAGTCAGAAAAATTGCGGAGCAAATAGCAAGTAAATCACCCTTAGCAATGCGCGGTGTAAAGGAAATGCTTCTTTATTCACGTGATCATTCTGTAGCTTCCGGATTAAATCATGTGGCAACATGGAACTCAGCAATGCTTTTGTCATCTGATCTCGAAGAATCAATAATGGCTTTGATGCAAAATAGACCTCCGGAATATAATGACTGACATTCTCCTATTTTTTGGTGTTTTGATTAACATTATTCTTTAAACATTCATACAGGAGGAAAAAATATAATCGCTTTATCAATTTAGCTAATAATTAAATATGATCCCCCGCCTCAGTTTATCTGAAAGGATTCCACAAGTTGTGCAAGGTTTTCTTGCAGAACTGCGTCAAAGTAAATTCTCCGGAAAAATTAATCATGATTATGCTACACGTGTTGTAACTTCAACCGACAACAGCATATATCAGGTTTTACCACAGGCAATTATTTCACCAAAAAATATAAGCGACATACAGACAGTGATGTCTATTGCTGACCAAAAACAGTTCCGCAAAAACATCAAAATTACAGCTCGTGGTGGAGGTACAGGTACAAACGGACAATCACTGTCAGACGGAATTGTGCTTGATTGTTCACGTTTTATGAATCGAATTCTTGAAATTAATCTCAAGCAGGGTTGGGTAAGAGTGGAACCTGGAGTGGTTTTGGATCAGTTGAACAAATATCTAGAGCCACATAATGTTTTTTTTGCACCTGATTTATCTCCTAGTAACAGGGCGACACTAGGAGGTATGGTTAATACTGACGCATGTGGGAAAGGTTCGAGAATATACGGACGCACCAGCAATCATGTAATTGAACTGTCATGTGTACTCTCAAACGGTGAATTATTAAAATCTATTCCGCTTGATGATTCGGTGTTAAGTGAATACAAGAACAAACCAGGTCTTGCAGGAAAAGTATTTAAGATTGTGGATGAGATTGTTTCCAGAAAAGCAGACCTCATTGACAGGATATTCCCCAAAATGAACCGCTTCATGACCGGATATAACCTTGCCAAAGTATATGGTAACACTGAAAATCGATTTAATCTAAACTATTTGCTGTGCGGCTCAGAAGGAACATTGGCCGTTGTATGTGAGGCAAAATTGCGTTTGACTCAGCTTCCAAAATACAAGCACCTCCTTGTAGTGAAATACGAGAGTTTTGATGATGCTCTTAGAGATGCAGAAATATTGGTTGAGTCTGATCCTACAGCAATTGAGACAATTGACGAAAAAATTCTCAGTCTGGCTAGAACCGACGAAATATATAATAAAATAAAGTCATTCATTGCTGATGAAACTGACAATTCCGGAACAAAAACGCGCTCTACGCGTACGATCAACCTAATTGAATTCAGTGGTAATAACAAGAACAAACTGGAGCAGAGAATTGCTTCATTATGTAAAATTATTGAACAAAACAAAAATGAGTCTGGAAAAGCAACAGGTTATTACAAAACGACTGATCCAAAGGAAATTAATGATCTGTGGAATTTGCGTAAAAAAGGGGTAGGGCTTTTAGGAAAGACAATAGGCGAAAGGAAACCAATCCCTTTTGTGGAAGATACAGCAGTTCCTGTAAAAAATCTGGCGAGATATATCAGTGAGTTCAAAAAACTTCTAGATTCCTATGATCTGGAATATGCAATGTTTGGGCATGTGGACGTTGGATGTTTGCATGTGCGTCCGGCCCTGGACTTAAAAAAGCCTGAAGAGGAAGTATGGGTCAGAGAACTTTCCGATCAGGTTGTTGGACTGGTGAAAAAATATGATGGTGTCATGTGGAGCGAACACGGCCGTGGTTTCCGCAGTGAATATACAGTTGATTTTTTTGGTAAGGAATTGCATCAGGATTTGCAGTACATTAAAGAAGCTTTCGATCCAAATAATAGGCTAAATCCAGGAAAAATAGTCACACCTTTCTCACATAAAGATCCTGTAGTCACTCTGGAAGGACCTTTACGTGGACAGAAAGAACGTCAGATACATCAGGATTATCTTAAAGAATATCAGTCTGCCATGCACTGCAATGGGAATGCGGCTTGTTTCGATTACTCGCATGACAGCGTCATGTGTCCTTCTTCAAGAATTACTCGTGAAAGCATTCATTCTCCTAAAGGAAGAGCATCATTGATACGTGAGTGGTTAAGACTGCTTTCTTTGAAGCAGCAAAAAACTCTTCCTGAAATCAAGCGCAAAGGTGTAATACAAAATTTTCTCAGTAAATTTTTTATTTCATTGCGCAAAATTCAGGGAGAATATGATTTTTCACACGAGGTTTATGAGTCCATGGCTGGATGTTTAGTCTGTAAAGCATGTGTAACACAATGTCCGGTAAATGTTGACGTACCTGAATTTCGTTCAAAATTTCTGGAACTGTATCATTCACGTTATTTTCGCCGGGTAAAAGATTATCTTGTGGGATCAACTGAAAGCCTTGGCCGTTTATTTTCACAAATGCCATGGCTGATAAATTTATTTTTAAGTTTACCTTTGTGTAGGGAATTACTCAAAAAACAAATTGGTTTAAGGGATTTCCCGGAATACAGTCCGGAATCTGTAAGGAAGCGTCTTCTGAATTATGATCAAACAGCATTTAATTTAGATGATCTGTATACACTTTCAGCTGAAGAATCTAAACGCAGTGTGATTCTTCTTCAAGATGCATTCACTTCATTTTATGAATCTCAGGTTGTAGTTGAGTTTTATCAGTTGCTAAAGAAATTGGATTTTTCAGTTTATGTTGCTCCGTTCCATCCTAACGGTAAGCCACTTCATGTAAAAGGGTTCTTAACAAAATTCAGATCTGTTGCAGAGAGAAATACAAAATGGCTGACACATGTTGGAGGAGCAGGGATTCCTATTGTCGGGCTTGATCCCAGTATTGTGCTAACCTATCGTGATGAATACCTTAGAATTCTTGGACAAAAGGATTTACCATTCAAAGTGCAGCTGCCGCAGGAATTTTTAATGATGAATAGTAAAAACTGCAGAAGGCATTCAGTTAAATCAAAGCAAAATGTTGAAGAATATCATTTGCTCGGGCATTGTACTGAAAAAACAACAGCTGAAGGTTCACTTGAACTTTGGAAGGATGTTTTTGATCTATTTGGTTTAGATTTAATGCTTATAAATGCAGGGTGCTGCGGAATGGCAGGAACATATGGACATGAAACAGAGCATTATGAAGAGTCACTCGGTATATACAATTTAAGCTGGAGAAAAAAAATCCCTGAAGATCCATTTTACAGGCAAAAAATATTGGTTACCGGTTTTTCCTGCCGCAGTCAGGTAAAGCGTTTTGATGGATTTCGCCCTCTTCATCCAGTGCAGGCTTTGTTAAGAGAAATTAAGTCTGTTTTTTAAAACAAATGATTCATAACTATTCAATTTATATACTCCTGAAAATATTCTATGGCAGAAATTTCTTTTGAGGAATTTACACAGGTTGAAATCCGTACAGGAACGATTCTGGAGGCAATTCTCAATTCCAAAGCAATTAAGCCAGCATATACGTTAACAATTGATTTTGGTCCTCTGGGAATTAAAACCAGTTCTGCTCAAATTACAAAAAACTACAGTCCGGAAAATTTGATTGGTCTGCAAATAACCGCAGTGGTAAATTTCCCGCTAAAACGCATAGCAGGAGTTAAATCAGAAGTGCTGGTGCTTGGTGCTTATTCTGAAAATAAAGAAGTTGTACTGCTGACACCAGCAGAATCAGTTGAAGACGGCTCGCTTGTAGGCTGAGTAATTGTTCCCGTAATTGATGATTCAGAATGGATTTTACTGATAATTTTATCTTTAACTTCCCAAGTATGATTAAGGAAGTTCTTGACTGCTAATGATCCTGCTTTGGCTTTAATTGTCTCCAATGATGGTACTTCATTCTCACCAAGTTTAAGGGCCTCAATTCTAATTACAATCCTGGGGATTTTCCCAAGTAAAAAATCAAATAAACCTGGAGATGCATGCCCTGGATAAACCAGTGTGACATTAAGTATGGACGTAAGTTCATCACCTAGGCTGCTCAACACGGTATGTATTCCTCCTGCACGCGGCTTTAATAAATTTTTGTAAGGTGAATTTTTTCTGCTGTGTTTTTCAGGAGTAAAACGAGTTCCCTCAGCATAAATAAGCATAGATACAGGTTGTCCACGTAAATTTCCACATGAACGCTTTGTAGTTTCCAGATCTTTACCACGTAATTCAGGATGTTTATTCAAAGTTTCTTTGGAATACCTTTTCATAGATGGAAAGTTCAAAGCCCAAAGCCCTTGTCCAAGAAAAGGGACAAAAATCAACTGCTGTTTGATAAAGAAACGTAAAAATGGGATTTGTTGGAAGAAAACACGCTGCAATGCAGGAATGTCCAGTAATGAAAGATGATTGCTCATTACTAAATATGTGCCGTTCATATTTAAGTTTTCCAGTCCCTGTATATCCCATTCAGGATCATAAAAAACTTTCATCAGGACATTGTTTGTCAGCACAAATCCTCCGGATATCCAGTATGCAATTCGTGC
>Ga0208522_1001653_pt1 | contig 14195 bp, 13 predicted proteins | sample ETNtaG_25_FD_185763 | JGI IMG/M metagenome (GOLD analysis project Ga0208522, IMG submission 185763) | Marine microbial and viral communities from oxygen minimum zone, Eastern Pacific Ocean - ETNP201302SV86 (SPAdes) (version 2) | ecosystem: Environmental > Aquatic > Marine > Oceanic ... | reverse complement strand
CCCCCTGTCCATTGGCCCCCGGGATTTCTGGACAAAATGCCCAATACCCGCCCTCCGGGCATGCCTCAATGATGGCAGTGACACTCCCTTTCATATCAACCTTCCTCAACCTTGTTTTTTTTAATGATACAAAATCATGCTTATCCCATCTCTTCTTTGCAAGCAAAAGGAATGATTCATTGGCTTATGTTTTCGTTATATTTTCGAGATCCATCCGCAGAACTATGAACTCTCCACAAAAAGTCAACTTTCTTTCATCACCTTTCTGATGACGCTGAAACTGATGCTGAATCCAACACAGATAAGGTAAAGGTTGTGGAGACCATGATAGTCCAGTTGGATGAACTGCATCAACACATCGATGCAAAAATACGGTGTTACCGTCGCTAAGTAGAAAAAGGGAAGATTCAATTTTCCATCGGTCCAGCGACGGAATTCGAAAACCTCATAAAGCAAACCGATGGCTACGGCAAAAAGCAGGATGAACCAAGTCCACCAGGCTGGAAGAACGACCTGAGGAGGAATTCTAGTCCAATGAGAGAAAGGCATCAGAAATAATGCCAGATAAAACGGAAGTAAAAAGAGCACTAAAGCCGTGAAATGAAAAATCAGTTTGGATGAATTTTTTGAAATGGCCCTGACGAGAAGGAAACCATAGATCAGAAACGGAATCCTCCAGAGAAAGGAGAGTTTCACTACAAAAATGTAGATAATCAACGGAACAATTGAAGAAGACTCAAAACCACTGACCCCTGTTCGTTGGAGGTATTGGAGCAATCTATTTAATCCTGAATCGATCTGAGGTTGAAAAAAATACAAACCTTCAAACAACAGCGAAACCATCAGAAATACAGGACCGACCCGATTCTTTTTCAGCCAGGTCATCAGTGAGGTTTGAACAGCCATGGAAGAGTTTGGTTATTTAATGTCTAGAAGTTGGAATCCATTAATTTTTAAATCCCTTCATTATTTTGGATTTTTCTCCACCGGGTCAATCATTTTCCTTGGAATTCTCAAAGAACTGGAACTACGGTCCTCAACCCTCTAGCGTGTTTTCCAAAATAGATTCAGCATTTCCTGAATCCAATGAAGTTCATTTCTTTAGGAATAATAATAGAAAGCTCTCAAAAAGAAATTTGTTCATGAAACTGGAACTGATCCACCATCAACCCAAAAAAGTCAAATTTCAGCATCCACTCCTATTCCTGCATGGAGCCTATAGTGGGGCGTGGTGTTGGGAGGAACATTTTCTGGAATACTTCAGTTCCATAGGTTTTGAATGCATCGCACTCAGCCTCAGAGGACATGGTGGAAGCGATTCTGAGCAACCTCTGGATCAGCTTTCACTCAAGGACTACCAGGATGATCTTTATTCCGTGATCGACACCTGTTCTACTTCTCCGATCGCCATCGGACATTCGATGGGAGGCTACCTGCTTCAACAGATCCAACATTCCAAAAACATTCATGCCTCAGTTTTGATGGCATCTACACCTCCTTCTGGGTTGCTTCCGGTTTTTTCAAATCTTTTCGTTCAGGACCCGATTCGTTTTCAACAATGGAATTGGGGCAACTGGATGAATGCCTTCCAAAACGTCGGGACCTTCAGCGATTTCGAAAATCGTATGCTTTCAGGATTGATGGGTGAGGCGCCCGATAAAGATTACCGTCATCGTTACCATCAAGAATCCAAAAAAGCACTTTGGGAGATGTGTTGGGCCGTATCCCTCACACCGTCAAAATACATAAAACCGATGCTGGTGATGGGTGGTTCGGAAGATCAACTGATCCAAGAGAGCTTTGTCAGGCAAACGGCCCTTCATTATGGAGCCGAATACCAACTGATTCCAGGTGCTGGTCACTCGATGATGCTTGGCCCCGGATGGGAAAAATCTGCAGAAGTCTTGGAACAATGGCTGACAGGGAATGTCTCTTGAATGGATCTCTAGTTTTTCTATTGTATTTTTCAAGTTATCATGAAAAATAATTTCTGCCTGCCGCCAAATTGATTCATGAAAAAACTGATTTTCCTCATCTTTTCAGGCTTCTGCCTCTCAACGGTATTTCATCCTGTTGAAGCCTCCAACAGCAAAAATCGTCTGACGGGGTCAGTGGTCAAAGGCATCGTGGAGCGCTTCGTTGCCATCCATTATTCACAAAAGCCTTTGGATGACACCATTTCGAAAGAGATTTTCAAACTCTACCTGAATCGTCTCGACCCCGGGCACTATTATTTTCTCGAAAAAGACATTCAGGAGTTCCAGCGCTATGAAACCAGACTTGATGACATGCTGCGCAGGGGCAATATCGAGTTTGCACTGGATGTATTTTCCCGATTCAAGACAAGGCTCCAACAACGCCTTCAACAATTAGAGGGTTTTCTTCAACAAGAATTTGATTTCTCCAAAGATGGTGAATGGAGAATCAAACGCAGTGAGGAACCCTATCCCAAAGACCTTAAAGCAGCTCAGGAAATCTGGAGACTGAAGATCAAATTCGACCTGCTGACCCTCAAACTCGGGGGAACCGAACTCGAGGAAGCCAAGAACCGTATGATGAAACGGGTCCGGGGCCTTTGGAAGGATTATTCCCAATACGATGATGATGACGTGGTTTCTCTTTTCCTGAACGCGATGGCCAATGCCTATGACCCGCATTCAGCCTACATGGCAGCCCAGGAACTGAAGAATTTCGATATTTCAATCAAGCTTTCACTGGACGGAATCGGGGCTGTTTTGCGCTGGGAAGACGGCTATACGGTCGTCAACTCGGTCATTCCAGGAGGTGCCGCAGCCAGGCATGGTAAGCTCCGAGTCGAAGATCGAATCATTGCCGTGGCTCAGGCTGATGAAGCATTTGAGAGTGTCATCGACATGCGGCTCAACGATGTCGTTCAACTGATCCGTGGCAAACGGGGAACCACGGTTCGGCTTCAGGTTTTACGGGAATCGGAGATTGGATTGGATACGCTTAAATTTTCCATCGTTCGCGACAAGATCGTGCTCAAAGAAGGAGAAGCCCAGTCCCATATTTTTGAGCCCTCAGCCGGTACAAAAGAATCTTCAAACCTGCCGGAGTTGAAACACCGAATTGGCGTGATCAAGCTTCCTTCTTTTTATGTGGATTTTAATGATCGCAGAAAAAATCCCAATAATTATAAGAGCTCTTCCAGGGATGTGAAAAAACATCTACAGAAGTTTGTGGATTCCAAAGTCGATGGGTTAATCCTTGACTTGCGCAGCAATGGCGGAGGTGGACTGGATGAGGCGATCACGATGGCAGGACTTTTCATTGGTCGAAATCCGGTGGTGGTCGTCCGGCAGTCGGGTGGGCGACGGGTGACGGTTCACCGTAGCCGGGAAAAAACCATCTTCGAAAATCCTGTGTTGTTGATGCTCAACCGCTATAGCGCATCTGCTTCAGAAATCCTGGCCGGGGCACTTCAAGACTACCAAAGAGCTGTTCTGGTTGGAGATCGTACCACTTTTGGTAAAGGAACGGTCCAAAACATCGTTCAGCTTCCTGAAGGTTTCGGTGCGCTGAAAATCACCATTGCACAGTTTTACCGTGTCTCTGGAGGTTCCACCCAGAACAAGGGCGTCGAGGCCAACATTATCTTTCCTTCCGTCAACAATGTCCGGGACATCGGTGAATCGGTCCTGGAAAACGCCCTGCCCTGGCGTTCCATCGATTCAGTATCCTACTCTAAAGTTCAAAACCTCGAAAAGATTTTGGGAACTCTCAATGAACGTTCCAATAAGCGGGTTGATGACAGTGAATTTTTCATAAATACCAAAAGGGACATTGACGAATACCTGAACAACATCAAACCGCTTCAATATACCAGCATCCTCAAGATGCAGGAGGACCACCAACGCCGGCTTGAGGAACGGGAAAAGGAAATGGCTTCTGCAAAGCCCAAAGATGCTGCTCATGCTGATGCTTCTAATAATATTCCATCGGATATCTCAGTAGACGGTTATCTCAAGGAAAGCATGGTGATCCTTGAGGATTTCATTGAACTCAAGAATGGCAAGACCAGTAAATTATGAATGACACCAAGATTGATTCTGAAAACGATACTGACATTTCAAAACTGGAAGTCCTGATCAGTCGGCAGCAACTCCGACAACGAATCGAAGAGCTTGGTCAAGAAATTTCAGCAGATTACGAAAACAAACATCTCGATCTGGTAGGAGTCCTTAAGGGAGGATTCATTTTCCTGGCTGATCTTGTCCGGGAACTGAAGATCCCCTGCAGGATTCATTTCCTCCAGGCCTCCAGCTATCAGGACAGGAAGACCAGTTCAGGAGTGGTCAGACTCAGTCATGACCTACAGTTGACCGGTAAACATGTGATGGTGGTGGAGGACATCTACGACACAGGACTCACCCTGCAAAGGGTCTTTGACGATTTGAACTCCCAAAACCCTGCTTCTCTTCAAATCTGTGCTCTGCTCAGTAAAAAGATACCGGATAAAGTCCCACTGGATGTGAAATACACCGGATTTGAAATCGAAAACCGCTTTGTCATCGGTTATGGACTGGATTATGGGGAACGCTACCGTGAAATTCCGGAAATCGTCTGCCTCGACTGAATCAAGCTGATCTCAAGCGGTTCTTCCAAAATCATCCTCGAACCGTTCGATATCATCTTCACCAAAATAGTCTCCGGTCTGGACTTCGATGAAACTCAAATCCAATTCTCCAGGATTCTCCATACGATGCATGGTCCCTGCGGGGATATCCACCGATTGTCCGGGAATCAGGATTATTTCATCACTGCCCAGAGTGACCCGTCCTTCACCGGAAACCACGAACCAGTGTTCCGTACGACGTTGATGCCTTTGGAGACTAAAACGTTTTCCGGGCGCTACGACGATTCTTTTGACTTTATGGTTCGGTTCGTCGGCAAGAATGGTGTAAAAACCCCAGGGCCGATGATCCGTCAATTCTTGATCCATGATTTCCTGTTTTTTCGAAAAGATTGCTCATCAATCTGGAATTTGGAAGAAAGCATATCAAGCCAAAGTCATGATCCAGACCAAAGTTGTTTTTACTGGTTTGCAGAAAGGACTCTAGGTAGAATCGATCCTACCATTTTTATTTTATGAAAATTTCATTCATGTTATTGCGTTATTTTCCATTCCTTCTGATTTCATTCTTCCTCGCTCCGTCAGGATTGTATGCGATACAGGTCAAGGTTTCACTCCCGATTCCTGTCTCCACCCAACATACTGTGGAGGGGTTTGACAATTCAACCCTATACGGTCCATCAGACTTCGGACTGAAGGTTTTGACTCCGGTTGCCAAAGACACCTTGATGGGACTAGGGCTTTCATTATTCAGGGCACGTGTTGACGACGGAGAAGGCGTTTCTTCAAAATATACCGGGGTTCTGCAAGCCATCATGTTCAAACTGGGAGTCGAATATTCGGGAATAAAGTTTTTCACTGATTACCAACTGGTGCTGGAACTGACCGTGGATTTCCCAACCGGCGGTCCCGGCTGGGTGGAGAATGCCAATGGCGATGAAGTCAGCAGAGCACAATCGGTCAGCGGTTCGGGTTATTATGTATCAACGGCGATTCGCTGGGGCCATCTTGAAGGAGGTTTTTTCTTCAGAAACAATCACCTGAATTATGGTGAAATGACAATTCCGGAAAGAGATCCAAATAAAGAAATTTCCCTCAATTTCACCAGCTACGGAATCGTTCTTTCCTACCTCTTCTGATGTCCCTGGTACTGGTTGATCATCTGTATCATCACCATCTCGATCAACTCGAGCAGGAATCCCAGGGCCAACTGAATTTCATCCTGGTCGATTTCAGAACCAAGGACGCCCTCATCGAGAAACATCTCCCGGAGGCCATTGCCATCATCGGTCGGGTCGATCCCACTGAAAACCAATACCAGTCGGCAACAAAACTGGAACTGATCCAAACCCTCAGTGCAGGCTTTGAGGAAGTGGACCAGGACCGTGCACGCCATCATGGTGTTCAGGTGGCCAATAACAATGGGGCCAACGCGGTTTCGGTCGCAGAGCATGTTCTGATGCAGATGCTTGTCGTCTACCGCCAACTCCTGTTCCATCATCAGAGTGTGAGTGAAGGCCCCTGGGAGAATCGCAAGATGAAGAACCGGGAACTGGGCGGAAAAACACTGGGGCTGATCGGGTTGGGCCAAATCGGCAAGACTGTTGCGCGCTACTCGGTTTCACTTGGAATGAAAGTTCAGTACTTCGATGTGGTCCGCCAGCATGAAACCGAAACCGAACTCGGGCTGGATTACGCTTTTCCAGAAACACTGCTCAAGTCCTCGGACATCGTCAGTTATCACGTCCCGATCACCCAATACACCCGAGGGATCATCAATCGCAAAAGCCTCTCGATCATGAAAAACGATGCCGTGCTGATCAATGCTGCCAGGGGGGAATTGCAGAATGAAGAAGACCTTCATCTGGCTCTTGTAGAAAGAACCATTTCCGGGGCAGGGCTCGATGTGTTCCAGCAGGAACCCCTCCAGGAAGACTCGCCTCTGAGAAAATTGGAAAACATCGTCCTCACCCCGCATAGTGCACCTTCCCGGGAAAGCTACCCGAGGGCGGTTCGTCATGCAGTGAAGAATGTCTTCCGCCTTAAAGACAAGGAACCTTTATTAGGACTGGCACTGGATCATCATCAAAGAGCGAAAGATTTTCATCAGAAAAATCCTGAAGTGGATTTGATGCTTCTAAATTAAAGAGGGAACGCATATTGCAAATTCTCTATGAAAACCAAAAAGATTCGGAAAACCATGAGGTTCCGGATTCCTCTTATCACCATCATTAAGACAGGATGTCGATGAATTCCATGATGGACGCGCTCAAGGTATTGAAGGTCTCACGCAATGCAGACTTTCAAGAGATCAAACAGGCCTATCGTCAGGCTGCCCTTCGTTATCATCCCGATTCAGCACTTGGAAGTTCCGATCCGGAACAGTTCCGAATAGTAACCGAAGCCTTTCAGTTTTTGCGGAAGACCTATGATACCTCACGTCCCAAGGTGAACCGTTCCAATGCAGATTTGTTCTCTGAAAATGGAAAAAATACAGAGTCCGATGTTTCCAATGCAGTGGAATTATCACTTGAAGAACTGATCAATTGCGTCGAATTTTCCCCGGACCGTCATATCCGGCAGGTCGCTCTGGAAACCATTGCATCACGTAGGGAATGCATGGGATTTCAGTATCTGCAGGCTTTGCTCAGCCGGAACGGTTTCGATTCGCGAAAAGATGTCATCTGGGCCTTGGGACAACCAGGACTGGAACCTGCACGGGAGATGCTGATCCCCCTGGTAGGGTGCCAGGATCTGGAAACCTCGGCTGCTGCGATCCGCTCCCTGGAACGCATTTGTCTGAGCAACCGAACGAAAGTGATCGAGAACCTGAACCGGGAACTTTCCGGAGGAAAGCTTTTCTTCCAGAAAGTATATCAAAAACTGAAAAGATTCCTCATCGGCAGTCAATCCTCCAACGGACAACTCGGAGGCCTGCTGATCCGAACCCGTCAGCTCAGCCGTGACCAGTTGGAGCTCGCTCTGTTGCTCCAAAAGCGCTTTCCCCTGCTTTTGGGACAGATCCTACGCCATCTCGGTTACCTCAGTATTTCAGAACTCCAGCACGCAGTTACCCTTCAGAAAAACTACCGTTTTGGATGAAGACAGCCAAAAAAGGCCTAATTTTTTTGCCTGAGCTATTTCTTAAAATAACTCCGTATTATTGTTTGAAATCCAATTTCCAGGATTGAAGCCATTTTTGGGTCTGCCTACTTTTGCAGAATCCAAGAAAATGGTTTTGGCCTGGAAATAAATTTCTCTTCTCCATTGCTATAAAAATGGGGAAGAACCCCTCGTGGATTCCCTTTTTCCTTTTTTTTATTCATTTATGTTATTATTTGCTTTCTCTTTAACGATGAGATTGATAGAAACCGATTCTTTGATATTTCTGGATTTATCAATTCATGGCGAAACTTTTAGAAATTAGGAATCTTCAGACCCTGTTTTACACCTCTTCAGGAACGGTGAAAGCGGTCGACGAAATCAGTTATGATGTCGAGGAAGGTGAAACCGTTGCCATCGTAGGAGAATCGGGTTGCGGTAAATCTGTCAGTGCACTTTCCATCCTCAGGTTGATTGCTGATCCTCCAGGTAAAATTGCCGGGGGCAGCATCCATTTCATGGGACAGGACCTACTCCAACTGAGTGATCGGGAAATTCGGGAAATTCGGGGGAGGGACATCAGCATGATCTTCCAGGAGCCGATGACTTCCCTCAATCCAGTGCTGACGATTGGAGTACAGTTGACCGAAGCCATGGAGTTCCATCTTGGTATTGATAACAGTGAAGCCGAAAATAGGGCGGTCAAGTGGCTCGAAATGGTGGGGATCTCGGAACCGCGTAGAAGGCTGAAACAATATCCGCATCATTTCAGCGGGGGCATGCGACAGCGGGTGATGATTGCCATGGCCTTGTGCTGCGAGCCCAAGTTGATCATTGCCGATGAACCTACAACAGCTTTAGATGTTACAATCCAGGCTCAGATCCTGGAGTTGATGAAAGATCTTTCCAGCCGAATGGGAGTGGCTCTCATCGTGATCACTCATAACCTTGGAGTCGTCGCACGTTATGCTGACCGGGTGAATGTGATGTATGCAGGTAAGATCATCGAATCCGGAACAGCCCATGACATTTATCATAAACCCGCACATCCATACACACTGGGGTTGCTTCATTCTGTTCCAAGGTTGGACCAACCTCGAAAGGAACGGCTTCAACCGATCCATGGACAGCCCCCGGATTTAACCAAGATCGATGACGGTTGTTCATTTCGGCCCAGATGTTCTTTCATGATCGGACAATGTGAAAACACGTTCCCTTCGCTGGAACAAGTGAACAATGGGCACAACACAGCCTGCTGGGAACGTGAAAAACTGATGCAAAACCAAAACTGATACCCAGAAAATCCTTTGAACCATGTTGTATAAAGGCTGAAATTGTCTGAAGCTGGATCGGAAAATTTCCTTGATGTTCAAGGATTAAAGATGCATTTCCCAATCTCCGAGGGGTTTTTCTTCAACAAGAATGTTTCCCTGGTGAAAGCTGTGGACGGCATCAATTTCACTATCAAAAAAGGGGAAACCCTGGGACTGGTGGGAGAATCCGGCTGTGGAAAAACCACCACCGGACGCTGTATCCTTCAACTGGAAAAAGTGACCGAAGGCAAGATCCTTTACGAAGGCCAGGATTTAACCCAGCTGGACTCCTCAGACCTTTCTCCTCTAAGGCAGAAGATTCAGGTCATTTTCCAGGACCCCTACAGTTCTCTCAACCCAAGATTAAAAATCGGAGATACCATTGCCGAACCCATGAAGGTTCATCATATCGAACCGGATCCAGGTGCCCGGAAAAAAAGGGTTGCTGAACTGCTGAACATCTGCGGACTCCCTTCCGTCATGGCAGACCGTTATCCGCATGAAATGAGCGGCGGACAAAGGCAGCGTGTTGGAATCGCAAGGGCGCTTTCCCTCAAACCCGACTTCATCATCTGTGACGAAGCGGTATCGGCTCTCGATGTTTCGATTCAGGCCCAGATCATTAATTTGCTTGAAGACCTGCGGGAGGAATTCAACCTGACTTATTTGTTCATTGCTCATGATTTGAGTGTCGTTCGCCACCTGTGCCACAAAGTAGCAGTAATGTATTTGGGCAAGATTGTGGAAATGGCGGATTGTGATGAACTCTACGACAATCCTCAGCACCCATATACCAAGGCCTTGTTGAATGCCGTACCTGTTCCCGATCCTGAAGTCGAAAAACATCGGGAACACAACATCATGACCGGTGAAGTGCCCAGCCCAATCAACCCTCCATCTGGTTGTGTCTTTCACCCTCGATGTTCTATGGCCGTGGAGTCCTGTAAAACGGATATTCCGATTTTGGAAGATAAAAGTGCGGGCCACAGGGTTGCCTGCACCGAGGTCTAACTGCCATAGGGGCAGTTGGCGGGCGTAATGCGCCCAAACGGGAGGTCATCTCCCTAAACACTCTTCGAAAAGGAGAAACTATGGAGAGATTAAAATTCACAGGATTGATGGCAGTTGGCATCGTACTGTCCATCATGATCAGCATGGGCAGTCCCTTACTGGCTGAAACACCTAAGAGGGGAGGAACTCTAAATTATATATTTGGGTCAAAAATCCCCTCCTATGATCTGCACCGTGAAACCACTTTTGGTGTGATTCATCCTTTCAGCCCCTATTACAGTTTGTTGATCCGGGTCAATCCCGACAATCCTTCCTCACCGACTGATTTTGTCTGCGACGTCTGTGAGGGAACTGTTGATCCTGCAGGAGAGGATGGAGGTAAGAAGTATACTTACAAGATCCGTCGCGGCATTGAGTTCCATGATGGGACACCACTCACGGCCCATGATGTGGTTGCAACCTTCAACAAGATCATTTTTCCTCCAGAAGGAGTCCCAAGTTCCAGAAAAGCTTTCTTCAAAATGGTCGAAAGCGTTTCAGCTCCTGATGATTTCACAGTGGTTTTCAAACTGGAATATCCTTCAGGATCCTTCATTCCAGCACTTGCGACCCCCTTCAATATCATCTATTCCAAGAAGGATTTGGATACGCATGGTTATGAATGGCACACAAAAAACATTAACGGTAGTGGACCCTTCCGATTTATTGAGCATCAACCTGGGGCATTTGTCAGAGGCGTTCGGTACGAAAATTATCACCACAAGGGACAACCGTACTTGGATGGAATCAAGGGTATTATTGCTCCTAAACTGGCGACAAGGGTGAATGCCATCCGTGGCAACCAGGCAGCCATCGAGTTTCGTGGCTTTCCTCCTAAGCATCGTGATGATCTCAAAAAGGCTCTTGGAGACAAGATCACTGTCCAGGAAAGTGACTGGAATTGTGTGCTTCTCGTCACCTATAACCATAAGAAAAAACCCTTCGATGACCCAAGGGTTAGGCGAGCCTTGAGTCTGGGTGTGGATCGGTGGGGTGGTTCGAAATACCTCTCCAAGATCGCAATCGTCAAGACGGTGGGTGGTGTTGTCTTCCCAAATCATCCTCTGGCGGCAACTGAGGATGAACTGGTCAAGCTGGCTGGTTATGGCAAGGACATTAACAAAAACCGTGCAGAAGCAAAACGTCTCCTGAAGGAAGCAGGTCATGCCAATCTCTCGTTGGAGCTTCATAACCGTGGTGTCGATCAACCCTATAAGGTACTTGGCATCTGGCTGATCGACCAGTGGAAGAAAATTGGAGTCAAGGCAACCCACCGGGTACAAGCTTCACCAGCCTTTTATGCCACGCTGAGGAAGAAGTTCGATTATGAAGTTTCCATCGATTTTAACTGCCAATCGGTGATCAATCCGATTGCGGACATCACAAAGTTCCTGGGAAGTGCCGGAAACAACTACGGTCAATATGAAGATCAGGTCCTGGAAGATACTTATAACAAAATCGCCCGTTCTCCTGATCCTTCAGAACAGCGAAGGTTGATACGTCAATACGAAACACGAGCTCTGAGTGAGATGGCTCATATTAGCATCACCTTGTGGTGGTATAAGATCAATCCTCACCGATCTTATGTCAAAGGCTGGAATATTGCCCCAAGCCACTACCTTAACCAACAACTTGACAATGTCTGGTTGGACAAATAATCCATCTTTTTGGATCTCTCCTCTATAGAGGTTGAGAAGAAAAAATAAACGTGCGGAACCTTCAATTTTAGTAAAGTTCCGTACGTTCTTTAAAAAACAAAGTCTTTTCTGAATTTATCAACACTTCTATTCCATTGAATGTATAACTACATCCTGAAACGCATCCTGTTGATGATCCCAACCCTTTTTGGGGCTGCATTTCTGGTCTTTTTTCTGCTCCGTTTGATTCCAGGAGATGTTTGTGAACTCCGACTCGCCGGAACCGGACTCTATGTCGATCAGGAAACCATTGACATTTGCAGGGAAAAACTAGGGCTTCACGAGCCCATGATTGTTCAATTTTTTGATTTTCTTCTAGGTATAGTGACTTTTGATCTCGGCGAGTCCATGTGGACTGGAAGAGCCATTACCTACGAAATGGGGCTTCGGTTTGAGCTTTCATTACAAGTTGCGATCATGGCAACCGTAACTGCAATCCTGATTGCCATTCCCCTTGGAACCATTTCAGCCATCAAACAGGATACCTGGATCGATTACATCGTTCGCACCATTAGCATTGCAGGAATTGCCATTCCTTCTTTCTGGTATGGAATCCTAATTATTCTAGGAATATTGATTTTCACCCAGAGCTGGTTTGGGGAACCATGGATGCCTCCCCTCGATTATGTACCGATCTGGGTCGATCCCTGGCGAAACCTATCACAATTGATCTGGCCTGCGATTGCCACTGGCTATCGATATTCCGCAGTGGCCACCAGGATGACCCGTTCGGCCATGCTGGAAGTGCTTCGTGAAGATTATATCCGAACTGCCAGGGCCAAAGGTTTGCTGGAAAAAGTCATCATCAATCGTCATGCCCTGAAAAATTCGTTGCTTCCGGTGGTCACCATCATCGGCATCGAATTCGCTTTTTTGATGGGTGGACTGGTTGTTACGGAGCAAGTATTTAATCTGAATGGGCTGGGCAAGCTGTTTGTTGAATCAGTAATGAGTGCTGATTATTCAATGACACAAGCATTGGTGATGGTGGTAGTCATCGTTTTTGTTTTTACGAATTTCATCGTCGACATCATGTATGCCTGGCTGGATCCCAGAATCCGTTATGCATAACCTCTAATAGCCTGAAACACTCTTTCATTAGGTCACATCATGTCCGTAGCGGAAATTCAGGTAGAAGCCGATCTGGAAACCTTTGATGATAAGGATCCCTGGTATTCCGTCGCCATTGATCTGATCAAGCGCAAACCGCTTGGAGCAGCCGGGGCACTGATCGTCCTGATCATGATCATCATGGCATTGATGGCGGAACTGATCGCTCCTTTTGACCCAGAATTGAATTCCTACGAATACATGCTTGTAGGTCCAAATTGGACTTTTTTGTTTGGAACCGATCAATTTGGCCGTGACATCTTTTCTCGTATCGTCTTCGGTGCCCGAACTGCATTATTCGTTGGTTTTGTTTCCGCTATAATTGGCTCAAGCCTGGGACTAGTATTGGGCGTTACCAGCGCTTATTTTGGGGGTAGATTCGATTTGATTTTCCAGCGCATCATGGACATTTTTATGTCTTTCCCGTTGATCATTCTTGCTCTTGCAGTTGTCTCAATCTTCGGGACAGGCACCCAGAATGTCATCCTGGCGATCACGATTCCCTTCATCCCACGTTGTGCCAGAGTGGTACGTTCCAATGCCCTTGCCGTCAGGGAGGTCCCTTACATTGATGCAGCCAGGGCCTGTGGATTCAGTCACACCCGCATCATACTCAGGCACATGGTTCCGAATGTGATGGCACCCTATCTGATCATGTTCACCGCATTCGTCGGACAAGCCATCCTTTTAGAGGCTTCACTGAGTTACCTTGGGCTTGGAGTTCAGGAACCGGTAGCTGCCTGGGGGCTGATGCTTCAGGGGGGTGCCGAGGAATTTGCGGAAAGCGCACCCTGGATTCCGATCTTTCCGGGAGTGGCGATCAGTCTTGCTGTTTTCGGCTTCAATCTTTTCGGTGATGCCATTCGAGACGTCTTGGATCCAAAGCTACGTTCACGATAATTCAATCCAGATTCCAACTCCATCTCGTTTCTTTCCTTCCCTGGATATCCTTTAGTTCTAGAACGCCATCTTAAGTTTTCGATGAACCCATCCTGTTGCGGTTGAAGAAGAAAAACAGGGGTGGGGTCAAAACCGAGAGAAGAATCAGTCTGTAAAGGTGAAGAGAACCGACGATCCGCATGTCGGCGCCCAATTCATCTGCAATCGCGGTCAGGCTGGCTGCACCACCTGGAACACTGCTCAACAGGGCTGTGTTGAGGTCGATGGCGGTCAGTTTGTGCAGCAACACTCCCAGGACCAATCCAAGGGTAACCAAAGTGATGATGATGCACCCTGCGGGCAGGATTACTTTCCTCAAAAGTAAGATGGTTTCCAGTGTGATTTTGGAACCGATGGAAACAGAAAGAAAAACAATGGCGATCAGTTTGA
>Ga0208522_1001645_pt1 | contig 14229 bp, 10 predicted proteins | sample ETNtaG_25_FD_185763 | JGI IMG/M metagenome (GOLD analysis project Ga0208522, IMG submission 185763) | Marine microbial and viral communities from oxygen minimum zone, Eastern Pacific Ocean - ETNP201302SV86 (SPAdes) (version 2) | ecosystem: Environmental > Aquatic > Marine > Oceanic ... | reverse complement strand
GTTGTGCCGGAATGGCACAGACCAACGACGTCGCGACCAGACAAAGGCAGTCCATGGATGACCGCTGGAACACATTGCCCGATGCGCGCCGCGTGCAGCAGCATGCGTCTGATTCACGTCCGGCATGGCTCTGGTCCCAGGACGGGCGCCGCCTCATCTGGTCCAATGCGGCTGCCGGACTGTTCCTGGCCAAGGTCAAGAAATATGGGCTGAAGCGCGCAGCGCCCGCCGTGCCGATCAAGGGACAGGTGGCGCGCATTGTCCGGCTAGGTTCGACCGGCCGCACCAGCCTGGCGCGCATTCAGTTTCTGGCCGGGGAGAAGCCGGCGTCGGCGACCTGCGCGGCAACCCCGCTGGTTTGGGAGAATGGCGAGCCGGTGCTGCTCATCGTGGGGGTCGACCCCGTTCCGGCCGATGTTCTGGAGGCAGCGGGCGACGCAAATACTGCCGTGGCTCCGGACGGAGCGGGAGCGGTGCAGGACGAGCAGGCCGAAGACGTGGTCAACGCCGATGGTCGCGCAGAGGAACTGCCCGCCATAGAAGACGAGGCAGCGCCTATCGTTGCGGTCCAGACCACACCCATTGCGGCGGACGAAGCCTATGCGCGCGAGTTGCAGAACTGGCAGGACGGCGACGCCGAAACGGCTTACGAACCGGCCGAGCCGCATCGTCCTGACCCGGAACAGGATCGTCCGGAACGCTGGTCAGACCCGCAGGACGAAGGACCGGGTGAGACGCCCGAACCCGATTCCGCCGTGCCGGCCGGTATCTTCGAGGCGATTGCCGCCATCCAGTCGGAACAGAGCCTGCAGGGCGAACGCGACGCGCTGGAGGGGGATGCCGGCGCCGAGGATGCAGCCGAGGCCGCGCAGGAAGGTCAGGTCGAGGACTCGCATCGGTTGAGTGCGCTGGTGGACCGGCTCGCCGAGGACGAGGCATTGTACGCCCCCCTGACGGAGGCCGATGACACGCCACCGGTTGCAGCTATGGACCAGAGCGCGGAACCAGAGGCTGACCCGATCGAAGAGATAGTGACCACCTTTTACAAGGTCACGGGCCGCGGCTTTACCCCAGCGCAGGGCAGTGGCGAGGCCGCCGAGCCGGCACCGGAAGACGACACGCAACCCGATCCGGAAACGGTGGAGCGGGTGTCGCGCTACAATTTCGATGAGCTGTCGCGCATACTCAATGACCGGGTGGGCGAACGGAACCAGCAGGTTAGCGAGCCGTCGGCGTCCGCCGCGCCGCCCAGCACTCTACCGGCCAGCGGATCGGGCGCCCTGGTCAATCTGGGGGGCGAAACGCTGGTGCTCAACCGGCTGCCCCTGGGGATTCTGGTGTTCCGCGACCAGCAGGTGCTGTTTGCCAACCGCGCGATTACCGAAATGGTGGGCTATGACTCCGTGGAGAGCCTGCGGCAGGCCGGGCTGAGCGCCATCTTTCCGGTGTTGGGGGCCGAGGGCCAGGAGGCGGGACCGGTCAACCATCTGGTTCAGCGCGATGGCACGCTGGTGCCGGTGACAGCGCGACTGCAGTCGATCTCCTGGCATGGGCGCCCTGCCCTGATGCTATCGGCCAGCACGACCGAGGTCCGCACTGGCCACGAGGAGGCGGTGAAGGCCTTTGCCGAAACCTTTGCCGATATCCGCGGCGACGGCTTTGTCGAGGCCAATCGCAACGGCATGGTGAGCGCGGCCAGCGCATCAGCAACCTCGCTTCTGGGCGGCGGGAAGGTGATGACGGGGCGACCGCTATCCTCGCTTGTCGGGCAGGATGACGCGGTTGCGCTGCGGGCCTTTCTTGAGCGGCCGGCCCGCTTTGCCGAAACCGCCCGGCCGTGCCTCACATTGCGTTCTGCCGATGGCAGGGCCGACATCCTGTTGTTCGCACTGGGCCAGGCCGGAGTCGTTTCGGGCTATTTCGGCCTGGTAAAACCGCGTGAGACCAGTCCCGCCCGGGTTGGATCGGCCAACGATATCGACCCGGCGCTACTGGGCAGGATCAGCCGTGGCGTGCGCCGCCCGCTCAATACCATTATTGGTTTTTCCGACATCATCCGGTCCAAGGCCTTTGGCGAACTCGATAATGAGCGATATGCCGCCTATGCCGACGACATTGCCCAGGCCGGGCAGGAAATTTCGGCGCTGGTGGACGAGCTGGATGACTATGCGCGGTTGCGCGACGGGCGCTATCTGCCGCAGCGCGCGAGCCTGGATCTGACGGATCTGTTAGAGCAATGCGTGCGGCGCATCCGCGGCCAGGCCAATGGCGCCAGGGTGATTGTGCGCAATGCGATTTCCGAGATGCTGCCGCGCGTGACGGCTGACCGAGCCTCACTGGCGCAGGCCGTGTTGAACCTTCTGGCCAGCGCCATCGACCAGACGCCAATGGGGGGCGCGGTGGTGATTTCTGCCCAGCGGCATGATGATGGCTCGATTGCCATTCATGTGCGGGACAGCTCGATCAACGCGGTGGACATGGCCGAGAGATTCGTGGTGTTCCGCGATGGCGTGGGGCGCAATGGGCGGATGCTGGCGCCGATCCGCTCGAGCGTGGGCCTGGCGTTGACCCGGTCGCTGCTCGCGGTCAATGCGGTGTCACTGTCTGTGGATCCGGCAGGACCGGAGGGCATGCTGTTCACGCTCAAAATACCCGCCGATCTGGTCGACGAGCGGCCAATAATCAAAAATGCCGAGGAAGCCGAGTAGCGAGCGCTACGCAAGGGCGGACCCCTGGGCTATATCTGCCTATCGTCAGGCTACCTCTGGAGGAGACCACCATGACTGCACGCAAGATCCTGGCGCTCACAGTGGCAGGCCTGATGCTGGCGGCGGGGCCTGCCCTGGCGCAGCAAACCGAAATCCGTATCGGGGTGGCCCTTGAACCACCGGCGCTCGACCCGACCGCCGGCGCTGCCGAAGCCATCGACGTGGTGGTGTATCAAAATGTTTTTGAGGGCTTGGTCAGCATTGATGAGACCGGTGCGGTTAAGCCGGGCCTGGCGGAGAGCTGGACAATTTCCGAGGACGGACTGACTTATACGTTCGCGCTCAATGAGGGTGTGACCTTCCACGACGGCACGGCCTTCGATGCCGAGGACGTCAAATTCACCTTTGACCGTTTGCTGGCCGAAGACAGCGTGAATGCGCAGAAGTCGCTTTATGCACCCATTTCCGGGGTGAATGTGATCGACCCGATGACGGTGGAATTTACCCTGTCGCGGCCGGATGGATTGTTCCTGTTCAATCTGGGGCGCGGCGACGCGGTGATCGTGGCGCCGGAAAGCGCGGAGAACAATGGTGCCGAGCCCATCGGCACGGGTCCCTTTGCCTTCATTCAGTGGGACCGCGGCAGCCGGGTGGTGCTGGAACAATACGGGCCTTACTGGGGCGAAAAGCCTGCCCTGACCAAGGCCACCTATGTGTTCATCTCCGACACGGCGACGCTCACCAATGCGCTGCTGGCCGGCGATGTGGATGGCACGAACAATTTTGCCGCCGAGGCGCTGGCCGTGTTCGAGAACAATCCGCAGTTCAAGGTGCTGGTAGGGTCGACCGAGGGCGAAACGATCCTGGCCACCAATAACAGGAAACAACCGTTCTCTGATCTCAAGGTTCGTCAGGCGATGGCGCATGCGCTGGACCGGCAGGAGATCATCGAGGGGGCAACCTATGGCTATGGCGTGCCGATCGGCACGCATTTTGCGCCGCACCATCCCTATTATCTCGAGCTGACCGACACCTATCCGCACGATCCGGAGGCGGCGCGGGCGTTGCTGGCCGAGGCAGGCCACGCGGAAGGGTTCTCCGCGACGCTGAAGCTGCCGCCGGTGGCCTATGCGCGCTTGTCGGGCCAGATCATTGCCAGCCAGTTTGCCGAAGTGGGGATCGAGCTCGAGCTGGTCAACATGGAATGGGCGCAGTGGCTGGAAGACGTGTTTGCCAACAAGGATTTCGACCTGACCATCATCAGCCATGTCGAGCCGTTCGATATTGGCATCTATGCCAACCCCGACTACTACTTCGGCTATGACAACGCGCAAGTTCAGGCCCTCAACGAGGCGCTCAATGCCACGACTGACGAGGCCGAACGCCTGGAGATCGCGCAGGAAATCCAGACCATCATCGCGCGGGACGCCGTCAATGGCTACCTGTTCGAATTGGCCCAGACCGGGGTGTGGAACGCCAAGCTCGAAGGCATGTGGCAGAATGCGCCCGTGGAGGGTGTGGTGCTGCGCGATATCCGCTGGGTGGAATAACTTTATCCCCGCCCAAGCCCCCCACCTAACCTCCCCCCAATGGGGGGAGGGACTGGTCGGCGTGTGCTATGGATTTCAGATTCTGACGCGAAAGCGCCCCTCCCCCTGGCGGGGGGAGGCCGGGTGGAGGGTGTCTTTGGCATGACCCTCTTCCTCGTCCGCCGCATTGCCGGGTTTGCGGCCACGATTTTCGTGGCGGCGCTGATCATCTTCCTGTTGCTCGACCTGCTGCCCGGCGATCCGGCGCGGTTCGTTCTGGGGATCAATGCCAGCCCTGAGGCTGTCGCCGCGCTGAGGGTGCAGATGGGGCTCGATGCGCCCGCGCTTGAGCGGTTCCTGCGCTGGGTCGGGGGCATGCTGGTGGGCGATTTCGGGCTTTCGACCACGCAAAGGCTGCCGGTTGCCGAGCTGATCGCCGAGCGCATGGCGGTGACGCTGCCGCTGGCCCTGATCGCCATGGTAGTTTCGGTAGTGGTCGGACTGCCGATCGGCATTTTGGCGGCGATGCGGCGCGGCAAGGCGACCGACACCGCGCTGATGATACTGGCGCAAACCGGGGTGGCGATCCCCAATTTCTGGTTCGGCATGCTGCTGACGCTGGTCTTTGCGGTGGGATTGCGCTGGTTGCCCACCGGGGGGTTTGTGCCCTGGCACGAGGATGCGGGCGCAGCGGCGCGCGCGCTGATCCTGCCGGGACTGGCGCTGGCCCTGCCGCAAGCTTCCATTCTGGCTCGGGTAATGCGCACGGCGCTGGTGGACGTGACGGAACAGGACTTCATCCGCACGGCGCGGGCCAAGGGCCTGACCAAAGGAGAGGCGATCTGGCGGCATGGCGTGCGCAATGCGCTTTTGCCTGTGCTGACTATTCTGGGCCTGCAATTTGCCTATCTGATCGCCGGCACCGTCATCGTGGAGAATGTGTTCTTCCTGCCCGGCCTGGGCCGACTGATCTTCACCGCGATTTCCGAGCGTGATCTGGTTCTGGTGCGGGGGGCAACAATCGTGCTGGTGGTCGTCACCACGGCCACGATGCTGATCGTCGACATGGCCTATGCTCTGGTCGATCCGCGGCTGAAGGGGCGTGACGCATGAATTGGCGGCAAATCCTGCGGCATCCGAGCCTGGCTGTCGGACTGACGGCGGCAGCCATGTTTGCCCTGTTGGGCCTGGTGTCGCTGTGGTGGACGCCCTACCCCATCGAGCAGATCAGCATTGCCCGGCGCTTCCTGGGACCAATGGCGGATCATTGGCTGGGCACCGACCATTTGGGCCGGGACATGCTGTCACTTGTCATGCGGGGTACATTGACCAGCTTTGTCGTGGCGGCGCTGGGCGTGTTGATCGGCGTTGTTATCGGTGTGCCGCTTGGGTTGGCCGCGGTGGCCTGGGGCGGGCTGGTGGAATGGCTAGTGCTGCGCTTTTCAGACCTGACCTTTGCGTTTCCCGCGGTGATCGTGGCCATTCTGATCGCGGCGCTGGCCGGACCTGGGGAAACCAATGCCATTGTTGCTATCGGCATCTTCAACATTCCCGTGTTTGCCAGGGTGGCGCGGGGCGGCGCGCTGGCCATCGCCACACAGGATTACGTCGCCGCCGCCCGGCTTGCGGGGCTAGGCAATGCCGCGATCGCTGCGCGGCATTTGCTGCCTAACATCATGAGCCTACTGATCGTGCAAGGCACAATCCAGCTCTCACTCGGCATCCTGGCCGAAGCGGGGCTGAGCTATATCGGGCTGGGTACGCAGCCGCCGGCAACGAGCCTGGGGCTGATGCTGCGCGACGCGCAGAGCCTGTTTTTGATCCACCCCAGCCTGAGCGTGGTACCGGGGTTGACCATTGTGCTCATCGTGATTGCGCTCAACATTGCCGGCGACGGACTGCGCGACGCCATAGACCCGCGCCTGCGTCATCAAGGACTGAACCATGGCGCTGGTTGAAATAGAGCACCTCAGCATCCGCTTTGAGGGGACGCCGGCCGTTTCGGATCTCTCCCTCAGGATCGAGAGCGGCGAGCGTTTTGGCATTATCGGGGAAAGCGGCTCAGGCAAGTCGCTGACTGCGCTCTCGATTGCCGGGTTGTTGCCCGAATCGGCGCGGGTCAGCGGCAGCGTATCGTTCGACGGCGCGCCGTTGCCAGCGGACGAAACCAAGCTGGCGCGTCTCAGGGGCAAACGGATCGGCATGGTATTCCAGGAGCCCATGACGGCGCTCAATCCGCTGATGACGATCGGCGAGCAGATCGAGGAAGCCATCACGCTGGCGGAGGTTGCCGAGGTGATGGCGGTGGTGTTGCCAAAGCTGATGGAGGAGGTGGGGCTGGCGCCCGGGCATGTCGGGCGCTATCCGCATCAGCTTTCGGGAGGCCAGCGGCAGCGCGCCATGATCGCCATGGCGCTGGCCAGCCAACCCGAGTTGATGATCGCCGACGAGCCGACGTCAGCGCTGGATGCCATCACCCAGCGCACGGTGCTCGACCTGATCTCGGACATCTGCAAGCGCCGGAACATGACCCTGCTCTTCATCAGCCATGACATCAGGGCCGTTGCGAGGCTGTGCTCACGTGTCGGTGTGATGCATGAGGGCAGGCTGGTGGAGGAAGGAAGCACCGAAACCATTTTCACGGCCCCGCAGGCCGACTACACGCGAAAGCTGCTGGCCGCCAGCCGGATAGAACGTCGCCGGGCCACTCCCCCGGAAAGCCGGACGGATGAAGGTCCGATCCTTGAGACGAAGCGGCTCAGCCGTGTCTATCGGCAGGGTGGTCTGTGGCCTTGGCGCGACGCCCCGGTGCGGGCCGTTGATGGGGTCGACTTGAGCATCGCTGCCGGGGAATGCGTGGCGCTGGTGGGGCCGTCGGGTTGCGGCAAGACCACGCTGGCGCGGATGATCGTGGGGCTCGATAATGCCAGCACCGGGCAACTGGTGTTCGATGGGATGCCCTATCGGGGCCGGGATTTGCCGCCGCGGTTGCGGGCCGGCACATCACTGGTGTTCCAGGACCCGTTCAGCAGTTTTGACCCGCGCATGACCATTGGCGCGTCGCTGGGCGAGCCGCTGCATCTGCTGGGTCGAATGGCGCGCGAAGAGCGCGCGGCGCGACTGGCAGAGGCGATTGAGGCGGTTGGGCTCGGTGCGGCGATGCTGGAGCGCTATCCGCACGAATTTTCCGGCGGACAGCGCCAGCGTCTGGCCATTGCCCGAGCCCTGGTCACCCGGCCGCGCCTGGTGGTGCTGGATGAACCGGTCTCGGCGCTGGATATGTCGGTTCGCGGTGAGGTGCTCGGTCTGCTATCGCGGCTTCAGCAAGAGCATGGCCTGACCTATCTCATCATCAGCCACGATCTCGACATGGTCGCGGCCATGGCTGACCGGGTGCTGGTGATGGAAAAGGGACGTATTGTCGAAGAGGGTGCGCCTGAACGGCTGTTTGCACAGCCGCAACATGCGCTGACCAAAGCACTCGTCGCTGCCCGACTACCGGAGATCGCGGCCTGAGACGGGCGCTAATTGGGTTTGTGCAGCAAATGGAGCAGCACGGCGGTGCGGGCAATCACCATGGGCATGTTCTCATGCATCTCGTCGAACTCTGCCCATTCCTCGTCGCCCGCTGTATCGTCGGGACGCGTATCGGGCTGAGCCAGCATCAGGGCAGATGCCAGTCCCATTGCGGCTTCTCCCTGGATGTCGCTCTCGGTATCGCGCAACAGATCGTCCCAGGCCTCGAAGCGCAAGAGCATGGCCTGCTGAAAGCCAGCGATCCACACCTCCCAGATGATGTCGTCGCTCTCTTCGTCCACCTCGAAGAGCGGCGCATAGGTATCGGCGGCCAGTTCGGCATTGATTTCGGCCAGTCGCGTCTCGATCAGGGCGGCGATCTCCTCGCTGCCGCTGCGCAGGACGCCGCGTTCATCGGTCAACCAGTCAAAAGGCCACCATTCCCCATTGGCAACGGGCTCGGGGCCGACCGCCAGGCAACAGAGGAACCCGTCCAATTCCGAAAGCAGCATGGACTGCTCTCCGACCTCATCGAGAAGCTGTTCAAGCCGAAGCAGCGATGGCGAGAGTTCGGCGTATTCCTGTTCCATGCAAAAAGGGTCCTGAGGGTTCTCAATCCCTCAGGACCCTACAGGATTAGGGCGCGTTGTGCAGCAGGCCCTGAAAGGCGCGATAGCTGGATTTGGGGGTGCGCTTCTGGGTCTCGTAGTCGACATGAACAAGACCGAAACGCTTGTTGTAGCCCTCGGCCCATTCGTAATTGTCGAGCAGTGACCAGGCAAAATAGCCCCGCACATCAGAGCCGGCTTCGCGCGCGGCGAGCACGGCCTTGAGGTGGTCCTCGTAATATTTGGTGCGGCGCGGATCGTTGTCGCCCTCGACTTCGGCCATGCCGTTCTCGGTGACGTAGATCGGCAGCTTGGTGTAGTCATTGGAGACGCGGACCAGCAGGTCGGTGAGACCCTGCGGGTAGATTTCCCAACCGATATCGGTCTTTTCCAGCGGCCCCTTGACCTGCTCGGCGGGGCGGCCAGGTTCGGAAGAGGCCTGATATAGACCGCGTGTGTAGTAGTTGATGCCCAGCCAATCGATCGGACGCGAGACCACGGCCATATCGTCCTGATAGTTCGCCGGCAGATAGGGCGCGAGCCAGTCGGTCATTTCCTTGGGATACTGACCCTTGAGGACGCCGCCGAGATACCAGCGATTGAAGACCGCATCACCGAAATTTGCGGCCGATTTGTCTGCTTCGCTCTCGCTGGCGGGCTCGGATTTTTCGAGGTTGAGCACGATGCCGAGGTTCTTCGCGCCGGATGCACGAAGGGCATCGATTGCCGTGCCATGAGCGAAGAGCACGTGGTGCATGGCGCGCGCCGCCGCGCGCAGATCGCGATAGCCGGGGGCGTGGACGCCGAGGTAATGGCTGAGAAAGGCCACGCACCAGGGCTCGTTGATGGTCGCGGTGGCTTCAAGGCGATCGCCGAATTTCTGGGCTACCAGCGTGGCATAGTCGGCGAACCAGCTGGCGATGTCGCGGTTCATCCAGCCGCCGCGATCCTGCAGGGTCGAGGGCAGATCCCAGTGATAGAGCGTCGCATAGGGCTTGATGCCGCGCTCGAGCATGCCGTCGAGCAGACGATCGTAAAAATCGACGCCTGCCTGGTTGATGGCACCGGTGCCCTCGGGGATGAGGCGCGGCCAGGCGAAGGAGAAACGATAGGCATCGAACCCGCCATCGCGGATCAGGTCGAGGTCCTGCGGCCAGAGTTCGTAGTGGTTGCAGGCGTTCAGGCCGGTGTCGCCATTGTGGACATTGCCGGGCGTCGCCGCAAAAGTGTCCCAGATGGATGTGCCGCGCCCGTCGCCCTGCCCGCCTTCAATCTGATAGGCGGCGGTGGCCACGCCAAAGGTGAAATCGGAGCCGAAATCGCGGCGATCAAACGAGAACATATCCCCTCCATGCGGGCATTTTACCCTTGTGGGGAAGGCCGATAACATTCACGCGGGAGGTTATGCAATCGATTTCAGCAATCGATTTAAATGGTGTACGTGCCTCAAAGTGCCAGGGTGTGGCGAAGGATTTCATCCACCTGACCCAGCACTGAATCCGGGATCATGCCAATGGGGTCGGCATGGCTTGCTTCAATGGTGGCGATCTTGGCCGGGCGAATGACCGACGGTGCGGGCAAGCCGCATTGGGCGAAAATATCGACCAGAGACACATCACCCGGCCAGGGCCGATTTGCGGCGCTGGTGATCATCACCACCCAGAGCAGATGTGAGGTATCGCTGAAGTGGGGGGCGGAGACCACCAATGCCGGGCGACGTTGCTGGACGGGACGATTGGTATAGGGAAATGGAACCCTGACAAGGGTGCCTCGCTCAAAGATCGGCATAGGCGTGCCGGTCGGCCTCGCTGTCCCACTCGCCAAAGGTCGCGAACGGATCTTCAGCGACTTCGCCGGATGCCCGGGTAAGGATGACCCGACCGTTTTCAATGACGTAGGCGATTTCGTCGCCTTCGCGCAGGTGCAGCGCGTTGCGCACCGCTTGCGGAATGGTGGTCTGGGCCTTGCTGGTCAGTTTGCTGGTGATCATTGAGGACCTCCTGCGCACATTGTAAGGAATTTCCTTGCCTACGCCAAGGTGGTGACCAGACGTCGGGCAATCGAGCGGTAGGCATTGGCCTCCGGGCCGTCGGGCGCGGTCACCAGTGGCGGTGTTCCGGCATCGGAGCCCTCGCGGATCGACATGACCAGGGGGACATGGCCAAGGAAGGGGATTTCGAGACGCTCGGCGGCCTTCTCGGCGCCTCCGGTGCCGAAGATGTCGTAACGGTTGCCGGTGTCTGGGGCGATGAAATAGCTCATGTTTTCAACCAGACCGAGCACCGGCACGGACATGCGGCGCAGCATGTCGATGGCCTTTTGCGCGTCGATCAGCGCCAGGTCCTGTGGGGTCGAGACGATGACCACGCCATCAACGATGGTCTGCTGGAACAGCGCAATATGGATGTCACCTGTGCCGGGGGGGAGATCGATGATGAGACAGTCGAGCCCGCCCCAATCGGTCTCGCGCAGGAGCTGGCGCAAGCCCGAGGTGGCCATGGGGCCGCGCCAGACCACAGCCTGACCGGGCACCAGCATGGAGCCGATGGACATGACCTTGAGGCCGAAGGCGTCATGCGGGGTGAAGATGCCGTCGTCACGGATTGCCGGCTTGCCCTCAATGCCAAGCAGCTTGGGGATGGACGGTCCATAAAGATCGGCGTCGAGCACGCCGACTTTCAGGCCCTCGGCGGCAAGCGAGAGCGCAATATTGACTGCTGTCGTCGACTTGCCCACGCCACCCTTGCCGGAGCCGACAGCGATGATGCGCTTGACGCCATCCACACGCGTCTTGCCATGCGGCTGGGCCGCACCGTGTCCGAACTTGGGCGCGTTGGATTTCTCTGCGGTCAGTGACACCATGACCTTGCGGGGGCCGCCCAGCGCCTGGGCGCGCTTTTGGGCCTCCTCGCGTGCCGGCCCGAATGCAGCTTCCATGCCCGGGGCTACGGCGATTGCAAAGGCAATGGCGCCGGGTGTGACAATGATGTCGGACAGGCCGCCATAGCTAGCAAGATCACCGCCGCCGGGGATTTCGACGTCGGCAAGTGCAGTCTTGATCTGGGCGGCGAGATCAGCGTCGGCCATGCGGAGTTCCCAAAAGAAAAGACCCCACCCCGAACTTGTCGAAGGGCGGGGTCTGAATGCGGAGCGAAAGCCCTTTACAGGATCGACTGGCCGGTGGCCTTCCAATCCTTGAGGAAGCCTTCGATGCCCTTGTCGGTCAGCGGGTGCAGGGCCAGCTTCTTGATCACGTCGGGCGGGATGGTGGCGACGTCAGCACCGGCGAGAGCTGCCTGGGTGACATGGTTGGCCGATCGGATCGAGGCAGCCAGAATCTGGGTCTCGAACTGGTAGTTGTCGTAGATGGTGCGGATGCTTTCGATCAGCTCCATGCCGTCGATATTGATGTCGTCGAGGCGGCCGATAAAGGGCGAGATATAGGTCGCGCCAGCCTTGGCAGCCAGCAGCGCCTGATTGGCGGAGAAGCAGAGCGTGACGTTGGTCTTGGTGCCCTTTTCCTTGAAGTACTTGGTGGCCTTGAGGCCATCCAAAGTCAGGGGCAGCTTGATGACAACGTTGGACGCGATCTTGGCCAGGGTTTCGCCCTCGGCAACCATGCCGTCATATTCGAGCGACGCGACTTCGGCCGAAACCGGGCCGGGGACGATGTCGCAAATCTCGGCAATCACTTCCTTGAAGTCGCGGCCAGATTTGGCAATCAGCGACGGGTTGGTGGTCACGCCGTCGAGCAGCCCGGTATCGTGAAGCTCCTTGATGGCGGCGGTATCTGCAGTGTCGACGAAGAACTTCATCGTTCCCTCCTAAAAACTCGAATTCTGTCTGGCGCTTAGACCAGATTTAGACATGGCCGCGGGTTGCCGCAAGCCACTGGATCAGCGAATGGCGGCCAAAACGGCTTCGGCCAGATCGCCAACGCGATCTTCCGGGATGCCGGCAACATTGATGCGACTATCCGAAGTCATATACACCCCATTTTCGGCCTTAAGATGATCAACCGCCTCGACCGGCAGGCCAAGCAGCGAAAACATGCCGCGGTGATCGGCGACAAAGTCGAAATCGCTTGAGTTCGAGCGCTCGCGAATGGCTGCAGCCAGCTTTTCGCGCAACACGATCATGCGATTGCGCATCTCGGCCAGCTCGGCCTCCCATTCAGCGCGCAGGTCTGCGTCCTCGAGAATGGTGCGGATGATCTCGGCACCATGATCGGGCGGCTGTGAATAGGCGCCGCGAATGATGTTGAGGAGCTGGGAGTTGGTCACGTCGGCCTGCTCGCCATCGCGGGCGACGAGAATGGCGGCGCCAATGCGCTCACGATATAGACCGAAATTCTTCGAGCCGGAAAAGGCGATCAGCGCTTCGGGAACCGAGGCAAGTATCTGGCGGGTGCCATAGGCGTCGGGCTCGATACCATCGCCGAAGCCGAGATAGGCCAGATCGATGAAGGGCAGTGCGCCGGTGCGGGCGAGACTTGCGGCCACCTGGTCCCACTGTTCGTTGTTGAGATTGGCGCCGGTGGGGTTGTGGCAGCACCCATGCAGCAGAGCGACATCGTCCGGACCAAGCTTGTCGAGCGCGGCCAGCATCTCATCGAACTTCACTGCGCGGGTGGCGGGATCGAAATAGGGGTAAGTGGCTACCTTGAGGCCCGAGCCGATGGCGATGGGGTTGTGGTTGGCCCAGGTGGGATCGGAAACATGGACCGTGGCGCCGGGACGGGCGCGATTGACCAGTTGCATCAACACCCAGAGCGAGCCGGTGCCACCGGGAGCTTGGGCGACGCGAACGCGGGCCCGATCCACGCTATCAGCCAACACAAGATCGAGTACGGCGGCGCCGAAACCCTTGTTGCCGGCGATGCCGAGATAGGACTTGGTCTTCTCGTTCGAAAGCATGCGCTCTTCGGCCTTGCGGACCGAGGACATGATCGGCGTTACGCCTTTTTCGTCCTTATAGACACCGACGCCGAGGTCGATCTTGGTGGGGCGGGAGTCGGCAGCGTATTCGCCCATAAGCGCCAGAATCTTGTCGCCAGGGGCCTTGGAGAGGGTTTCGAACATTTTTTCCGAAGATCCGGTGAGAAGGCGCGGCCTTTATAGGCCGCATGGGATAATTTGCAAATTGAGCGCTAGCGTTTAACGCCGGATTTCTCCAGCTCCGCTGTCAGTTGCGGCAGGATTTCGAAGAGATCGCCGATCAGGGCCACATCGGCGATCTTGACGAGTGGCGCTTCCGGATCGGTGTTGATGGCGATGATCTTCTTGGCGCCCTGAATGCCGGCGAGATGCTGCAGCGCCCCAGAAATACCGACAGCGATATAGAGATCCGGCGCGATGATCTTGCCGGTCTGACCAACCTGCCAGTCATTGGGGGCGTAGCCTGCATCGACGGCGGCGCGGGTGGCGCCAACAGCCGCACCCAGCGTCTTGCCGAGGGCTTCGACAAGTTTAAAGCCTTCTGCAGAACCGACCGAGACGCCGCCACCTACCACTATCTGCGCGGTTGAGAGATCGGGAATATCGCTTTGGGTGCGATGGGCGGCGATGAAGCGGGCCGCGGAGGCAATTTCGGTATCGAGCGTCTCAACCGGCGCCGCATTGCCCGACGCCGCAGGCCGGAAGGCAGAAGCGCGGAAGGTCAGCACATGTTTTTGCTGCGGGTCGGTGACGGTTTCGAGCGCATTGCCGGCATAGATGGGCCGGACGAAGCAATTGGCGCCTTCGATGGCGACGATGTCGGTGACCGGCTGGACGTCGAGCTTGGCGGCGAGGCGCGGCATGACATCCTTGCCCGTAGTCGAGGCTGAGGCGGCGATGAACGTATAGCCTTCGGCCAGGCTGGCGAGCA
>Ga0208522_1001643_pt1 | contig 14241 bp, 10 predicted proteins | sample ETNtaG_25_FD_185763 | JGI IMG/M metagenome (GOLD analysis project Ga0208522, IMG submission 185763) | Marine microbial and viral communities from oxygen minimum zone, Eastern Pacific Ocean - ETNP201302SV86 (SPAdes) (version 2) | ecosystem: Environmental > Aquatic > Marine > Oceanic ... | reverse complement strand
TGCAGCACACTGGCAAAGGCGCGATTGCCGTTGAGCAGCGAAAGGCTCCGCCGTTCCTGCGCCGTCGCGTGCAACTGCGTTGCCTCAGCATGGACCAGCCTGCCATTGCGGCGGATGCGCCAATTGTCGCGCAGCAGGGCGTCGGCGGCATCTTCACCCATGGCGTCACGTCCGAGCAGAATGGCCTCGATGGCGGTCAGCGTGGCGCCTTCGTCCAGATCGACCTCCAAGTGGCGGTCGAGCTTGCTGGCGGCAAAAAGAATGGTTTCCTGCGGCAGCCAGTCGAGATGGCCGCCGGCGCCGACTTTCAGTCTGGTTTCCACGCGCCCGAAATCGCCGGTCGAGCGGTAGCTGCGCTCGCAGGCCTGAGTGGTGAGGACCATGTGACCGCCGGGGGCCATATCCGCGCTCCATTGCAGATGGTCGCCGCCGGTAATGCCGCCGGCGGTGTTGATCAGCACGGCTTCGAGGTTGCTCGAATGGGTATTGGGCAGACGGATCTTGCCACACCCCTCCTGGAACAAAGTGGCAAGGCGCGTGCGCTCGCCGACCTGCTTGGCCGCGATGCGGCCGATGCCGCGAGCGCGCTGCAATGTGGGGCCGTTCACGATTTCTGCCTCGGCAAAATTCATTGCAACGATCCGGTGGGGTTGCCGTTGAGGGGGTGAGCAGACGCTCTTTCAGAGATAATTTTCAAAAGGTTATACCAAATGACCATTAAATCTGCACTTTCCGCTATCGCCCTTTCCGCTGGCCTGATCGCAACTCCGGTCTTTGCCCAGGGCATGATGATTGGTACCCAGACCGTTGCTGAAGCGGATGTCGAGGCCGTCAAGGCTCGCTGCGCCGACCTGAAGCTCGCTGCCGAGACCGAGTCGCTGTCCAGCACAGACACCAATAACCCAAACGATGATGCAACCGCTGACGACACCGTGGCAGGCGACGCTGCAATCGACAACGTCCCCGCTACCGACTCCGAAACCGCCACTTCTGTGGACCTTGGCATCATCACCCTGGCCGAATGCGAGGCCGACGGCTGGTTCGACATGTAATCGGATCACCTCCGTATCAAAGGCGCCCGGCTTCGGTCGGGCGTTTTTTTATGTCTAGACCATCAAGTGCCGTCTGACTTCGGGCAGATCGAGATCTGCCGCCGGCCCGGTATGCATGATCTCGCCGCGGTCCATGACATAGATGTCATCCGCAATCTCCCGGCAGAAATCGAGAAACTGCTCCACCAGCAGGATGGTCATGCCCTTTTCATCGCGCAGAAATTGCAGTGCGCGACCGATATCCTTGATGATCGAAGGCTGGATGCCCTCGGTCGGTTCATCGAGCACCAGCACCTTGGGCCGGGTGACCAGCGCGCGGCCAATGGCCAGTTGTTGCTGCTGACCGCCCGACAGGTCGCCCCCCCGACGGCCCAGCATGGATTTCAGAACCGGAAACAGCTCGAAGATGTATTCGGGCACGTTACGCTCGGACCGTGCAAGCCCCGCATAGCCGGTCTCGAGATTCTCTTTGACGGTGAGCAGGGGGAAGATTTCGCGGCCCTGCGGCACATAGCCGATGCCCATGCGGGCGCGCTTATAGGGCGGGGTTCTCTTGAGCACTTCCTCGCCGAAGGTGATGTCACCAGCAGATAGGTGATTGATACCGGTGATGGCCCGCAAGGTGGACGACTTGCCCACGCCATTGCGACCCAGCACGGCCGTGATCTTTCCCGGCTGGCAGGTGAGGGAGATGCCCTTGAGCGCCTGTGCGGCACCGTAGTGCAGGTCGATGGAATTGATTGAGAGTGCAGCTGCCATTCTCATCTCCCCAGATAGCGTTCAATGACGACAGGGTTGGCGCTGACCTGGTCCAGCGAGCCCTCGGCCAGCACAGCGCCTTCTGCAAGGCACACCACGCGCGAGCCCAGTTCGCGGACAAAGCTCATATCATGCTCGACCACGACGACCGAACGGGTCCGGGCGATTTCGCGCAGCAGTTTGGCTGTTTCCTCGGTCTCACTATCGGTCATGCCGGCGACCGGCTCGTCAACCAGCAAGAGCTTTGGATCCTGGGCCAACAACATACCGATCTCGAGCCATTGTTTCTGGCCGTGGCTGAGATTGGCGGCGAATTCGTCCTTACGCGCGATGAGACGGACCGTCTCGAGGATTTCGGTGATCCGCGCCACATCATCGTCATTGGCGGTGTAGAACAGGGTCGAGAAGATGCCGCGGGGCTTTTTCAGCGCCATTTCGAGATTGTCCCAGACCGTGTGGCTCTCGAACACGGTCGGCTTCTGGAACTTGCGACCAATACCCAGATTGGCGATGGCGGCCTCGTCCAGCCTGGTCAGGTCGGTGCGGCCGTCAAACAGCACCTGGCCTGTGTCGGGCCTGGTCTTGCCGGTGATGATGTCCATCATGGTGGTCTTTCCGGCGCCATTGGGGCCGATGATCGCCAGCATCTCGGCTGGCTTGACGATGATGGCGAGGTTGTTGATCGCCTTGAAGCCGTCAAAGGCAACCGAGACGCCGTCAAGATAGAGCATGGTATCGGTGTGCGCGCTCATGGCCTTTACTCCGCCGGCTTGGGTTGGGCTTCGTGGCCGAAGCTGGCGGGGTCTTCGCCGCGCTCGATATCTGCGGACTGGGCGGGCGTGGGTGGGGCCGGCCGTTCCGCGGGCTCGGTTCTGCGGCGCGTCCTGCCCCACGCCTGGTGCCACAGGCCCACAATGCCCTTGGGCAGGAACAGCGTGGTGAAGACGAACAGCGCGCCCAGGGCAAACAGCCAGAGCTCGGGCAGGGTGGTGGTGAACCAGGATTTGCCCAAATTGACCACGATGGCGCCGACGATCGGGCCGATCAACGTGCCGCGTCCACCCACGGCCGTCCAGATCACCACTTCGATGGAATTGGCCGGGTCAAATTCGGAGGGGTTGATGATGCCCACCTGCGGGACATAGAGCGCGCCAGCAATGCCAGCCATGATCGCAGAGACGGTAAAGGCGAAGAGTTTCACATATTCAACGCGATAACCGAGGAAGCGGGTGCGGCTTTCCGCGTCGCGCACCGCGATCATCACCTTGCCTAGCTTGGAATTGACGATCATCGAACAGACCAGCACCGACATCGCCAGGGCAATGGCGGTCGCTGCGAAAAGCGTGGCGCGGGTGCTCTGCGCCTGCACCGAAACACCCAGAATATCCTTGAAGTCGGTCAGCCCGTTATTGCCGCCAAAGCCCATATCGTTGCGGAAAAAGGCCAGTAGCAGGGCGAAGGTCATCGCCTGGGTGATGATGGAGAGATAGACGCCCGTGACGCGGCTGCGGAAGGCGAAAAAGCCGAACACAAAGGCCAGCAGGCCGGGAACGAACACAACCATCAGCATGGCGAACCAGAAATTGTCCATGCCCAGCCAGAACCAGGGCAGTTCGGAATAGTTCAGGAAAACCATGAAGTCGGGCAGCACCGGATTGCCGTAGACGCCCCGGCTGCCGATCTGGCGCATGAGATACATGCCCATGGCATAGCCGCCCAGCGCGAAGAAGGCGCCGTGTCCGAGCGAGAGAATGCCGCAATAACCCCAGACCAGGTCCAGCGCGAGCGCGAGGATCGCATAGGCCAGATACTTGCCCATCAGCGAGACGAGGTAGGTCGGCACATGGCCGAACTGACCCGGCGGGATCAGCAGGTTAGCCATGGGCACAAGAACGGCGACGGCCAGGAAGATGCCGATGACCCAGATGGCCTTTTTGTCGAGCGCGCGGAACAGGGCTTGGGTCAGCATGCAAGTTCTCCGGGGGTCGGGAGGGGAGGCAAGACGATCATTGTTCCACTGCCCTTCCCTTGAGAGCGAACAGACCCCGAGGACGTCGCTGGATGAACAGGATGATCAGTACCAGGATCAGGATCTTGCCCAGCACGGCCCCTGCATAGGGTTCGAGGAACTTGTTGGCGATGCCCAGGGTCAGCGCGCCGACCAGCGTGCCCCAGAGATTACCGACTCCGCCAAAGACCACGACCATAAAGCTGTCGATGATGTAGTTCTGGCCCAGATTGGGGGAGATGTTGTCGATCTGGGTCAGCGCTACGCCGGCGAGGCCGGCAATGCCGGAGCCGAGACCAAAGGTCATGGCATCGACAAAGGGCGTGCGAATGCCCATGGCAGAGGCCATACGGCGGTTTTGTGTGACTGCGCGCATCTGCAGGCCGAGTGGCGTGCGGTTGAGGATCAGCAGCAACATGAAGAATACGATCAGCGCGAAGATGACGATCCAGAACCGGCCATAGGTGATCGAGAGCCCGAAGAACTCGGTCGAGCCCGACATCCATGTTGGGGCGATGACCATCTGGTTGGTCGGACCAAAAATCGAGCGCACGGTCTGCTGCAGGATCAGCGACAGGCCCCAGGTGGCGAGCAGGGTTTCAAGCGGACGGCCATAGAGCCAGCGGATGATGCCGCGCTCGATGCCGACCCCGATCGCACCGGTGACCAGGAAGGCGCAGGGCAGGGCGATGAGTAGGGAATAGTCGAGCAGGCCGGGAAAGTTCTGGCGAATGACTAACTGAACGATAAAGGTGGTGTAGGCACCCAACATGACCATTTCGCCATGTGCCATGTTGATGACGCCCATGACCCCGAAGGTTATGGCCAGACCAATGGCGGCCAGCAGCAGGACCGAGCCGAGCGAGAGGCCAAACCAGACATTTTGCAGCGCACCCCAGATGGCGCGTTCCTGTTCGAGGCCAGCAATGGCCGACTGGATCGCCGGCGCCAGTTCTCCGGGCGCGTCATTGAGCGCCGCATTGAGGACGGTCAGCGCATTGCGGCCGGCGCCCGAGGCGACTAACGGCACGGCGGCCCGACGATCCTCTATGCTTTGCTCCTCATCGCCCAAAATAGTGACGGCGCGAGCGGCCTGCATGGCGGCAAGCACTTTGGCGTCGGCTTCGGCAGCGATGGCTTCGTCGAGCAAGGCAACATTGGCCGGATCGGGATTGGCGAGAAAACCCTGCGCGGCGGTGAGGCGGCGGGCCGGATTGTCACTCATCAGCGTCATGCCGGCCAGGGCGGCTGCGATATCGCGCCGCAAGCCATTATTGACGCGGATCTTGGAGAGATCTGCATCGGCCCGCAGATCGACGGTCTCGCCCGTAAGTGGGTCGAGATAGGCCGAGCCGCGTTCGATCAGGACGACGCCCGAGGTTTCTTCGAGATAAAGATTGCCATCGCCCAGGGCGGTCAGAACCGGAACCACCGTGTCGCTACCGGTCGCGGTGAGATCGGCGACAATCTGTTTGAGTTCGCGCAGGTTCGCCTCGCCCATATCCTGGATCGCGGCGGGAATGTCTGTCGCTGCATCTTGTGCGCGGAGCGTGTTAGCAGGCAGCAGCAGGAACGGCAGGGCCAGAAGCACCAGGCGGAGAGCGCGGAGGATCAGCATCGCGGGGCAAGTCCTTGTCGTTCGGGAAAGTCGAGTCGGCAGGGGCGACGTCGCCCCTGCCCAGGTCAGGCAAACTGCCTCACATCGCCGAGCCGCAGCTCTCGGTTTCGGTGTTGTAGTTGCCGCAGTTGATTGGGGCGGTCCAATCGGCATCGAGCATGGCGCTCTCGGGCAGGAAATCGGACCAGGCGTCGCCCGGGACGAGGTCTTCGGTTTCCCAGACCACGAAGAACTGACCGTCGTCCTGAATTTCACCGATCAGCACCGGCTTGGTGATGTGGTGGTTGGGGAGCATGGTGGCCATGCCGCCGGTCAGGTTCGGGGTCTCTAGGCCGACAATGGCGTCGATGACGGCGTCTGCATCGGTGGTGCCGGCAGCTTCCACGGCCTTGACCCAGAGGTTGAAGCCGATCAGATGGGCTTCCATCGGGTCGTTGGTGACGCGGTCTTCCGAACCGATGAATTCCTGCCAGTCAGCGATGAACTGCTCGTTTTCCGGGGTATCCACGGACATGAAGTAGTTCCAGGCGGCCAGGTGACCCACCAGCGGGGTGGTGTCGAAGCCGGAAAGTTCTTCTTCACCGACCGAGAAGGCCACCACGGGGATGTCCTCGGCAGCAACGCCCTGATTGCCCAGTTCGCGGTAGAACGGCACGTTGGCGTCGCCATTGATGGTGGAGACCACGGCGGTCTTCTTGCCTTCCGAACCGAAGGCGACAATGTCGGAGACGATGGTCTGCCAATCGGAATGACCGAAAGGCGTGTAGTTGATCATGATGTCTTCGGCGGCCACACCCTGGTCGAGCAGGTATTGCTCCAGGATCTTGTTGGTGGTCTGGGGATAGACATAGTCGGTGCCGGCCAACACCCAGCGCTCGACGCCTTCCTCATTCATGAGGTAGTCGACGGCGGGGATCGCCTGCTGGTTCGGGGAAGCGCCGGTGTAGAACACGTTGCGCTGAGATTCTTCGCCTTCGTACTGCACCGGGTAGAAGAGCAGCGAGTTGAGTTCTTCAAAGACGGGCAGCACCGATTTGCGGCAGACCGAGGTCCAGCAGCCAAAGACCGCATCGACTTCATCGACTTCGATGAGCTGGCGGGCCAGCTCGGCGGCCAGTGGCCAGTCCGAGGCGATGTCGACCACGACGGGTTCGAGCATCTTGCCCATGACGCCGCCCTTGGCGTTCTGCTGTTCGATCAGGAACAGCATGGTGTCCTTGAGCGTGGTTTCCGAGATGGCCATCGTGCCCGAGAGCGAATGCAGGATGCCGACCTTGATGGTGTCGTCCTGGGCCATGACCGGCACTGCAGACAGCGAGACGCTGCCAGCAAGAGCGGCGGCGAGCAAAGCGCTTTTCGCGCTGAAGTTCTTCATGAGTTTGTCCCTCTAGACCTATTGAGTCCCTCAAGACACCGGGAGGCGTCCTGTGGGCACACTGGGACATCTCTTAACGTTCGCCCTATACGTCGATTGACGTAACTGCTTGCCGCGTTGATTCCGGCTATCGGCGGAAAGCCCTGAAAAACCGCGTGATTTTTCTCAATTCCATGCTATTGAAGAGCTGGCGATTTTTTGGGCAGCGCGACGAACTGGTTAAGGCTTAGGCTTGAATGGCACGGCAACGGATCATCCCGGTCAGGCGCGAATACAATCGCTGGGTGGCCAACCAGACCCTGGAAGACTATGCCCTGCGCTTTACCGCCAAGTCGGCGCGCCGCTTCTCCAATGACCGGATATCGCAGACCGCCATCGGCGCCATTTCCTTCCTGGCGCTGGAGGCGATCGGTGGGGCGATCACGCTCAGCTACGGCACCTCCAATGCGCTGATCGCGATTCTCGTCGCCTCCATCGCCATTTTGCTGGTTGGCGTGCCGATCTCGCGCTATGCGACCCGGCACGGCGTCGATGTCGACCTGCTCACGCGCGGGGCCAGCTTTGGCTATATCGGCTCGACGATCACTTCGCTGATCTATGCCAGCTTCACCTTCATCCTCTTCGCCATCGAGGCCTCGATCATGTCGAGCGCGCTGGAACTCGCCTTCGGTATTCCGCTCTGGATCGGCCATATCATTTCGGCGCTGGTGGTGATCCCGCTGGTGACGCATGGCATCCGCATGATCTCCTCGTTCCAGATGCTGACCCAGCCAATCTGGATCGTGCTCAATATCCTGCCCTTCTTCTTCATCGCCTTCATGGATTGGGAGAAGTTCGACCTGTGGCGCGCCTTTGCCGGGCTCGGAGAGCCGGAAGGCGCTGCGGGCAGCATCGCGCCGTTCGAAATCGCCAAGTTTGGAGCGGCCTCGGCGGTCATTCTGGCGCTGATGACCCAGATCGGCGAGCAGGTGGACTTCTTGCGCTTCCTGCCCGCAGAGGGCGCGCCGAAATGGCGGCACAAGATCGGCATCTTCCTGGCCGGGGCCGGATGGGTGGTGGTTGGTGCGCCAAAACTGATCGCGGGCTCGTTCCTGGCGTTCCTGGCGCTCTCCGCCGGTGTTTCTCCCGAGCATGCATCGGAGCCCGGTTATATGTATGCCGTCGCCTTTGGCTACATGATCCCCAATGAGTTCGTGGCATTGATGCTGATGGCCGTCTTCGTGGTGGTCAGCCAGCTCAAGATCAATGTGATGAACGCCTATGCCGGCTCGCTTGCCTGGTCGAACTTCTTCTCGCGCCTGACGCACAGCCATCCGGGGCGTGTGGTCTGGCTGCTGTTCAATGTCGCCATTGCGCTGTTGCTGATGGAACTGGGCATTTACCGGCTGCTCGAAGAGACGCTGGGCATCTTCTCGATCATTGCCATGGCCTGGCTCTGCTCGATTTCGGCGGATCTTTTCATCAACAAGCCCCTGGGCCTGGCGCCGCCGGGCATCGAGTTCAAGCGCGCCCATCTTTATGACATCAATCCGGTCGGCGTCGGCTCCATGCTTTTGTCCGTCATTGTCGCGCTGACCGCCCATTTCGGGGTCTTTGGCGAGATGGCCTCGGCGCTCTCGCCCTATATCGCCTTGATCGTCTGCTTCATCGCCTCTCCGGCCATCGCCTGGGCAACAAAGGGCAAGTATTACCTCGCCCGCAAGCCGCGCAAGCAGTGGCAGTCCAGGCAAACGCTCACCTGCTCGATCTGCGAACACCCGTTCGAGCCCGAGGACATGGCCTGGTGCCCGGCCTATGCAGCGCCAATCTGTTCGCTGTGCTGCTCACTCGATGCGCGTTGCCACGACATGTGCAAGCCACACGCGCATTTCCGTGCGCAGACCCATGCAGTGGCCGCGAGCATCCTGCCGGAATGGGCCATCGACAGATTGCAGTCCAGGCTGGGGCGCTACGGTATCTCGATGGCTATTGCCACGGCGATCCTGGGCGGCATTCTGGGTTTGATCTACTATTTTGCCAGTCGCTCGGCGCCCAATACGGCCGATGTGGTGGGCGGCACGCTGCTTGTCGTGTTCTTTGTCTTTGCGGTGGCCGCAGGGGTGATGACCTGGTTCCTGGTGCTGGCACATGACAGCCGCCTGGTGGCGGAAGAGGAAAGCTCGCGGCAGAATACGCTCCTCCTGAAAGAAATCGATGCGCATTCGAAAACCGATGCCGAATTGCAGCGCGCCAAGGAAAAGGCCGAGGCCGCCAATCAGGCCAAGAGCCGCTATGTGGTAGGCCTCAGCCATGAATTGCGCACGCCGCTCAATGCGGTGATGGGCTATGCGCAAATCCTTGAGCGCGACGCGCAGTTGCCGGAAAACCGGCGCGGCTCGGCCCAGGTCATTCGCCGCAGCGCCGAGCATCTTTCCGGGCTTATCGATGGCTTGCTGGACATCTCCAAAATCGAGGCGGGTCGACTCCAGGTCTATTCGAGCGAGGTCAATATCCAGGACTTCCTCGACCAGATCGTGGACATGTTCCGTCTGCAGGCGGAAGCCAAGGGGCTTGAATTCCGCCACGAGCGTGCCCGGGCGCTGCCCGATTATGTGCGCACCGACGAGAAGCGCTTGCGCCAGATTCTGGTCAACCTGCTCTCCAATGCCATCAAGTTCACCAGTACCGGCCACATCAGCTTCAAAGTCGGATACCGGATGCAGGTGGCGAGCTTTTCCGTCGAGGACAGCGGCAGCGGCATTGCTGCGGCGGATCTCGATCATGTCTTCGAGCCCTTCGTACGCGGAGAGGCCGAGCGCAACCGCTTCGCGCCGGGGCTGGGGCTGGGGCTCACCATCACCAAGCTGCTGACGGAGACGCTGGGTGGCGAAATCACCGTCTCAAGCGCGGTCGGGGAAGGGACGCGTTTTCAGGTGCGGCTGATGCTGACCAAAGTGGAACGCCCCGCCAACCGTGCGGCTCCGGCGCGCCAGATCAGGGGCTATGCTGGAGAGCGGCGCCTCATCATGGTGGTGGACGACAATGCCGATCATCGTCAGCTGATGCGGGAGATGTTGAGCCCGCTGGGCTTTGACGTGTTAGCGGCAGCGGACGGACCCAATTGCCTTGCCTTGCTCGAGGGCAACTCGCCTGACCTGTTCTTCATCGATATCCGCATGCCGGGCATGAGTGGGTGGGATCTGGTGCGGGTGTTGCGCGAGCGTGGCGTGGCGGCGCCTTTGATCATGCTATCGGCCAATATCGGCGACGGGGCCAACCCGGTCAGCGCTGATGCCGGGCATAGTGATACGCTGGCCAAGCCATTTGACCTCAGCCAGCTCATTGACCGGCTGAGCGCCCATCTGGCCCTGGAATGGGTGCATGTGGACCCCGATAGGGACCGCGGCGCAAAGGAAAAAATGCGGTCTCCGGGCGCAGAACACTTGCGTGACCTGGCCGCACTCAGTCAAATCGGCCATGTCAGGGGCATCGATGACAAGCTGGCCGAGTTGGCGGCCGATCCGGCCAATCTGCCGCTGGTTGAGGCATTGAAACGGCATATGCAGGAATTCGATTTCGACGGCTTTGCGGAAACTCTGGAGCGGGTGGGCCATGAGCCGGATTGAGCAGGAGCAGGACATCGTCCTTCTGGTCGACGATTCTCCTGAATCGCTCGGCTTTCTAACCACGGCGTTGGAACAGGCCGGCGTCACCGTATTGGTGGCGCGCAGTGGCGAAGCGGCGCTCAAGATCGTTGAGCGCGTGACGCCCGATGTGGTGCTTATGGATGCTGTGATGCCGGGGTTGGACGGGTTCGAAACCTGCCAGCGCATGAAGGCCCTGCCACCACTGGTCCATGTGCCGATCATCTTCATGACCGGGCTGACCGAGACCGAGCACGTGGTTCATGCCCTGGAGAGCGGCGGTGTCGATTATCTCTCCAAGCCGATCAGCGTGGACGAGCTGCGCGCGCGCATTCGAGTACATCTGGCCAATGCGCGGCGCGCGCAGAGCGCTCGAATTGCCCTGGATGCCGCAGGCCGGCATTTGGTGGCGTTTTCCATGGACGGCGCCGTGCTTTGGTCCACGCCACAGGCCAATCGGCTGCTCGAGCTGTCTGCGGGTGCATCGGGGCTGCAACAGACCATGTCCCGCTGCTTTGCGGATTGGCATGCTGCGGAGGGTGATCGACCGGCGCCGGGAGGCGGATTTGATCTCAGCACCGGCGAAAAGTCAGCACTCCAATTCGCCTTTCTGGGCGTTGTGGGCGGGGATGAATATCTCTTCCGCATCGCGCGCGCCCAGGAGGAAGGGCAGGAAGAGGTCCTGCGCCAGCAATTCGGTCTGACGCAGCGCGAAAGCGAAGTGCTGCTTTGGATCGGGCGCGGCAAGTCCAACAAGGATATCGGCGATATTCTGGGCCTCAGCCCGCGCACAGTGAACAAGCATCTTGAGCAGGTCTACGCCAAGCTGGGCGTGGAAAACCGTGCCTCGGCGGCCATCAAGGCGATCCAGTCGCTACAGGCGCCGTTCGAGCTTTAGCAGCGCATTACCGCCTACAGAATTCACAAACGCAATGTGATCCCGATTGCCGGGAACCGGTCGCATGTCTGGTCGTTGAGCAAGCGAACCGGACGCCTTGGATGATCCGGACCCGCTATGGTGGATCGCCAACAGAGCCTCCACCATCCGATCGGCGGCCGGCCGCAAAGGTTGACGCTCCTTTGTTGGCCGCCCCGGAGGGGCGCGAAACTTCGGTTTCGCGCCCTATTTTTTATTGGGATTCCCAACTACTGATTTGTCCGCAGATTGTTTTCCTCATTTGAGGATAAAATAGGAATCCTTCTGGTACTTTACGTTTACTAAGTTCGTCTCATCTCGAGGATTGGACGGGGGATATCCCGCAGGATGCTTGTCAACGCATTCCGCGGCGGCGCATTTGTCAGTCAACTGATGAATTTTCTGGAGACCGGAAGCCTTGTCCCCGCAGATCGATGCCACAGACCGGAAATTGTTGCGCGAGCTGCAGCGCGATTCCAATCGCAGTGTTCAAGTTCTCGGAGAGACGGTTGGGCTGTCTCCATCGGCCTGTCACCGGCGCATCAAGGCGCTGGAGGAGGCCGGACTTGTACAAGGCTACCGCGCCGAGCTCGATGCCGGCCGCCTTGGGTTCGCGATGCAATTCTTCATCGAGGTCGGGCTGACCAGCCAGAGCGAAGCGGCGCTCGAAGCCTTCGAGGCGGCTGTGCTGGACATTCCCGAAGTGCTCGAATGCCATCTGATGGCCGGTCAATCCGACTATATCCTGCGGGTGATCTGTCGTGACCACGAGGATTTCGAGCGTCTGCATCGCCGCTTGAGCGCGCGGCTACCGGGCGTTGCGCGCATTCATTCCAATATGAGCATCCGGCGGGTCAAAGCGCGTTCAGGCTTGCCGCTCTGAGATGATCGACAAAGAGGCGGCATAATGCCGAGAAATTGGGCAGCAGTGCTGACTGATGTCAAAATGATCAGAAATCACTTGCACCGTGGTGTTGGCTGCGCTTGATTTCTCCTCACAACAAACTGGGGACGTCATCATCATGCTTTCTCGCCGCCACTTCACCGCAGCTCTTGCTCTGGCAACCGGATTGTCCGTTTCCGGCCTGACGCTGCCCGCCCTGGCGCAGACCGACATCAAGTTCACCCTGGACTGGCGCTTCGAAGGGCCTGCCGCTGGCTTCCTCCTTGCCCAGGACAACGGCTATTTTGCCGATGAAGGGCTCAACGTGACCATTGATGTCGGCAACGGCTCGGTCGAGGCTATCCCGCGTGTCGCAACCGGTGCTTATCAGCTTGGTTTCGGAGACATCAATTCGCTCATCAAGTTTCTGGACGAAGACCCGTCCCAGCCGGTCAAGGCGGTGATGATGGTCTATGACAAGCCGGTGTTCTCGGTGGTGGGGCGCAGGTCGCTGGGCATCACCGAGGATCCCAAGTCTCTTGAGGGCAAGACGCTGGGCGCGCCGCCGCCGGATGGCGCCTTTGCTCAATGGCCAGCGTTCAAGGAGGCTGCCGGGATCGATGATAGCGACATCACCCTAGAATCCATCGGCTTCCCGGTGCGTGAGCCGATGCTGGCTTCGGGTGACGTGGATGGCGTGTTTGGGTTTGCCTTTTCGGTGATCCTCAACCTCAAGGCCAATGGGGTGCCGGACGAGGATATTGTGCCGCTGCTTTTCGCCGATCATGGGCTGAACCTTTATGGCAATGCCATCATGGTCAATGAGGCCTTTGCCGAGGAAAATCCGGAAGCCGTAAAGGGCTTCTTGCGGGCGCTGGCCAAGGGTTTTGCCGACGCCGTGGCGGATCCGGAAGCCGGGGCTGCTGCCGTATTGGCGCGCAACGAAATTCTCGACATCAACACCGAGACCGAGCGCCTGGAAATGGCCAATGAGATGAATATCAAGACCCCGTACGTGGTCGAGAACGGCTTTGGCGGCATCGACGAGGCGCGGCTGGCTGCGTCCATCGAAACGCTCAAGATCTCCATGGGCCTACAGGGCAATGTGACTGCCGCCGACATCTTCGATGCGCAGTATCTGCCCCCGGCAGAGGAGCGCATGCTGCCCTGATAGCGGCTTGCATTCCCGGGCGATAAGGGACGCCCGGGTCATCCGCCCCGAGCCATTCTTCCGAGGGAACGGGAATGGTTTCGGGGCGGTCCTGTTCTGCCTTGACTGGAGACGCCTATGGCCTCGCCCCTGGTTTCAATCGAAAATGTCGACATGCGCTATGGCGGGCCGGATGGCACGCTGGCGGTGAGTGGGCTCAATCTCAAAATTCAGCGCGGCGAATTCGTCGCCGTCGTCGGTCCCTCGGGCTGCGGCAAGTCCACGCTCATGAAGCTGACGACGGGGCTGCATATTCCGCAGTCCGGCTCGGTCATTGTAGCCAATAGCCAGGTGACCAAGCCGGTATCGATCGTGGGCATGGCCTTCCAGAATCCCACCATGCTGCCCTGGCGCACGACGCTGGAAAACATCCTGTTGCCGCTCGAGATCGTCGAGCGCCATCGCCACCGGCTGCGTGCGCACAAGGCGGAATATGTCGCCAAGGCGGAAAAGCTGCTTGAAACCGTCGGCCTCAAGGGGTTCGGCGAGAAATTTCCCTGGCAATTGTCTGGCGGCATGCAGCAGCGCGCGAATCTTTGCCGCGCGCTGATCCATGAACCCGAACTGCTGATGCTCGACGAACCGTTTGGAGCGCTCGACGCATTCACCCGCGAGGAGCTCTGGTGCGTTATCCGTGACCTTCACGCGACCCAAGACGTCACTATTGCCCTGGTGACCCATGATCTGCGCGAAAGCGTGTTCCTGGCCGACAAGGTCGTGGTGATGAGCGCGCGGCCGGGCCGCATCATCTCCGAGCATGTCGTGCCCTTCGAGCGACCGCGCCAGCTTGAATTGCT
>Ga0208522_1001642_pt1 | contig 14245 bp, 22 predicted proteins | sample ETNtaG_25_FD_185763 | JGI IMG/M metagenome (GOLD analysis project Ga0208522, IMG submission 185763) | Marine microbial and viral communities from oxygen minimum zone, Eastern Pacific Ocean - ETNP201302SV86 (SPAdes) (version 2) | ecosystem: Environmental > Aquatic > Marine > Oceanic ... | reverse complement strand
ACCCGCGGACAGAGAGACGTAGAAGAGGGGAAGAAACCAGCTACTCGCGGTGGTAGAATTCCGAAGAGGCCTACTCAACCATCCGAGGAAGCAGTAAGTTCACTGATGGAGCAGGACCTTACTGAGGTCCGATTAATCGTCTGCACTCAACCAGAAAAGGTCAGGAGCGTCCCATCAAAGACCCCCGAGATCATGGAAATCGGACTAACAGGTGGAGACATAGATGCAAAACTAGACTGGGCAATGAGCCGTCTCGGTGGACAGATTGGCCTCGAAGACGTCTACGAAGTCGGCCAAGAAATCGACGTAGTTGGCGTAACCAAGGGGAAAGGGTGGCAAGGCTCAATCAAGAGATTCGGCCTCAAACTCCTGAGCCATAAGAATAGCAAGAGGAGGAGACAGGGCGGAAACATGGGTGACTTCGGAACCGGTTATGTCAGGAAGACCATCAGACAGGCAGGACAGGTCGGATACCACAAGAGGACAGAGTTGAACAAGAAGATTCTGCGGATTTCCAATCCCGATGAATCGGAAATTACTCCAGCGGGTGGTTTCCTGAACTATGGCGAGGTTCGCAATCCATACATGATTATTCAGGGAAGCCTTCCTGGTCCGGCTAAGAGACTCCTGAGGTTCAGAGACCCAACTCGTCCTAGAAAGATGTCTAGAGAGGTGGACGTGACCTACGTCAGTACTTCGAGCAAGCAGGGTGTGTGATTCAATGAAGACAAAGACATACAATCTGGTCAATTCGGTCTCCCAAGAGGAAATGGATGCAGGCCTACTAGCGGAATCATTCGCCGTGGAGGCCAAGGATGGAAAGGCAGTTTCTCTCCCGTCACCATTCACTTCACAAATCAGGGAGGATCTGATTCGCTCTGCAGTCCATTCGTCTAGAGCCAACAGGCGGCAGTCCTATGGTCACAGAGAACACGATGGAAAGCGTGCTCCGCAACCCGGTATGAAGCACTCCGTTGAATGGTGGGGCAAAGGTCGCGGAGTTTCCAGAATCATGAGGAAGACAGGCCAGAGAACAGGTGCACAGAACCCACATACCAGAGGGGGAAGGAGAGCCCACGGACCAAAGGTGGACAAGGAGTGGTCACAGAAGATGAACTCCCGCGAGAGGAAAATAGCCCGCGATTCCGCCATCGCTGCCACATGCAATCCTAGCACTGTTTCTTCCAGGGGGCACAGGTTCGACGAGGACCTGAGGTTCCCAATCATCATCGATGGTTACGTTGAATCGAGAGAGGGTTCGGACGAGAAGTACGACATCGAGTCCATTCCCACTCAGTACTCTACTCGCAAGTTCGTAGCCATGATGGAGGGACTCGGAGTCTCTGGAGACCTCGTTCGCTCCAAGAGCGGCCGGTCAATCAGGGCTGGAAAGGGTACAATGAGGGGTCGCAAATACAGAACTCCAAAGAGCATACTCCTAGTAGTAGCCCAGAAGGGCGGTTTAGACAAGGCGGCTCGTAACCTTCCCGGCGTTGATGTAGTCACGGCCAAGGACCTGTGTGCCGAAGACCTCGCACCCGGGGGAGACATTGGACGACTCACAGTTTGGACTAAGTCCGCGATAGAGGCTCTGGAGTGAGAATATATGGACCCATATGATGTGATTATCATGCCTTGGATTACGGAGAAGACCCTCGAGGCAAGGAGGATTGCAGATCCAGAGGGTGGCCACATGGAGAACAACAACAGGATAGAATTCATCGTCAGAAGAGAGGCGACAAAGAAAGACATCAAGGAGGCAATAGAGACTCTTCTCGATGTCAAGATTTCCAAGGTTAACGTTAGGATTAACAGAACCGGAAAGCATGCCAGTATCCGTCTCGCCGATGGATACGATGCAGAGGAGGCTGCGCTCAAGCTAGGAGCGTTCTAGGTGATATCATGGGCAAGAGAACACGTTCACAGAGGCAGGGGTCAAGCCCCAAGAACCGAGTTTCTAGCCATCGGTTCCCTGCTGCAAATAGGATTCCCCGAGTCAGCGGCGAGATTGCTGAAGTCATCGATCTGGTCCACAGTCCCGCTCACACTGCACCACTGGCCAAGGTGAAGTTCGAGGATGGGACGATAGCACACCTAGGTGCACCTGAGGGCGTTTCCGTGGGCCAGACAGTTGCATTCGGAGACAAGGTCTCCCTAAGACCAGGAAACGTCACTACGCTAAGCCAGATTCCAGAAGGTACTCAGATCTGCAACGTCGAGTTGCGCCCAGGAGACGGTGGAAAGATAGCAAGGTCGGGAGGCAACTCCGCTATGATTGATACTAGGATGGGCGACTACGTCAGAGTCCAACTACCTAGTGGTCGTTCGAAGGATCTACCCGCACAGTGCAGGGCGACCATCGGCGTCCTAGGTGGTCACGGAAGGACTGAGAAGCCCCTGCTGAAGGCAGGTGCCGCCCACCACAGAGCAAGGGCAAGAGGAAAGCAGTATCCAACAGTAAGTGGTGTCGCAATGAATCCGGTTGACCACCCGCACGGTGGTGGAAACCACCAGGCAGTTCACGGCCCCAGCTCGGTTAGCAGAAATTCACCACCCGGCCAGAAGGTCGGAAACATCGCACCTAGAAGGACCGGTCGTGGAAGGTCGAAGAAGGAGTAGAAAATATGGCAAGGAAGAGGAAACAGTTCAGGACGGCCAAGATGGCCAGACGCCAGGCTAGGAAGAGGCGATCAAAGATATCCGAGAGGAGGAAGAAGGAGTTCCTATGGAGAGGCTACACCATCGATGAGCTCAAGGAGATTCCACTTTACCCGTGGGGAAACAGTAGTGAACCCGAAAACGATGATTATGACCCCGATGCAATCTCAATCGCCACCCTGATGCCATCAAGAGTAAAGAGGTCACTTCAGAGAGGACTCAACATCGAATGTGAGAAACTACTGGAGAGAGTCAGGAACAGCAACGGAAAGACCGTGAGAACTCATTGCAGAGGGATGTACATCCTGCCTGAGATGGTAGGCTCGAAAATAGGAGTCCATGACGGACAGAAATTCGTAAACCTAGAGATTACCCCTCCAATGATTGGGCATTCTTTGGGTGAATTCGCTAAGACTAGGAAGTCTGTAACGCATACTGGACCGGGTGTGGGTGCAACTAGATCTTCCCAGCATGTGGCGCTAAAGTGAGGTGAGATGAATGAGTAGAAGACAAGGCAGGCCACAGAGCGGATACACCCAACTATTAGAGAATACAGGCGGCGCTTCTAACCTCGTAACTGCTAGGGCCGTAAACCTCGATTGCCACCACAAGCACTGCTACCACATTGCCAAGGCGATTAAGGGCATGAAAGCAGAGGTGGCCAGGGACTACTTGGAAGACGTAGTAGCCAAGAAGAAGGCAATCCCCTATCAGCGCAGGTCCCGGAAGGGAAGGGGAGGTAACACCATGGCCGGTCATAGGAAGGGCAAGATGGGGCCAGGAAAGTTCCCCAACAAGGCATCTCTAGAATTCATCAAGCTAATCAACAGCGCCATGGACAACGCTAGGCAGAGGTTCGATGACATCGATGCCGAGGACATGGTAATCACTCACGTGGCCGCCCACCGCGGACAAGTCGCCACAAACATGAGGCCACGGGCGAGGGGTCGAGCCACTCCCAGCAACCACTATCAGGTCAATCTGGAGATATTCCTAGAGTACTTCGGTGACGATGACGATGAAATGGGAGAAGAGGAGTTCTGAGGTGATCGCATGAAGGAGAATACAATTCACAAGATGATCAACCGCAATGTCGAGAGACAACTCGTCCGAGAATACCTGCTAAAGGAGACCGAAAGGGCGGGTTTCGGAGGCCTAACGTTCAACAGAACCCCTGAGGGAACTAAGGTCACGCTGCAAGCCGAGCAAGTCGGACGCGTCATCGGCAGAAGGGGCAAGGTCATTCATGATCTGCAACGTCGTCTGCAAGAGGACTTCAATCTAACAAACCCCCAACTCGAAGTGGAGGAGATCGAGGAATCCAGAACCAATGCCCAAGTCATGGCCAGCAGACTCGCTAGCTCTCTAGAGAGAGGGTGGTTCTTCCGGAGGGCAGGCCACAGCACCGTGCAGAACATTATGGATGCCGGGGCCAGAGGATGCATCGTAATCCTCAGTGGCAAGATAACCGGTGCAAGGCACCGTGTTGAGAAATTCCAGAAGGGACACATCAAGTACTGTGGTGAGACTGCACTAGAGTTCATGGATGTAGGTTTCTCGACTGCTGTGAAGAAACTCGGAACAGTCGGTTGCACCGTGAGGATTATGAGACCAGGAACCAAGCTCCCTCACGAAATCTCAATCAAGGAAAGGAAAGAGTCCGGACTCCCCGAACTGGTGGAGGCAACTGGATTCGTACCCCTAGACCTCGAGGAAGCCCTAGAGAGGGCAGCAAGGGAGGAGGAGTGAAATGACTCACGTTAGTTCTAAGGAAATCGATGAGATGAACTTGGAGCAGCGCGAGCTTACCCTAGTAGAACTGAGGGACGAGATGCTGCAACTGAGGGCGCAGCAGGCCCTAGGGGGCTCTTCATCAAATGCTGGAGCCTACAAGCAGACTAGAAGGAGTATAGCAAGGCTTCTGACGAAGATGAATCAGGTAAAGGAGGAGTGATATGGCGGGAATTTGTAACATGTGTGCGCTTCCAGATGACCTGTGCATTTGCCAGGAGATAGCCAAAGAGCAGCAGAAGGCGGTAATCTCAGTAGTTAGGAGGAGGTATGGTAAGATGGTCACAATGGTCGAGGGGATAGAGGACACGGCCATCGACATCGGCCAACTGGCAAAGATTCTGAAGGGGGCCTGTGCCAGTGGAGGGACAGTCAAGGGCCGAACAATCGAACTTCAGGGAAATCACAAGAAGAAGGCAGCAAAGGTTCTCGAGCAGAACGGCTACCAGGTGGAGGTGCGCTGAATGAGTCAGATAATCAACCTCCCTTGGCTATCCAGAACCTTGGAGGTCGTCGATTCAACCGATCCAACCTTGGTTGGCGTGTCGGGAACGGTAATGGATGAGACCAGGAGGACCATCACAGTCCAGACTGTTAGCAAAGACATCACCATGGCCAAGGACACTATCAGATTCACAATTGAAGACGAGGAGATTGAGGGTTCCGCCGTTGGGCAGAGGCCCGAAGACAGAATCGGCAAGACATACAGGAGGTCCTGAAATGAGAGATATAGGTGTAGACGTTAAGAAGCCCGATGGAGAGTGGGATGGAAGCAAGAACTGCCCGTTCTACGGAACTCTGAGGCTTCGTGGCCAGATAATCAACGGGGTGGTTTCGTCCCAAGGAATGACTGACACGATTGTCGTAGAGAGGCAGACTACCCGATACATGAAGAAATTCGAGAGGTACGAGAAGCGCACTAGGCGATATTCAGCCCATCTGCCCACTTGCATAGGGGAACTAAACTCAGGCGATATCGTACGCATCATGGAATGCAGACCGCTTTCCAAGACAGTGAAATTCTGCGTAATTGAGAAGGAGGCGAGTGAATGAAGGGAGTTGCTGGTAGAGTGACATCCGGCTTGCCCACACAGGCAAGACTCGAATGCGTCGACAATACGGGTGCCAAGGTGGTTCAACTGATAACTGTCCTGAAGAAGGGCGGAGTGGCACGAAGGTATCCAGCAGCCGGTGTGGGGGACATGATCAGAGTCACTGTCAGACGAGGCACTCCAGAGACGAGACGCCAGATATTCACTGCCGTAATCGTCCGCCAGTCCAGGCCCTTCAGAAGGGTCGATGGGACATGGGTCCAGTTCGAGGACAACGCCTGCGTCATCACAAACGAGAGGGGCGACGTCCAGGGTTCAGACATCAAGGGTCCTGTTAGCAGGGAAGCGGCCGAGAGATGGCCAAGGATAGCGGCTACGGCCAAACAGATTGTGTAGGTGATTAGAATGGTGAGCAAGAAAGCAGGAAAGCAGAGAATGTCCCAGAGGGATGCCCCTACTCACGTAAAGAGGAAGAGGATGCGGGCCCGACTAATCTCCGATGATCCCGATCTAAGACAGGTCCGATCAGTGACCATCAGGGTTGGAGACGAGATCGAAGTTACTAGAGGGGACTTCAGCCACCCGAATAGCGTCAAGGCAGACTCAAGAGGAAAGAGGCTCGGACAGCCAAGAGGAAGAGCCGGGGTGAAGGCAAAAGTCGCCTCCGTAGACACAAAGAGGGGATTCATCTTCGTCGATGGTCTGACTCAGACTACGGCTGATGGAAAGGAAGAAGCTGTCCCCGTCAACCCATCAAATGTCGTAGTTACAAAATTGTTTGAGGGTGACCCCGTAAGAATCAAGAGAATCGTCGATAGATCTACCGGAGGTGACTCCGAATGAGCAGAAGTCATCACAAGAGACTCGTTATGCCAAGGACTTGGCCACTGACTAGGAAGACCGACATCTGGGCCCAGAAGCCTAACCCAGGCGGGCACCAGATTGAGATGTGCATGCCACTCGGAATCATCCTCCGGGATGTCATGGGAGTTGCCCACAACATGAGAGAGGCGAAGAGAATTCTGCATTCCCGCAGCGTCATGGTGGATGGAAAGGTGGAGACTGACAGGGCTCGTGGAGTGGGTCTGATGGACGTTCTTACCGTTGGCGAAGAAAATTTCCGTTGCATCCTTGATACCAACGGTAAGCTCAGGTACAGGGCAATCTCAAAGAAGGCCACAGGAAGCAAGATTTGCAGAGTCATGGGCAAAACTACCGTCAAAGGTGGCAAGACCCAGGTCCATCTACACGACGGGAGGAATATTCTCATGGACAAGTCCCCCGACTACAAGACAGGTGATTCTCTAGTTATCTCACTACCCGGGCAGGAGGTTTCCTCGCACATCAAGATGAAGAAAGGTGCAAAGGCATACTTGACTGGGGGAAGCCACATCGGCGAGACCGCAGTAATCAAGGAGCAAGAGGTCAAGAGATCGTCGAAGCCCAACGAGACAATATTCGAGGAATTCGGGACCATCACCGACTACGTCTTCATCATCGGAAAGGAGACCGATATACCACTGGAGGTTGAATCATGAGCGATGCACCTAACTCGATGCGTTCCCCCTCCATCACCAAGGTGACCGTGAACATCGGAGTCGGAGAGGGAGGAAGGCGTCTCCAACTAGCCGAGAGAGTCCTAGAAGTACTCACGGGGATGACTCCCTCACGAACCCTCTCAACCAAGACAAACAGAGACCTTGGTACGAGGAAGGGAGCACCTATAGGGTGCAAGGTAACGATGCGAGACTCCGAGAAGGTAGAGTCGTTCTTGAAGGACGCATTCTGGGTCCGCGACCACACCCTTCCAGAATACAACTTCGATCACTCTGGGAATCTTTCCTTCGGTATATCTGACTACACGGACTTCCCCAACCAGAAGTACGATCCAGATATCGGAATCTTCGGTATGGACGTGAACGTCGTTCTTGAGAGGCCTGGTCATAGGGTTTCCAGGAGAAGGAGAAGGAAGTCGAAGGTTTCCGTCCCTCATAGAGTCGGGCGAGACGAGTCCAAGGAATGGTTCACTGGCAAGTTCGATCTGAAAATTGTGGAGGAGTGAATAGATGGCACGCGATCATGGTGAGAGGATTGGAAGAAGCAAGGGTTGCAGGCGTTGCGGACGTAAGAGGGGTATGATTCGAAGACACGGCCTGAGGCTCTGTAGACAGTGCTTCCGAGACGTGGCCCCGGATATAGGATTCAAGAAATACTCATGAGGTGATGAAAGATGCAGTTTGACCCATTAAATGATGCCTTCACAACGATATACAACGCAGAGAGCGCAGGTAAATACGAGGTTACGGTGAGACCAGCTAGCAAGCTACTTGGTAGTATGCTCTCCATAATGCAGACTTCGGGATACCTCGGAGAGTTCGAGAAGCTCGACGACGGCAGAGGTGGTGCCTATCGAGTCTCCCTCATTGGAGCTATCAACAAGTGCGGAGTCATCAAGCCGCGACACTCTGTGAAGAGGTCAGACTTCGACAAGTGGGAGTCTAGATACCTCCCAGCAAGAGACTTCGGGCTCCTAATCCTGACTACAAACCAGGGGATTATGGATCACTCAGAAGCGAAGAAGGAGAGGGTGGGCGGCAGACTGCTCGCATATGTTTTCTAGGAGGAATAAGAATGCCAAGAGTAGCAAGCGTGTCTCACAAGATTTCCCTTCCTGATGGAATGGGCGCAAACATGGAGGGGAACACCGTGACGCTAACTAAGGACGGCAACAACCTCTCGCGCGAATTCACTCACAACAGAGTCTCAGTGAGTCAGGCGGATGATGGCATCGAGGTGCACTGCAACCTTCCTAGGAGGTCAGAGAAGGCGATAGCCGGAACTTGGGCTGCGCACCTGAGGAACATGGTAAAGGGACTTGACGAGGGATTCGAGTACAGGCTCAAGGCCGTATTCAGCCACTTCCCTATGACTCTCAAGGTCGATGGTAACAAGTTCACAATAACCAACATGCTTGGGGAGAAGGTTCCCAGAGTGGCAAAACTACCATGGACACCGTCCGAGGTCCAAGTCAGAATCGAGGGCAAATCAGACGTCATAATCACTGGGGCTGACAGGGAGAAGGTTGGCCAGTCCGCGGCTAACATAGAGAAGGCCTGCAAGGTTAAGAAGAGAGATCCAAGGGTATTCCAGGACGGGATATACATCACTTCCAAGGGGGCATGAGAATGGAATACGAGAATCTAACAGTGGTTCAGTTGAAGGACCTTCTCAGGGAGAGGGGCCTACCGGTCTCAGGGAAGAAGGCCGACCTGATAGCTAGGCTCAGCGAGGGCGAAGAGGTCTCCTCAGAACCCGTCCAAGAAGAGTATCAGGAGGAGCAGGTGAGCCCAACCGAGGAACCGTCGGTCGAAGACGAAGACGAAGACGACTATGAAGAATCCGAATACGATGATGAGGGAGATTTCGAGGAGTGGGACGAGATCCACACGGCAAGGCAGAAACCAGTCCTAGACGAATCCACAAAGTCAGCACTCAAGATGCGCTCGCAGCAGAGCAAGAAGCAACCCAAGTTCCGCAGACAAGAGTGGTTCAGGTACCGAAGACTCTCCAAGACCGGCTACAGGAAGCCCAAGGGAGACGACTCGAGCATGAGGAAGAACAGGAAGTACCGCGCCCCAATGGCTCGAGTTGGATATGGCAAGGTTGCAGCGGCTAGGGGACTCCACCCATCCGGATTCGAGGAAGTCCTCGTACACAAGGCAAACCACCTTGATAATCTCGATCCCGAGAGGCAGGCAGTCAGAATAGGCTCTAGCGTGGGCAACAGGAAGAGATCACGAATCCACGACAGGGCCGACGAGTTGGGACTGAGAATCCTGAACCGTCGCCAGATTGACAAGAGAGGTGACCTCTGATGTTTATCTCCAACCAGAAGAGGATGGCAGCCGAGATAATCTCTAGGAAAGAGGGGAGGCCAGTGGGAATCCATAGAATATGGGTTAATCCAGACTATCTGAGCGAAGTTGCTGACGCAGTCCAGAGAGACGATGTCAGGCTCCTAATCGAGGATGGGATAATCAAGGTCAAACCAATCAAGGGGACGAGCCGTTCTCGAGCCCGTAAGTCAGCATTCCAGAAGTCCAAGGGGAGGAGGAAGGGGCACGGATCCCGCAGCGGAAGTGCGAATTCACGAAGCCCCCGCAAGCAGAACTGGATGTCTAAGATTAGGGCTCAGAGGAGGACACTAAAGGAACTCAGAGAGGGCGGAGAGATTACTCCTTCACAGTACAGGTACTTCTACCGAAAGGCGAAGGGCGGATCATATCGTTCCATTTCCCACCTCAGGAGCAACATCGAACTAGATGGGATATCGTTAGGAGGTGATGAGTGATGGCAAAGGGAAGAAACCAGAGACTTAGATTCAAGAGACGGAGAAACGCTGAGACGGATTACCACCGCAGGTCGAGGATGCTTCGCAGTGGGACTCCAAGGGCAGTTGTACGAGTTTCAAACACACAGGTCACTTGCCAACTCGTGTCCTACGAGAAAGATGGCGACAGGATACTAGCATCAACCACGGGAAAGACCCTCGTAGACTCACACAAATGGCCCGCAGACGCATCCCGGAAATCAGTGCCGGCCTGCTACCTTGCAGGATACGCTATGGCGAAGTCAGCCATCTCAAACGGCCACTCCGAGGCCATCCTGGACATAGGCCTGGCAGCCTCCTCTTCGGGTAACAGGGCTTATGCAGCCTTGAAGGGAATGATCGAAGCAGGCTTGGAGATCCCACATTCAGAAGACGTACTACCATCAGGTGACCGAATAAACGGTGAGCACATCGGAGAATCCATGTCCAAGGCAGTTGCCGCAACGAAGAAGTCGATAGGGGGTGGCAAGTGATGTCGGAGGAACCCATCGCGGAAGAGAAAGACGCACCAATAGCACCCGGCCTAGCAATGGCCCTAGCACCAGTAGATACCGAAGACGCACCAAGACGCCGTGGCCCCGACCCTCTGGCAGCGCTAAGGAACTGGACTCCAAGGACTAGACTAGGGAGGATGGTCATGAACGGAGAGATTCTGACCTACGAGCAGGCCATCGCAACGGGATTCCCAATCCGGGAGGTTGAGATAGTCGACGCACTACTCCCCGAGATGGACGACGACGTCCTCAGCGTGAACATGATTCAGAGGATGACCGACTCGGGTCGGCGTGTTAGATTCAACGTACTTTGCGCAGTAGGAAACGGAGATGGCTACGTAGGGCTATCCATATGCAAGGGCAAGGAGGTAGCCAGCACAATTCAGAAGGCCATCTCCCAGGCAAAACTCAATTTGATTCCTGTTTACAGAGGCAATGGCTCATGGGAATCTGCCGAGGGCCCCGGCAACAGCATCCCGTTCAAGGCAACAGGACGCTCTGGTTCCACGAGAGTCACTCTCCTTCCCGCTCCATCAGGAAAAGGACTCGTAATAGGTGACTATGGAAGAAGGGTCCTGAAACTGGCAGGAGTGGCAGACGTTTGGTCGCGCTCAGCGGGACAGACCCGGTCTACAATCAACTTCGCAAAGGCCACATTCAACGCACTGGAGGTCCTCGGCCGCGCCAAGGTCAACGACCAGGTACGAGAGAAACTCCACATCACGATAGGGAGGAGAAACGCATGACATACTTAGTAATCAGGGCCCGCAGCGATCGTGGTGTCACTAAGAAGATTCGAGACACGATGGCAATGCTCAACCTCACTCGTGTTAACCACGCAGTCCTCGTTCCCAAGACGGCATCCTACGATGGAATGCTGCAGAAGGTCAAGGACTACGTTACGTGGGGCGAGGTTGATGCAGACACAATCAGCACCCTGATCAAGGAGAGGGGCAGGATGGTCGGAGGACGCCACGTCACCGATTCCGAGGTCAAGTCAGCAAGCGATCACTCTACCATCAAATCACTCTCAAAGGCCATCGCCTCCGGCGAAGAAACAACCAAGGCCGTCGAGGGGATGAAGCCCGTTTTCAGACTCCACCCGCCAAGAGGTTCGAAGGGATGGGGCGGAATCAAGCGAGCATACTCCGTAGGGGGCGCACTTGGCTTCCGCGGGGAGGACATAGGAGAACTGGCAGCGAGGATGTACTGAGGGAATTACATGGTTTCAAGGACGAACAAATTCAGAGGAAGGAGCCGATACCACGGCCGTGGCAAGAAGGCTGGCAGAGGAGCCGGCAAGAGAGGAGGCAGAGGTAACGCCGGCCTGAACAAGCACAAGGTGATGACTCGCTTGAAGTACATGCCAGGGCACTGGGGTATGCATGGATTCAACCGCCACCCCGGACTACGAGTCGTTAACGCATCAATCAACTTGGGACAGGTAGCAGAGATAGCAGATGGCGACTCAATCGACCTCACTGAGATGGGATTCGACAAGCTCCTAGGCAGAGGCAACATAGACAGGCCACTATCAATTACGGTCAGCGAGGCCAGCGCCAGGGCAGTCCAAAAGGTCGAGGCTGCCGGAGGGTCGATCGAGACCGGCGGAGACGAAGATTGGGGTGAGTGGGAAGAGGAGTAACTTCTCCCTATTGGAGGCTAGAGGATGGTAAACAGAGGCCCGAATTGGTTCGGCTTCATCGCCATGTGCGCGATATACTGGGGCGCTCTCTACTACTGGGTGAAAGATGAACTGAACTTGGTTTGGCCTACTTTCGGGAATAATTTCAACATATTCTCTGCCGGGGGTGACCAACAGGCTTGGGCCCTGATACTACTTGCAATATCCATACTCTACATCCTCTTCGTTATGTGGGGCACGATGGCCGACCTCCCGGAGTCAATTAGCCAGATACCCGTTGTAGGAAAGTACGCGAAGGCATACGTATGGTTGGCCATAGTGATTGCATTCTCATACTGGGGTTGGGTCGACAAGCTCGCATTCGGATTCCTACTAGTGGGGGTCGTGCTGTTCGGCCTAGCCGCAGGTCTGGCACTGTCATGCCTACTCTACTCCGGAGAGGGAGGTAGTAGGCTCTACGGTCTCAAGCGACTAGTCGACGTGTACCCCAGCATCTCCAAACCAGAGGGTCACGTCAGATTCAACCAGAAGCTCTGGACCACCACTCTGGTCCTAATCATCTACTTCATGATGACCAACGTGATGATCTACGGGCTCTCGGACACCACGCTAGACGTCTTCTCTTCATTCAGGGCAATCATGGCCGGAGCATCCGGCTCGATTATGCACCTCGGAATCGGGCCTATAGTCACCGGCTCGATTATCATGCAGCTCTTCTCAGGTGCCAAGATTATCCAACTAGATCTCCAGGACTCGGCGGACAAGCAACTCTACCAAGGAGTGCAGAAGATCTTAGTCCTCATCATGATTCCGATAGAGTCCATTCCGCAGGTCTATGGTTTCCTGGACCCGTCACCATCACTGATTCTCGAGTACGGCGAGGGTTGGGCAGGTGCCTTAATCGTGGTGCAGCTCTTCCTCGGCTCACTGCTGGTGTTCCTGCTGGACGAACTCGTCAGCAAGTGGGGAATTGGCAGCGGAATCTCTCTCTTCATCGCCGCTGGAGTCGCCCAATCGACCTTCGTGGGGACTCTCTCTCCCCTGCCGACCATGGAGGGGCAACCGATTTCATTCGAGAACCCTCCGTCAGGTACTCTGCCGATGATATTCTACACGCTTAGGACGGCAAGCAACTCTCAACTCGTCAGTGAGAACGGTTTCGAGATGATGCTCCTTGAGCACGCAAACCCCATCGTGGCTCTGATATCCTCGATCATAGTTTTCCTAGTGGTTGCCTATGCGGAGTCAAGCAAGCTTGAGCTCCCACTAACTCACGGCAAGGTCAGGGGACACAGAGGACAGTACCCCATCCGACTCGTCTACGCCAGCAACATCCCGGTGATTCTGATGGCAGCGCTCCTCGCCAACGTTAACATGTTCACTCTCCTATTCCACAGCCATCCCACTCTCAACACGGTTCCAATTGTCGGATCTGAGGGAGCATATAGCCGATCGGAGTGGTTCGGCTCCTACTACGAGGGTTCGACCACCCCGCACGATGGTTTCGCGTGGTACAGCTCGATGGTCAATGGAGTGGGTGACTGGCTCATCCCGCTGCTCGAACAACAGGGAGACATCCATGGTCACTCCCTCGGTCAGGTTATGATGCACGTGTTCGTATACGTATTCTTCATGACTGCAGGTTCGACGGTCTTCGCGAAGTTCTGGATCGAGACCACAAACATGGGGGCCAAGGATGTGGCTAAACAGATCGAGAGGACCGGCATGCAGATCCCAGGATTCAGGAAGAACCCGGTTGTCCTAGAACGAATATTGGAGAGGTACATCCCCCCAGTAACTCTGTTCTCCGGTGCCTTCGTCGGTCTCCTGGCCGCGGGAGCGGACCTGCTTGGGACAGTGGGCAATGCAACCGGAACAGGCCTCCTTCTGGCCGTCGGAATCATCCTCAGAACATACGAGCAGATACAGAAGGAGCAGGCCATGGAGATGCATCCCGTCTTGCGAGAGTTCTTCGGAGCAGACTAGTGCACTTCGTAGGGGACGAGTCATCTCACCTCTCGTCACGTTCTTATACGGCATGAAGGTCGGCGAGACGCTGCGTCAAGCTGGCGTTGGAGACCGAGCACTTAGTGCCATGACGTCTTCCATCAAGCTAGACGCTGCCGAGGAAGTGCGGCCACGAGACTTTTCGTGGTTTAGGAGGTTAACCACAATTATGACTTGGCCCCCGATAGGGGGTGCAAGAGCAGGGTAT
>Ga0208522_1001641_pt1 | contig 14247 bp, 12 predicted proteins | sample ETNtaG_25_FD_185763 | JGI IMG/M metagenome (GOLD analysis project Ga0208522, IMG submission 185763) | Marine microbial and viral communities from oxygen minimum zone, Eastern Pacific Ocean - ETNP201302SV86 (SPAdes) (version 2) | ecosystem: Environmental > Aquatic > Marine > Oceanic ... | reverse complement strand
ATAAATCATACTGAATACCGGGATGTAATGCACACTATCATCTCATTTTTCAGGGAGCGGCTTGAATATACAGAGTCAAATGGAATTCAAAAAAGCCAGATTGTAATTGACCCGGGAATGGGTTATTTCATCAGTGGAAATGCAAAACACAGTTTTGAGGTCATACGCAGGATTTCTGAACTTCATGAATTTGATTTACCCCTGCTTCTTGGACCTTCAAGAAAGTCATTCCTTGCAGAAGTTTCAAGTGGGCGCATTTTAAATTTTTCTGAAAGGGATTTTCCCTGTGCGCTGGTTTCCAGCATTGCCCTCTGGCAGGGTGTTTCGGTTCTGCGTTTTCATGAGGTGGCACAGGGACGTTTGCTTATTGACACTTTTGAGGCAATGAAAAAAACTTCTGCCACTTAGTTTTATAGAGTGCTGGAAGCAAATTAATGATTACTGAATCTCTCAATCAGTTTAAGAAGAACTTTTCTTTCTTGACAACTGAAGGCAACCCAATAGCATTGTTCAAAATCTGCCGATTTATTCCTTAAAGTGATCAGCCAGCTGCAGATCCGCTGGGAGTTTCATCAAGACTGGTACCGATATGCTCTGCCTTTGCCCCCTTCATTTGCGCAAGCAGGCAGAGGTAATTATAACCAAGTGTTGCCGCTGCCAAAGCAGTAATTTCCGCATGGTCGTAAACTGGCGCAACCTCAACAATATCCATTCCAATCAAATTCAGATCCCCCAGGGATTGAAGTATCGGCAAAACCTGGGTGGTACTCAAACCGCCTACCACCGGAGTCCCGGTTCCCGGTGCAAAGGCCGGGTCCAGACAGTCAATGTCAAATGTAATGTAAACTGGATCGTCAGGAGAGATGACATTGTGTATTGTGTCAATCACAGCCTGAACTCCGTGAGTATGTACCCAGGGAGCATGCAGAATGTTGAAGCCATGAGTACAGTAATTTTGTGTCCGAATTCCGATTTGCACTGACTTTTCAGGAATAACGATTCCCTCCCGTGCGGCCCGCAGGAACATGGATCCATGATCCACCCTATTGCCGTCGTCCTCCCAAGTGTCTGAATGTGCGTCAAAGTGAATAAGGGAAATAGAGCCATGCACCTTGTGATGTGCACGCAGCAGGGGATAAGTAATGAAATGATCACCCCCGAAACTCAATAGAGAGGTAGACTGTTTCAAGATAGTGTCTGCATGTTTTTCTACCTTCTCCACAACGTTCTGCGGATATCCGTAATCGAGCCACACATCTCCGTAATCCACTACAGCCAGGTATTTGAATGGATCGAAGTTGAACGGGAAAGCATCCAGTGAGGCAAGCTCTGTAGAGGCTGATCTGATTCCGCGTGGTCCGAAGCGGGCCCCGGGGCGGTTGCTGGTGGCACAATCATAAGGAATCCCTGTCACGGCAACATCGACACCGGTTAAGTCACGCGAGTACTTGCGCCGAAGAAAACTGAGCGCACCAGAATATGTCATGTCATTTGAGCGGCTATTTAAATCTTCCCGGCGGAAAGCACCATCACCCACTGTTTTCATAAATCTCCTGTTGACAAATCATTTCCAAGTAATTTTAAATATTTCTTAACACATGGATTTTATTGATATTTTCAGTTTCCTTACATTAGGACAAATATTAATTCAAACAACCACGCTCTCTCTCCTAAACGGCACCTCGTCCGGGATGTCATCTTCAAACTCTCTTGCAGCAAGGTGTCCGGAATGCACTGAAGCAGCGATGATACCGGGCGCAAAGCAATCGCCTATACACCGGAGTGTTTTTATGCCTGTCTCAGTAAGCTCTTCCTGTCTCGCCTGCAGGGCATGATAAAGTTCATCGTTGGGCAGGCGTTCCGTGACCAGCACCAGAGTGTCACACTCATGACGGGTACGTCGGTCCGTGAAGACACATGCTAATTCGACTTCTTTGGAATTCACTGAAACAAGGTTTTGTTGCGTTGCGAGTTCCACTCCGAGTTCAAGCAGGCGGGATTGGATTCGCCCCTGTTCCATCGTGTGATGCGTCCAGTTGGAAATGTCTGGTGCGGGAGTGACCAGAAGCACCTTATGACCCTCCAGTCGAAGTTTTTCTGCAAGCACGCCTCCCATGTAGTAATGCTCGTCGTCGAAAATTGCTATGCTCCCGCTTGAGGAAACTCCGTCCATCACGTCATCCGGTGTCAGTACGGTAATATTATCCAATCCGGGAATAGGATTGCGGTGTTCCCTGGCAACGCCGTCTCGCCGCCACCTCGCTCCAGTGGCCAGAAACACATGAGAATACCCGAACTTGTCTTCCACACTGAATTCGATAATGTCTTCTGAGCCAAGTTTACTTCCCCTGTACAGGGTAACGGTGTCCATTTTTTCAAGCAGGGTTTCCCGGTAATCGCGAACACGCCCCCATTCTACAAGTCCAGGCAGCCTGCTTTCCCTGTGCACGCGCCCACCTAATTTTTCCGAAGCTTCCGCCAAAATCACACGGTAACCGCGTTTTCCGAGTGACAAGGCGCATTCAAGTCCTGCAGGACCGCCGCCGACTACCAACACTCCGTCGTCGCTCTTGCTAGGTTCGATCCGCTCCGGATGCCAACCGCGGCGCCACTCCTCTCCCATCGTCGGGTTCTGGGTACAGCGCATCGGTACGGAAAGCCAGTCCCCCGCTACACAGATGTTGCAGCCGATGCACTCCCGGATTTCATCAAGTCGGCCCTCCTCGATTTTCTTAGGTAAAAACGGATCGGCAATTGAGGGCCGCGCAGCCCCGATCATGTCCATAAAACCACGTTGAATCAGGGAGACCATGGTGTCCGGGGAGGTGTAGCGTCCAACGCCAACCACGGGCTTGGAAGTCAGGGATTTGACGAAGCTGATATACGGTTCCTGATAGCCCTCCTTCTCAAAACGTGAGGTGGCGGAATCGTTCTCCCATGCACTTATGTTCACGTCCCACAGATCAGGCAGTTCAGCCAGCATCTCCACCACTTCACGTCCCTCGCTTTCACAGGTGATCCCCTTTGGTCCCAGTAGTTCATCCACGGCAAAACGTACCGCAATTGCACAACTGTCACCCACTGCATCTATTGTTTCCTCTAGGACCTCCCTGAAAAGGCGTACACGGTTTTCAAGCGAACCTCCGTATTCGTCAGTACGGTGGTTGAAGCGACGGGAGAGGAAGTGCATCAGAAGCGTCAGGTTGTGTCCGGCATAAACATAAATGAGGTCGAAGCCTGCCTGCTTTGAACGCACTGCTGCCTTACGATGCCACCTGCGAAAGTCCCGAATGTCCGACTTTGTCATTGCCCGTGCCTGCACGGGATCGTAGGAGTTAACTGAGGTCAGGCTGGGTGCAATCGGCGGAATGCGGCTGTAGTGATTGGCGTTTGAATAGCCGCCGTGCACCAGTTCGATGCCAGCCAGTGCTCCATGTTCATGAACTGCCTCCGCCATTTTCGCCAGTGCCGGAATATCGCCGTCATCCCAGAGTCGTCCCTCTACCGCTGAGCCGTTGTCAGAGTTGGCGTGAATTTCCACCTCCTCAGTACAGACTACTGCCCAGCCGCCTTCGGCCTTGACTCCTCGCATTGCTGCCAGAGTATTGGGACGAAGGTAGCCCATGCCATTACAATGCGGTACCTGGTAAAAACGATTGCGGGCCGTTACAGGACCGATTTGAACCTGCTCAAAGAGAATGTCGTAGTGTGAATCACGTACGCTCATTACATGTCTTTCCACAAACCTTCACGGCGCAAGTCCTCGGTTGCCTCAAGGATGCCCTGTTCGAGGAGATTGAACATTTCGTCAATCTGCTCTGAAGTGATGATCAGCGGAGGAGAGAACACGCACATGTTCAACAGAGGGCGCACGATCAGTCCCAGTGCCTGGCAGTGCCTGTCAATGCGAGCCCCCATCTCTAGGTCAATTTCCAGTGCGTCCGGATTGTCCGGATCAACAATATGCCCCTCTACACAGCCGATCAGTCCAGCACCACGAGTGTCACCTACCAGCGGCAGTTTCCGCAGTTCCTTTAGGCGATTTTGAAAGTGTGGAGTAACTTGTCGGACATGCTCCAGCAATCCTTCGTTTTCAATGATCTCCAGATTCTTGAGAGCAGCAGCAGCAGCTACGGGATGACCGGAATAGGTGTAGCCGTTTGAAAAGGATGAATCCTGTGACTGCTCCCCGGAAATTTCACTGAAAATTCGATCTGAAATCAGACAGGCACCCATAGGCACATAGCCCGATGTCAAACCCTTGGCACAGGTTATAAGGTCCGGTTCAATGTCAAACACCTCCTTGGAAGCAAACCAGTGGCCCAGGCGTCCGAAACCTGTCACCACTTCATCGGAAATGTACAGCACGTCGTGTCGCCGGCAGACCTCCAGACACTGCTTGTGGTAGCCTTTTGGAGGCACGATCACACCTCCTGATGCCTGTACCGGCTCGGCGATGAAAGCACCTACTTTATCAGCTCCAATTGTCATGATTGCTGTTTCAAGGTCCTTGATTTTATCCTCAAGATAATCCTCAATGCTCATTCCCTCCGGAAGTCTGCTGGGATTGACATCAGGAAGGAAATGCACCAGTTCTGAGGCAGTGTCCATCCAGTCCTTGTCGCGTGTTTTGCCGCTGACTGTTGCGCTGAGGTAGGTACTGCCGTGGTAGGATTTTTCCCGTGATATGATAATCTTTTTTTGTGATTTCCCCCTAACGTTGTTATAGAAATGCACAAAGCGGATAGCAGTGTCCACTGCAGTGGATCCGCAGGTGGTGAAGAAGACATGTTTCAGGTCTGCAGGAGCACGTTCTACTATTTTACGGGCGAGCATTGCACTTGGTGATGCACTCATGTTCCAAGGCGAGTAGTAAGGCATTTTGTACACCTGGTCTGCAATCGCCTCAGCCATTTCTTTGCGTCCGTAGCCAATCTGAACGCACCACATTCCACCTGGACCATCGATAAGCTTCTGGCCATTTTCATCATAAAGGTAAATACCATCGGCTGTTTCCGCGAAGGTACGAGAATTGGTCCCAACCTTCTTCATGCTTTCCCATGGATGAACGAAATTTTCGTTGTCGAAACTTCGAATTTGCTCAAAATTTTCAAGGCTCATAAATATTCCTGATCAAGTTAAGTTAGTACAGAAAGAATAAAAAAGTATAATCATCTCATTCAAAAGACAATGCCAAAGAGCTGATCCACTATCTCAGCAGTAAAGCCGATGAACTTTAAAATATGAAAGGTGGGGTAAACTCTAATATCAAAGCTGAATCAATACAGAAACTTACTGTTTTTGCATTGCGAATATTTTCTAATGAGAAGTCTTATCAGCTAAAAAGTTTTCTGGTAAGAGATATTTCCACCGTCCCAGAAGTCTTTGAAAAAATTATCCAGATTCCAGCTGGTGGTGAACATCAATGCAGACTGGTTACTTGAATCCTGGAAATCCCAGCTCACCCGCATTTTTAGTTCTGGTTTACGGGTTGCTTTGTCTTCCCTGCCAGCACTCAGATAATTAGTCACTTTGTCTGTGTCTGCTGCATAAAGTCCATATTCGAGATATCTGTCCATTGAGGTTTTGTGTCGTATAATTCCGTAAAGCTGCAAAGACCACAAATGGAAATTGTAATCATCGTAGGGCACATCAAGTTGGCGAAATAAATTTTGGAATCGGTCTTCACGCAGTCCAATTGTACCATGAAATTCTGAATTCAGAGGGTGCAGCCAATATAAGTCAGCTGATGAATACAGAAGCTGCTGCTCACGGTTATCCGGAGATGAAGATTCGGAAGGATTTTTTGTTTCCCTGCGTTTCTGAATATCAAAGCTGCGCCAGCTGAGTCCAGCAATTTGCTGTTCACCAAAATGGTAATCCAGCGTGGCACTGTTGTCTTTGCTTTCATATGAGACTGTCAGCTCCTGTTTTGGAAAAACCTGTTTGAACGGTGTGTCCTGAACGTAAATGAAGCGTCCTCTCCAGTTTTTCCAGCTGAATGCCCCTTCAAGATTATTTTCCACAGGATGAGGTGAGTAATATGATGTGTCATAAAAATTCTTTTCGTTATAATAAAGATCCTGTAACAATTGCTGAAACCTTATATAATTCCAGGGACGCTTCCCCAGTGTGATGCTTCCGCCCTGATCTGCCTTACGCTTGTCATATTCCGGCATTCCAAGAAATGATAAACCGATCAATTCAACAGCACGCCATTCAACTTCCACAAGATATCGAAAGGGTTTTATTTCATAAAATTCTTCCTGCCTGGATTTAAAATAAACTGTAGCTTCCTCCCCAAGCTGATAGGGCAGACGTACCTCCAGATCAGTAAATAGCAGGTCCAGCCCCATACTTCCACCAGTCAGCCGCCATCCTCCCTGGCTTTCATACCATTCATCTTCTTTTAATTTATGGAACTGGTAGGATTTTATATCAAGAAAATTTTCCTGATTAAGATAACTATGAGAAATTCCAGAGGCATCATCATATGCCCTGACTGATGAAGGTCGAGTTGCGACTGATAAAACACAACAGACAGTAATGGAAAGAACAAAAGTAGAAAGTCGATGCAATCTGGGAAAAAACATCTGCTTCTGGTCTCTGGTTTATTTCAGTTTTGTTCCTGTTCCAGCCTTGCCCAGGTATCACGGAGAGTCAATGTGCGGTTAAATACCATAGCCTCCGTGAGTGAATCCACTGGATCCGGATAAAAATATCCCAGCCTTTCGAATTGAAAAACTTCCTGATTTGCTGCTGTCATAATTCCAGGCTCTACCCGGGAGTCAGAAAGAACCTCAATTGAATCCTGATTGATATCATTGAGAAAATTACCTTCCGGATCATCACTCCCTGGTATCGGTTTTGCGAAAAGGCGGTCGTATAAACGAACTTCCACTTGAATTGAATCTTTTGCTGAAACCCAGTGAATAATCCCTTTTACTTTTCTTCCTTCAGCTTTTGCTCCGGACCGTGTTGCCGGATCATATGTACAGCGCAGTTCAGATACCCTGCCTGTTTCGTCGTAAATTACTTCATCACAGCGTATAACGTAGGCGTAACGCAGACGGACTTCTTTCCCGGGAGCAAGCCTGAAGTAATTGGGTGGTGGATCTTCACGGAAATCGTCATGGTCGATATAAATTTCCCTTGAAAAAGGTACTTTACGGTTCCCCATTTCAGGGTTTTTTGGATGCTTTGCAGGTTGAAAATCCTCTGTCTTGTCTTCAGAATAATTTGTAATGACGACTTTCAGCGGTTTTAAAACCCCCATCACACGAGGGGCTGTTTTGTCCAGAACTTCACGCGCGCAATCTTCCAGAACGCTCATATCAATATTGTTCTCGCTTTTTGAAATTCCGATGCGCTCGCAAAACAATCTTACCGCGGAAGCAGGATAGCCCCTGCGTCTAAGACCGGAAAGGGTCAGCATGCGGGGATCATCCCAGCCACTTACATGCCCCTCTTCAACAAGCTGGATCAGCTTGCGTTTGCTGAGCACAGTGTAGCGCAGATTGAGACGGGAGAATTCAATTTGACGAGGAATGCAAGGAGCACTTACCTCTGCCAAAATCCAGTCATACAAAGGACGATGGTCTTCGAATTCGAGTGTGCAGAGTGAATGCGTTACACCCTCCATGGCATCTGACAAGCCATGAGTAAAATCATAGAGCGGATAAATACACCACTGGTTTGCGGTACGCTGGTGAGGAACTTTACGGATACGGTAGAGTACAGGATCGCGCATATTTATATTTGGTGATGCCATGTCAATTTTTGCACGCAGAACATGGGTACCGTCATCAAACTCGCCTACGCGCATTTGTCTGAAAAGGGCCAGATTTTGTTCAACACTACGGTCCCTGAATGGACTGTTCTTACCCGGTTCAGTCAATGTACCGCGTGTCTGCCTGATTTCTTCCGCGCTCTGGCTTTCAACATAGGCTTTCCCCTTTTTGATTAATTCTTCAGCAAATTCATAAAGCTGTTCGAAATAATCTGAAGCGTAAGTAAGCCTGTCTTCCCAGTCATAGCCGATCCAGCGTACATCCTGCAAAATTCCTTCTACATATTCCTCTTCTTCTTTGAGCGGATTTGTGTCATCAAAACGCATGAAGCAGATTCCTTTAAACTCCTCCGCCGTCCCGAAATTAAGCTGAATAGATTTGGCGTGTCCGATGTGCAAATGACCATTTGGTTCAGGAGGAAATCGTGTCACAAGACGCTGATGTTTCCCTGATTCCAAATCATCACGGATAATGCTGCGTATAAAATCTGTTGTCGGCATTGAAGAAGACGCGCTGTCACTCATCTTTCAACAAGAATTAACAAGTTAGGATCATTTGGAAATGCAGCTTAAACGGGATAACCAACTGCACCTAATGCCAGTCCTTCATGCATGTTGAGCATTTTATCACGCCATCCATAGACAAGGTCATCAGTATTAAGCAGGGAAAAAGCTGAGATGCAGCGAGCCCATTGAAACGCACCAAACACAATATAATCAGAAAATCCCGGAGTTTCTCCGGATAAATATTCCTGTTTTGAAAGTGTTGAACGCAATGCGGTCAGCAGTTTCTGCAGTCGGGGCAGGCGATCCTGCCGATTTGCCACAACTTCTTCCAGTGGTCTCCCAAGCATTTTTTCTCGGCTTTCACGAAAATAGGATTGATCTTCAGGCCTCAGATTGTCGTGAATGTCCAGCACCAGCAGTTGAAGCATTTCCGGATGCAAAACCGTTTCAGCCCAAAATTTAATGAAGAGCACTTCGCCATGCTCCAGTTTCAACGAAGGGGAGTCCGGATATGCATTATCCAGGTATTTTGCGATTTCCCATGAGTCTGCAACAGTGTTATTGCCATCCATCAAAACCGGGACTCTTTCCTGACCTGAAAATTTAATTTTATCTTTTTCCGTGAATCGCCAGGGCATGCACTCAACATCCAGTCCCTTGTGGGCAAGTGCCATGCGAATTCTCCAGCAGTATGGGCTGAATCTCCTATTTTCATCAGCCCCGGCCAGATCGTACATTTTTATCATATTATTGCCTGATAAGTTTTATTTTAATAAATCGTATAAAATGCATTTTTCATGATTACATTTTTACACAAAAAAATGTTTCTTATTTTGACAGATCCGGATTCCAAGCTTTTTCAGGAACTTTGATAGTTCTTCCAGTCAATGATGGAAAAGGCGAATGCCTGAAAATGCCATTGCCATACCGTATTCATCGGCTGCCTCAATTACTTCATTGTCCCTGCTGCTGCCCCCAGGCTGAACGATGAAACTTATACCCCGCTTTGATGCCTGGTCAATATTATCTCGAAAGGGAAAAAAAGCGTCCGACGACAAACTTACACCCTTGAGGCTGGAAAGCCATTCCCCTTTTTCTTCCAGTGAGAGGGGTTCAACTGGAATCTCAAACAGGCGCTGCCAGGATTGCAGTTCATGATCTGTCATTCCTCCTTCAATAAACAATATGCGGGCATTTGTGCGCTCTACGCTTGCTGTATTTTCCAAAAATGGAAGTTTCATAACCTCCGGATGCTGTCGAAGATACCATGTTTCGGTTTTACGTCCGGCCAGTTTGGTACAGTCAACACGGCTTTGCTGTCCTGCTCCAATGCCTATCATCTGGCCATCCAGCGCGTAACCTACTGAGTTGGACTGAGTATACTTAAGAGTAATGGAAGCAATTATTAAATCACGTACTGCCTCTGCAGGAATTTCTTTAGTTTTGGTTACGACATTTGCTAACAAAGAATTCTGATTAATTTTAAGTGTGTTTCGCAGTTGAGAAAAGACTACGCCGTTCACCTCCCTGTACTCGATTTCCGGTGCTGTATATTCCGGATCAGCTTTCAAAATCACGTATTTACCGTCTTTTTTCTCCTTGATCAGATTGAGTGCCTCAGCATCGAATCCCGGAGCGATTATCCCGTCAGACACCGTTGTCCGGATTACAGCAGCAGTGCTCAAATCAACTTTTCTGCTCAGGGCAATAAAATCCCCAAAAGATGACAAAGGATCAGCTCCGCGTGCCCTGACATATGCAGTTGCGAGCGGAGAAAGGCTGAGGTTTTTGCAACCGTATACATCAGCTAACTCATCATCCAATGGGACACTTACAGCAGCCCCGGCCGGACTTACATGCTTGAAAGAGGCTGCAGCGGGAAGATCCAGAACTTGGTCAAGCTCATGCACCAGCTGCCAGGCGTTGAGAGCATCCAGCAAATTAATGTATCCGGGTTGACCATTCAGGACTTCGTAGGGCAGTCCTTGTCCATTCAGTGAATGGACTGCCGCTGGTTTCTGGTGAGGGTTGCAGCCATACTTCAGGTCGAACTGATGCAGATAGTTATGCGAACCTGAACTCATTTAATGCCATCTTAATTAAGTTTTGGAAGGGTTTGAATGAAACCGCCTTAATGGTAGCTTTTCATACCCAAAGACTCAAGGATTCTATCGGTGGAGGGTTCTTACAGAGTTTAAATGTAACGGCAGAAAAGATTTCTTCACTCTTAGGTCAGATGAGCGTGAAACCGGAACAGCAGAGTAATTTTTCTTTTAATGATTATTCCCAGCTGGGAATACCTGATTTACCTTTTTTTGATTTTTTCTCCTGGCGGGATTTTTTTGCGGAGACAGCAGTGTTATTTTTCAGCACTGTCTTTTTGGCTTCAGATTCAGAAATTCTCTTTTCCCTTTCCTGCTCTTTCCTCACCTCTTCCAGCCTTTCCTGAGCTTTTCTTAAGCTCAACATATCCTGGTAACGGTTGTAATAAAAGTCTGCCATGCGGCTTTCAGATATTTTATTGTATGCAAGTGCGAGATTGTAGTACGTGTCTGATTGACTGGGAACCAGCATTTCAACACGTTTAAAAGAATCAATTGATTCCTTGTAGTTGGCTATTTCGTAATATGTCAAACCCAGATTATAATGAAAATTCGGAGTTTCACTGTCTAAACTGATTGCCTTCTGGTAGTTCCATATAGCAGCCTGGTAATCCCTGTGTTTCAGTGCAGAGTTGCCTTCGTTAAAATATTTCAATGCGGATTTACGAATTTGCACCTCATTTGTACATGCTCCTATCATAAGTGGAATCATTAACAGCAAAAACAATCCGAATTTAAGTACAAGCGGCTTAGGATTCATTGATTTAAAGGAAATTACAGAGTGCATTAAACTTCAGTTAAGTGAAGCCCAGAAAGTAATTTTCAAAAGCTCTCCGGGCATACAGGCTTGATTTTGCTCAGGGCTTGCATAATTATTCTATAATATTTGCTTCTCAAACTTTATGGGAAAGCAATAATGCATAATTCATACTCAATAAATTTCTGATGCATCGTTATTTTTGTCTGTTTGTTTTGCTTTTTGCATTTCTCTCATGGAATGTTCCATTTGTGACAAATCAAAATGTTTTTTCCCAAAGTTATTCTGAACAGGACGAAAAGGAGGCCAAAGCGGAAAAGGAGCGGCAGAAATTTGTTAAGGAAATGCAGGCCCTGCTTGACGCAGCACAAAAATCAGGATTTTCTGAAAAGCAAATCAGAGAAATCAGCGTTACACATGATGGCAAGCTTGTTCACGTCTGGGATTTTCTGGAACAGGAAAAGCTGCGTCAGAAAAAAGAGGCCCTGACCAAAAAGAAATTTGTCACGCGGGAGGGATATTTGACAGTAATGGATATTGCCAATGAACTGGAAAGCAGTGAAACACGTGAGTTGGATGCCTTAAAGGACAGAAGCATTTTTGTGGGGGCGGAAGAAAAGTGAAAATTATTGCCGTTACAGGGGGTTCCGGTTCTGGCAAGACTTTATTCACCAATTTGCTTGTTGAACGCTTGCAGAAAAAAACTACGGTTCTTCCTCTAGACTGTTACTATAAAGATCGACCCGATCAGATCCCAAATGACAAATATGATTTTGACTCCCCTCAGTCTTTAGATTTTGATCTATACCATCAGCATTTAAATTTGCTGAACTCAGGAGAATCTGTGAAGATGCCTCATTTTGGCTATGAAACTGGAAAGCGTGAGTCAGGCTTTACAGAAATTATTCCTGAGGAATATTTAATTATAGAAGGGCTGCATGTCTTGCTTCATCCAAAAATCAGAGGGATGCTTTCCTTTTCGTTTTTTATGGATTCTCCTTTGGATGTGGCGGTCTGCCGCAGGTGCATAAGAGACATTCAGGAATATGATGTAACTGCCGAGTACAGTCTTATCCAATTCCTCAAGTTTGTTCGTCCAGCTTATTTTGAATATATTTTACCCGCAAAAAAACATTCTGATTTAATTGTTGAAAATAATTTTCAGACTCGCCTTGATTTGTTTATCGATGACTTTTTGCTAAATAATCAGTTATAATTCATCAGTACCCATTTTAGTCTGAAAATAAATTTCCCTGAAAATCTGCTTTTCTTCACAGTTTCGATTCCCATCTATGGATGTTTTCAAACGATATGCTATTTCCTTTTCAATTGCCGGCATAATTCTCTATTTTTTTACTATCTGGGTGGAAGAACAGAATGAGGGAATGATGCCTCACAATTTATCCAACAAAACTGAGGAAAAGTTAGCAGTTACTCTTCCACCGAAAAGGTATTATGAAAAGTGTCTGGATGTAAGTGAAACTCAACAGCTTGTATTCAATTTTGATTCTCAGGCCCCATTTTCCTTTAACCTGCACTATCATGATGAAGGTGAGGTATATTACGAAATCAAGGAAGATTCAGTTGCAGAATTTGATTTCACATTTAAACCGGAAAAAAGAGCATATTACTGTTTGATGTGGGGAAATCCGGGGGCAGAAAAAGTGGAAATGAAGTATGAATTAAGCATACAAAATCGATCCTCCAATTAATATAAATTGCGGGACATAAATCGACTTTCCACTTACAAAATGTTATCCTGACATAATTGCGAGAGTGGTGGAACTGGTAGACACGCAAGATTTAGGATCTTGTGCCGCAAGGTGTGGGGGTTCGAGTCCCCCTTCTCGCACCAGGACTGGATTATATAGTTTTATTTTACCAAGCTATTTATTATTGATTGCCTGACTGTTTCTGTTTTTCTAAGATTTCCTGGAGACGTTTTCTTGCATCTTCTCGCTTTTGCCTCCATATCTTACCTAGATTAAGTTTCGTCATTTTTGAAAAACGTGCACTGGAAACAGAAGTTTCCTCTCCTGCAACAAATATAACCCCTGTAGTAACAAGTTTCTCATTATCTTCAATCATTGAAATTTTTGCATATTCAAAATAACCCGACTCCAGATTTCTGAACAACAACGTTCCCTTTTCAGATTCCCACCAGCTGAAATATTCATCACCTCGCAGATAAGCCTTGAATTTAGCTCCATTTGGTTGAGTGATTTCCATTAGACTAGGCATGGCAGGTGCGGCAAATATGTCGCCAAAACCAGCGAAACACATTGTCATTGCAATGAAAAAATTCTTTATGAATTTAGATTTCAAAATTTTCATTCTTAGAAGCTTACGTCAAATGTCATTGAGTCACCTGCAGCCGAAATGTTGTTGATCGTGATTCCGGATGAAGTTCCTGAATAGGTTTTCGAATTAGGGTTTGTGCTGTTGCTGAATTCTGTCTTGTTCCCACTAAAAAATAGGTTGGTCTGTTTCCCGTTGTGAGACCCCAGATCCAGACCAACGTCTGCAGCTTCTTCAAGGTCAACAAGTTTATGAGTATAGTCAGTATTTCCTGACTGGTTTTCATCAATATGCCATATTGCAATTCCGCTAGTGTTATCATTTCCCCCAATCATATAATCCAAGCCGGCCTGATATCCATCGTGGCCGATGTTCTCCAGCATGAAATATTCCTTGGTTTTGCCGGATATATTAATGATTTTTGTATTAAAATTAGTATGGGTTGTGTGGTAGAGAGTCACTGATGAAGTGTTGGATGAGATGTTATCCGGAGTCTCAAATATCACGCCATTATAATTTGCAGTATTTCCATACCAATTATAGCACCAGCTTCCGCCCGATTTGTACTTGTTCCAGGCCATTAAATGTACCGGAGAGGCTCCAGCATTTTCTCCTTGTTTTCTTCCCCAGCTGCCACCACTCATTAATCCAAATGAACCAATACCAGCACCGGTTGATGAGGTATCATAAAGATCCGGATAACAGAAAATTGCATGTCCCAGCTCATGTGCTACAATGCCGATAGTCGCGTCATGGTTCCAATGCCTCTCTCCAAAAGTTGAGTATCCCTGATA
>Ga0208522_1001628_pt1 | contig 14308 bp, 9 predicted proteins | sample ETNtaG_25_FD_185763 | JGI IMG/M metagenome (GOLD analysis project Ga0208522, IMG submission 185763) | Marine microbial and viral communities from oxygen minimum zone, Eastern Pacific Ocean - ETNP201302SV86 (SPAdes) (version 2) | ecosystem: Environmental > Aquatic > Marine > Oceanic ... | reverse complement strand
ATCCGGCTCCAGTCCGATCAAATGTTCAAAGCTCCATAGATGACTCAGCAAGCTTCCGAGGAATCCAGCCAGCAACATGAGCGGTACCGTGCGTATGACGATGTAACGGAAGCTTGTCCAATAGTCGCGGGCCGCCCCCGAAATAGAAGAAGACCATGAACCGGAGAATCCGGTTTCAATCTCGCACACTTCATTAACCGGCGGAATGGTTACAGGATTTTTTGGAGCGGGGTTCACTCGAGATAGAAAAGGAACGGTGATCAATATAAGCACAAACGTGGCCGCCAGTTTTAGCAATGCCATGTACAAAGGGAAGATGGTAAATACCATTGTCAGGACAACGATGTTCAGAGTGGGCGAACTGAACATGACCGCCAGCGCAGTTTCCACCTTACGGCTCGCCTCATAAATCCCTTTGGCAATGGGAGCGACGCAATTCACGCACACACCGAGCGGTGTTCCCACCAGCATTCCCATGAAACTGTTTTTGAAACGCCTGTCTGAAGAAGTTGTTGGAAGGTAACTGAGTAACGTTAGAAAAGCCCCGGCCAATACAAGACCAAACGCCATTCCCCGCCAGTTGGTCTCATACCAGTTGAGTGTGGTGTAATACACCTTCTCATAAAGGGGTGCCTTTGCCGATACCTTGAAATGTGCTTCATGCGTCATCGGGTCGTCGAAGGCGGCGGTGCCCGACATAGCAGCTTTGTTACTGAGAGCCGGATACCTCGACGTTCCCCAGAAACACAGCATCACCCCTAGGATGAAAACGATCAATACAATGGCGCGACGGTTTTTTAGCATAATGAGAATTAAGTGGAAGGCTTTCGACAAGCTCTGAGCCACAACTTTATAAATCCCCCCCCCCTAACTCCTTCCCTTACTAAGGGGAGGTCAGGTGGGGTTTAGCACTTCGACACAAATATACGAAAGCGACAATTCACTCGCAACAAAACAAAAAAGCCCGACGGTCAAAACCGCCGGGCAATTTTCAAGAATATTTTATGGAATCAATGTGATCCTTCGTCATGCGAATGAGAGGACCCCTCTTCATGTTGCATACCGCCGCCGCCAGAGCCTCCTCCCATCATGGGGTTTCGAGCTGAGCGGCCCAGGGATTCATTAGCGTGTTTCAACGCTTCGTTATAATGCTTCAACGCTTCGCGTGCGTGCTGGATGGCAACACCCCCATGCGATTTAAGGTCCTGTCCCGCGTCCGGCATTTTTAGTCCAAACTCCAAGTGTTTTATCATCTCCTCAAGGTGAAGATAGCCTTCCTCGCCGTGGCCCAGTCCGACACTGGCATGACCACCCGCCTGTGCAGACGCATTCTGCGTTCCCATGAATGAAATCGCGACTAACATGAAAACGGCAATATAAAATTTTTTCCACTGAGTCATAAAACCTCCAGTATGCAAATCAAAAATATTTCATATAAATCCCATACTATAATATCTGCTAAATAAAACTACATGTCAACCGCCAAGAAGCGGACAAAAAAAGCCCCTGGACGAATCGTCCGGAGACCCATTTAAACTTTTTATTTCAGATTAGACCTGCGTACGCATCACCTCCTGATAAGCTCCCACGATCTTGTTACGCACCTGCATAGTCAAACGAAAAGCAAGATCGGCATTGTTAACTGCGATCATCGTTTCGCGAATATTGCGAGTCTTACCCGTAGCGAAATCCTCGATAGCCGCATCCGCTTCCTTCTGCAGGTCGTTGACTTGATCAAGCGAATCGGCAAGAGAATCGGTAAAAGACGGATCGCCCTCATCCCCCTGCCAAGTTTCGCCGCATCATTAAGAGTGTTAAATGAATTTTCATCATTCAATGAAGAAACAGACATAATCTCCTCCAATGGAAAAAGGTTATGCACACCCCTCTTCCCCCTTGAAAATAAAGGATTTTCGTGTAAAAATATCGGGCTATGTATGTTTTCTACTCACTTATGATTATCTAAAATGAATCAAAATCTTGAAAATTTAGCGGTTCGAGTTCAGGGGTTCGGTAAGGAGAATCTGTCGGATATCCTGCATTACACGGCTGTTGGACTAAAGCCACTTTTTGGCTGTCATATGGTCCGTATCTATCTGGAGGATCTGCATCAGGGGATTCTCATTTGTCAGTATGTGACCGGTCAGAAACGTCCCGATGAGCGGCAGATCACACAGTTTATCTCCCCCCGCGATTCGATAACCTCGCAGGCCTTTTACGAGAACAAGGTCATCCTCTCCTGGACTCTGCCTGAGGGATTTATTAAGTATAGGAATCCTTTTGAAAAAATATCGGGCATTAAAGCTTCGGTGGTATTCCCTATCGTTCATGAGCAAAGGCCTATCGGCACACTGACTCTGGATTGGCAGGAGGATGGGAAGTTTGTGTCGACCGAGCAGGTTGAGGCGGTGAGCCGGTTCCTTACAGATATCAGCGCGGTTGTGGACCGTGCCAAGCGGTTTCACCAACAGATTTCCTTTTCGCGTCACCTTGACCTGGCTCGCAAGAAAGAAGCGGCGTGGATGATCGTGCGTTCGGCTGTCAAACTGATCGACAAACTCAGTCTAGCATCGGTCCTGGTTCCCGCATTCACCAAGAATGCGAAACCCAGTTCCGCCAAACCGACTGACCTTGTAGAGGTGATGGCGGTTTATTCCAAGAAAAGGGAAGATGCTTCAACATACATGAACAAGGATCAAATGAGCGTTCTCAATGACGAAAATCTGATAAACCGTATCGTTAAATATGATAAATCACGCGGACTCATAATACGCGAGGAGAATCTGGAATCTCTATACATTGAAAACATCATGGATGAAGACTTCGCGCGAAAGGAAGTCATCCAGCAACTGGACATGGTTTCGCTGTATCAAATTCCAAAATATGACCGCCGTACGGGGCAGTTTATCTGCACAATCAACTATTACACGAGCGAAGCCCACCGGTTTTCCTCCTTTGAAAAGCGAATGCTTGAAGAACACGCCACCATGGTGGAAAAGAGAATTGAAAGTGATAGCTCGGAACATATCGAAATCGAGGTCCTCGGTGAAATCGAAGAACTGCTTTCTGACAAGGACGACTCGCTGGCGAATTTCCTGCATAAGATTCTGAATAAAATCTCCGAACTCATCGGCGCGGACAGTGGCACCGTCTCTATCCTAAAAATAATTGATGGAAAACCCTGGCTGGTGGTCGAAAATTCCGATGGCAGTCTCCTCGGTGCTAAGTCGCGTGGGTGGACCAAAAACAAAATACCCGCCTTGCCCGTCGGCGGTGAAGACTTACCGGATAACTTGAAATCCCTCAACGGTTATTGCGCTCACACTGCCCAGACCAACCTGATCTCAAATGTAATGGATAGGTCGCTAACCAATGGATTCTACAAAAATATTTCTCCTTCAGTTCGATCCGCGATGGCAGTGCCCATCATCCACGGGAACAGCGTTATTGGAGTCATCAACCAGGATCATTTCCGTGAAAACTATTTTACGGTCGAGCATAGGCGAATAGTACAGATCATCGCCAGCCTCATCAGTCAGAAGGTTCATAACCTGATGCAGATTCAGGAACTGAAACAGGAAATAACACAGCTTCGTCAGGATGTAGAATACCGAGACCCCAAAGTCTCTTGCTATTATTTCGGGAACGTTATCGGGCGCAGTAAAACCATTCATCATCTAGTTGATCGAATCAATACTGTTGTTGAGTCCGTTTGCAACCGGATGTTGAAATGGGACAGTTCCCAATCCAAAGAAGCGAATATGGGACTCCCCTCCCTCCTTGTCCATGGCGAGACCGGAACGGGCAAAGAATTTTTCTTTAACAATATTTACTCGCGCATAACGGAAATCTTCCAACAGAAAAAAGGGAAAAACTTCAAGCTGATGTTGAGGAAGACCAACATCGCCGCGTACAGTGGAGAACTGACTTACAGTGAGTTGTTCGGTCATAAAAAGGGCGCTTATACAGGAGCCGAGTTCAACCGGCAAGGCATCCTGGAAGAAGCCAATGGAGGGGTAGTTTTCCTTGATGAAATAGGGGATGCCGACCCTAAGACCCAGGTTCAGCTCCTGCGGTTCCTTGACACCGGTGTATTCATGCGACTTGGCGAGAACCAGCCCAAATATTCCCGTATCTTTCTAATCGCCGCGACTAATAAGAATCTGCGTAAGGAAATAGAGGCTGGCCGTTTCCGTGAGGACCTCTATCATCGGCTGAACGCATTGAGCTTCCGCATCCCTTCCCTTAATGAAAGACATGAAGATATCTCGGATCTTGCGACCCATTTTCTCGGCATCCTGTTCCAGGCCTATAAAAAAGGAAATCCTGAAGAAGCCCTGCCTCATTTGGAAAAAGTGGCTATCGATTATTTGACCCAACACAAATATCGCGGCAACGTGCGCGAGCTGAAAAATATACTGATGCGAGCCATGATGTTCCGTAAAGGATCGATCATCTCACTGGGCGATGTGATGGAAGCGTGCCAATCGGAGAATCCTTTTCCAGTCGTCACCCTCGAGCAACCCGAGTCAAATTATATCGATACCATTCTGGATCAACTGGAAACCGGTGATGGCGATTTCTGGTCTCAGGTTCACCAGCCCTTTAAAAGAAACCGGTTAACGCGGGATGCGGTGAGGAAGCTGATTCAAACCGCCCGCAACAGATACCAAGCCAACCTGCCCGGTTTAGCCATCAAATTAGGCGCTTGCGGTGGACATTATCAAAATGACCCTGAAGAATTAAAGAAATTCACTAGTTTTAAGAACTTTCTGTATAAAACCGTAAAAATCAGCGCTCCGAACTGATCTCATAATCTTATTAAGGTGGACGCTACACTCATTTATTGTTAAGCTTTATAGTCTAGCAGTTGTTAAAGGTATCATCCCTGAACACAAGGGACCTGCATTGCACCTCGCAGAACCCCTAAATTTGAAGCGGAGCAGTTCATTCCGTTTAAAAAAACCATATTATATAATCCACAACAATTCATTCCTTAAGGAGATCCTTTCTATGGGTACAGCCCTCGTTGCCGAAAAATTCAAAGTTAAAGACTTGTCACTTGCCAATTGGGGCCGGCAGGAGATCATCCTTGCTGAAAATGAAATGCCGGGACTTATGGCCCTGCGCAAACAATATGGAGAATCCAAACCGCTCAAAGGTGCGAAAATCGCCGGCTCTCTTCATATGACGATCCAGACAGCGGTCCTCATCGAAACACTCATAGACCTTGGCGCGGAAGTGCGCTGGGCTTCCTGCAATATCTTTTCAACCCAGGATCACGCGGCGGCGGCAATAGCTAAGGAAGGTATTCCTGTTTTCGCATGGAAAGGTGAAACCGAAGAAGAGTACTGGTGGTGTACCGCACAAACCCTGCTGTTTGAAGGCGGACCCAACATGATTCTCGATGATGGCGGCGATCTCACCGCTTATGTTCACGATAAACATCCAGAACTGCTCGCGAACATCAAAGGCGTCACTGAGGAAACGACCACTGGCGTTCATCATCTCTATAAAATGATTGAAGACAAAACCCTGAAACTGCCGGCAATGAACGTTAATGACTCTGTCACCAAATCAAAATTCGACAACCTGTATGGTTGCCGCGAGTCACTCGCTGACGGAATCAAACGAGCGACCGATGTCATGATCGCAGGTAAAGTGGTTATTGTTGCTGGCTACGGCGATGTCGGAAAAGGTTGTGCCAAATCAATGAAAGATCTTGGTGCACGGGTCATCATCACAGAAATAGACCCCATCTGCGCACTGCAAGCCTCTATGGAGGGTTACGAAATCACCACCATGGAAGAAGCGGTCAAAGAAGGAAATATCTTCGTCACAACTACAGGCTGTAGCGACATCATCCGTATCGAGCATATGGAAGCCATGAAGAATGACGCGATCATCTGTAACATAGGACATTTCGATGTCGAGATTCAGGTGGAGACACTGAATAATTATCCTGGCATCAAGAAGCTGGAGATTAAGCCTCAAGTGGATAAATACACATTTCCAGACGGACACAACATCCTCCTGCTGGCAGAAGGCCGACTCGTCAACCTGGGCTGTGCTACTGGACACCCATCATTCGTAATGTCTAATTCATTCACCAACCAGACTCTGGCGCAGATAGAGTTGTACAATAACAAATACGAAGTTGGAGTATACACACTGCCCAAGAAGCTGGACGAAGAAGTGGCGCGGCTCCATCTGGGTAAACTCGGGGTTAAACTTACACGCCTGAGTCCGGAACAGGCCAGCTACTTGAACCTACCGGTAGAAGGTCCATTTAAACCGGAGCATTATCGCTACTAGAAATTCATTAGCACTAACACAAAAGGCGTTCCTCTTAATTGAGGGGCGCTTTTGGTTATTATGTCTCTGGTTTTTATAGGTTTTTCCCTTAGTTGATCTCGATTTTAAATAATTAGTACACATATCGAGGTCAAATAAGTATACAAAAACGTGGGAAGACTTATTACTCGCGTCTCAGAGTTCCTTCTGACTTGAGCTCAGTCCAGAAGACTTCGAGAAAAAGAATGCTGCTTAATTAACTGTTCACTAATATCGGGAAGATCATAGAGGTCATGCACTTCAAATCATTATTTATTTCTTTGATTCTTATTATTTCTCTTATTGGTTGTGCTGGCCCAAATACTCAAGTATGTAGCCCTGCAAAGAGTTTAGATTGCTCAAACCTCACTGAACAATGGGGGCAGTCAATAGACAAAGTTGTAACAGCTAACTTCCCTGAAGAGTTAGGTTACTTTAAACCTGTCGTGCATGAGGCTAATTTCACCAACGCGTGGGTCACAACTGGTGGTGATATCAACATCTCTGCCAACTTATTAAGAAGGCTAAACGCTAAGGGAAGAATCTGCGTAATATCCCATGAATTAGCTCACCTAAAAAGGAATCACTATTATTCAACAAAAGGTGTGTCCGTTATTACCTCAGCATTAATGACTGTAGCTGGAGCGTTTGTTCCAGGGTTAGGTTATTTAGACTATGTTGTAAACCCTGCCGTGACCAATTCTTTTGGGCGACAGTTTGAACTAAATGCTGATGAGTTGGCGGTAGAATATATTCAAAAGGTTGGGCTAAACATGTCTGACTACACAGAGTTTCTGTACTGGATGAAAGAAAACCTCAACAGAGCTAATGATTCTGATGAAGCTACTCTATTTTCAACTCATCCTGCAACACAAGAAAGAATAGATGTGCTTATGGAAAACTAGGGTTCAAGCACACACCTTTGTAAACACCTTGTTCAGTTTTAAACGAGTTATAGTCAAATCCGGTGTTTAGGAACTTGAGTCAAGCGGTGTTCCTTCTGGGCAACCAATAGGAACTACGTGACAGAGATTTCATATAACCTTCTTCAATATGCGGTTTTATCCATAGGTGGAGCCTATTAAACATTCAATAAAGCTTTCCGAAGGTTTACTCTGTTCTTACTGAGGATTGCATAAATAAGAATTACGCTTACAAATCAGCCGCGCATCGAAATCCTACCCCTTCAATGCGGTAGCCAGGATAGAATATTTTTCTACTTGCGGACCATCCGACAGAAGGATGACTTTCCCACGCTCCGCCACGAACAATTTTACTGCTCGCCGACCGCTCGGCCAGAAAATCCTGCTCGGGGCCTAGCTGGACTTCTTCTGTTTGTGGCGGAACCCATCCGGGCGGATTGTCTTTGGGACTCATGGCGTAATAAGTGGGATCGTGTGTATCGAACACCCATTCACTCACATTGCCTGCCATGTCGTACAGACCAAAAGGATTAGGAGGAAACGAACCAACTGGAGCTGTGTTTTTAAAACCGTCCGAAGCATCAGCGACTCTGACATTGAGTTCGCAGGAACCATCACAGTAATTTGCCTTCGTCGAATCATAATCATCCCCCCAATAGAAATTGGTTTGAGACCCGGCCCTGGCAGCATATTCCCATTCAGCTTCTGTGGGAAGGCGTTTACCCAAACTAATGCAATACGCCTTGGCTTCCATCCAGGTCACGCTATCTACTGGAAGACTCCCACCTGGGAAATGGGATGGATTACCGTTCATGACGGATTGAAATGCCACCTGCGTAACTTCCTTAGGATCCATCTTAAAGGAAGACACACAAACCTCATGCACTGGTTTTTCAAGAGGTCCGCCTTTATCGCTTCCCATCTGGAAGCATCCGCCTTCAACGGTAACCATTTCTTCAGGGGCTTCCGATTTCGCAAGAGCTATAATTCTCTTTTGAACCTTACCCCTAAGTATAATTACATGTTCACGAAGAACCCTTGGAATCCCGATGTATTTGATTCGAACAGAACTCTTGCGCAGGAATTCCGCCTTACCCGAATCCATCAAGAAAATTCGATAATGCTCAATGGGCACGGGTTCAGACCGCACGAATTCATTGCCAGAAACTTTGGGAGCGACCATTTTAATAATTGTTTCATCAATCAACTCCCCTTGCTTACCCTTCTCCTCACCATCCATAAAAATCAAAACTTTTCTCCCTCCGGTCACTTCCAGTTGAAGAATTTGATCAATGAGGGCATCGGCCTCCTCATATTTTTCACGTTGGAATTTAATCTCGGCCAAAGCTTTTAGAGCTCTGTAACCTTCAGGATTCAACTTTACAGCTTCTGACATAAAACTCTCAGCATCATCGAGATCGCCTCTAGCAAGAGCTTTATCACCTTCAGAAATAAGGTTTTTGTTTTCCGCAAAACACACAGTAGACCAAAAAGTAAACATTGCAATGATCAAGTAAATAAAAACTGGGGGACAAAAGGGTCTCATAAGGGATTATTTTTCAGGAAAAGGCACATCCAGGGGATGATTTCTTCACAGGCATCTTCCACCACCAAATGCCCGGCGTGTTCGACTTCGTGAACTTCGGCGGATGGAAATATCTCTTTCCATTTATTCAGGAAATGATGATTAAAACAAAAATCCTTCATACCCCATGCAATCATGATGGGCAGTTTGTTAAATTGTTGCAAGTTATTTTCGATGTTTTTTACGACCGGATAACTCTCTGCTGTGGAGTCCATGGGAATATCCTGCACAAATCTTAAATTTGCCACCCGATTTTCAAAGCTGTCATACGGGGCAAGATAACCTGCCCTCACCTGTTCAGTTAAACGCTCCTGATTCTTTAGCCCGAACATTAAAACTCCCTTGGCAAAGGCGTTAAAATAACGGGTTGCAATAGGTCCGATGAAAGGCTTTCTGCATATATTAATACGAAAGGGCATGTGCGAGGATAAAAATGCGGCGGTATTAAACAATACCAGCCGCTTTATCAATTCGGGTCTACGCACTGCGAGTCCCATTCCGATGGCCCCACCCCAATCGTGCAGAACCAATGTGATATTTTTCAACTCCAGGGAATCGACCAGTTTCTCCAGATTATCGATATGAATGGAAAGGGTGTAGTTATAATCTTGTGGTTTGTCGGATAAACCACAGCCAATGTGGTCTGGAGCGACGCAACGATAGCCGTCCTTCAATCTCTGGATCAGAGTCCGGTAATAAAATGACCATGTGGGGTTACCATGCAGGAAGAGCAAAGTCTCTCCCCCCCCCTCATCAAGGTAGTGATATTTATGGGGATTGAGATCGAAGTAACGCGAAGTGTAGGGATAGATATCTCTGAACTGATCAAAATTGCTTACCATTCCACGCCCAGCATAAGACTGTTTAGTCCACTCCCTATTCCAAGCAAAGCGGCCTTATCCCCCGGCTTGAGGCAACCTTTTTCCACTCCAAATGCGAGGGTAGAAGGCAATGAAGCGGCACCGGAATTCCCCAAAATTTCAAGAGTTGAAAAATCCTTTGCCGGGTCAAGTCCGAGTGTTTCATAGAGAAGCTTACGATGCATCTGCCCAACCTGATGACAGAAGACATGGCTCACATCATCGCTGGTCCATCCAAGAACTTTTTTAGCGGCATCCCAGGTATCTCCAGCAAGCTTGCAGCCTTCATGCATCATAGTTTCGGCATCTGTATTCATAAGAGGCGACCAACTTTCGCTTCCCGCGCCAGTTTCATCATTACCACGGCACAAATCGTTAAACTGAGTTGCGGCTCGACCAAATCCACCCAGAAGAGAATGATTGGATTTGGATAAATCCTTGTGCACCAGAAGAACACCCACAGCCGCAGATCCTATGGTGAGTGAAGCAAAAGATGATTTAATTTCGTTGCGGGTAAGATCAGGTCTGCCCAACAAATTGTTAATGGTGGTATCGACTAAAGGACCGCCATTTTCTCCGGCAACGATCAGTCCGGCACGGATCTGGCCCAACTCAATCATATTGGCAACATGCACCATACCATTGAGCACACCAAGGCAGGCATTTGAAATATCGAAAACCAGGGTGTCCGGTTGGAGCTTCAAGCTATTATGAACCAGCGAAGCAGTCGCAGGTTCCAGAAAATCGCGGCAAACAGATGCATTGATGAGGCAACCAATTTCCTTCCTGTCAATTCCCGAAGCCTGAATAACCTTCTCCCCAGCTTTTGAGGCAACCTGACTTGGAAAAACTCCTTTATCCCAAAACCGCCGCTCCTTGATACCGCTCATCATTTCGAGTCTGCCGTAGGGCAGTTTTAATCGGTCATAAATAGGCGCCAGTCGTTGTTCCAAGTCACCGGAAGTAACCACATTCTCTGGCAGGTGGCAGGCTAAGCCTTCGAGGTTTACATTTTTATAACGCACCGATCAAGCATCTCCAAAATAAAATTAAATCATACGAATTAATTTTTATAAAAAATTCACTCATCATTGATAATGCTGCTATCAATAACCTGCATCTTGTAATACTTCTGGTAAAGCCCGCAATTGGCCAAAAGCTGATCATGTGTTCCAGATTCAAGGATCTCACCTTTATCCAACACGATAATTGAATGAGCGTGCTTGATAGTAGATAAACGATGAGCGATCACAAAAGTTGTTCGATGCTCCATCAGATTATGCAATGCGTCCTGAACCAATTTTTCCGATTCTGAATCCAACGCCGAGGTCGCTTCATCGAGAACAAGGATGGGAGCATTACGAAGTATCGCCCGGGCAATTGCAATGCGTTGACGTTGACCGCCAGAAAGTTTAACGCCACGCTCACCAATGGTTGTATCGTATCCTTCATCTAATGTTTTGACAAAATAGTCAACATGCGCCGCTTTAGCCGCTTGCATGATATCTTCTTCGGAAGCGTCTGGTCTACCGTAAGCAATATTTTGACGTATCGTATCATTAAAAAGAAACGTCTCCTGGGTTACCAGCGCGATATTATTTCTTACTGATTGTAATGTATATTCGGCAAGGTCGACTCCATCAATCAAAATTTTTCCAGAAGAGGGGTCGTGGAATCGAAACAGAAGATCAACCAACGTGGTTTTTCCCGCCCCACTCATTCCCACAATGGCTAGTATCCTGCTTTTTCCTACTGTTACGTTTATATTGCTAAGAATATTGGCACTTCTTGATGGATATTTAAATGTAATATTTCTATATTCAATAGAATTTTTAAAACCGGAAAGCTCCAGAGTCCCTTCCTTGATTTTTTCCTCCTCAATGTCAAGTATAGAGAAAACTCTTTCAGCCCCCGCCAGGGAAGATTGTATATTGGTATAAATTTTAAATAGCAAGCGAAGCGGCGTGTACATCATAAACAGGCCGACAATAAATGCGATAAAAGTTCCCTGACTCACCGTATCGCTCAAGACCTGGAATCCGCCATACCACAGAATGAACGAAGCGCTTACCACACCGAACAATTCCAGAAAGGGTGAGGTAATTTCCACATACTTGACGTTCTTCTTCATCACCCTGAGAAATTCATCGCTGAAGCTATTGAACTTCTTTTCTTCCGCCGACTCCATCGCAAACGCTCGCACGACTTTGACTCCTGAAAAAGATTCAAGGATCGTTGAACTGAGGTCCCCTAGAATTTCCTGTCCCTTATGGCTCAGTTTCTTCAGCTTGCGCGCGATATTTCCTATCGGCAAAATCATAATTGGAAAGGCAACAATTGAAATAAGCGCCCAATCCCACTTGAGATAAAGTATCCAGCATAACAATGCCATTAAAGTAATGGCATTTTGAATCAACTCCTTTAACAATCGAGTGATCGTGGATTGCATGATACTGACATCATTCATAATCCTCGACATCAATTGACCGGTTTCATTATCCTCAAAAAAATTGAATGGAAGCCTGTGAATGTGAGCAAATAACTGCTCTCTGACACGAACCACCAACTCCCATGATATTGAAAATATGATTATATTTTGCGCATAGGACAATCCCGCTTTTATGGCGTACAAGAAAACAAGTGCCAGGGGAATAACCTTGAGCATGAAATAATCTTTTTCCACAAAAATATCATCAAAAGTTTTCTGGATCAGCGGAACAGGAGAGCTCGCAATTATTCCGACAATCACGGAAAACAGAATCGCCAGGGAAAGTTGCTTTTTATAGGGTATTAAAAACCGGAAAAGTCTTTTATAAAGTTGGATATTCATTACGAATGGATGGGGTGCCCACGAGAAAACGGGGCCTTATAGGAAAAAAGCCCCCAGACATTGACCCTAGATCAACGCCGCAGGGGCTTTTTAGATACGTTGTTAGTACACACAATCTTCGAATGAACTGGTGGATAATTTCCCATGACTCAGCTCAGGTCAAGTGAATGCTCGTTAAGCATCCACCTTTTTCGGTAGGAAATCTTCTAAATTAGCTCCGTTCGCAATGGCTTCTTCCATCATTTTAACGGAATCGCGAATGCCATCTTCACAGACCTGCAAAGTAATTTCCTTAATATTATGACTCTCTGCATATGACAAAACACGCTTTTTGGTGTTTTCCCTCATGAATCCACCCGGAACCAGTTCCAAACGCTCAATTGCCTTAGCTGTCCAAGTGTAATCATCTATTTTTGGTGCGTCGTCCATGTAGCCATCCAGAGCACTATTTTGATCGCTTTTCTGAACAATCTTCTCATTTAGTATCTGATTCAAAAATGCGGCCGAAATAGTTTCAATTTTCTGAATGCGCGCATTTTTCTCAACTCTGGCTTGCGCTCTTCTCCGAATGTGTCCATCTGAATACTCTTCCAGCCTGTCGAGAGCATCCTGAGTCCATTGCACAGTGACATCATCAAAAGTAGTCACTTTCTGGATACCGCCTTTTTCCTTTTCATCAGGCTTAAATCCTTCTTTCCAGACTGGAGCCAGATTTTCTCCTTCTGCGCCACAAACAAAACATTTAATAACATCTTCTTCCATGAAGGTGTTGCAGTGTTTACACTGAAAAGTCACATTAGTCACCTGAGCGCCATTGGAGTTGCGCCCATCATCGGTTACGGCAACGCTTTCTTCAGCCATTTCTACTTTGCCTTCGTCATCGTTATCGTAGGAGCGGGGAGTTTCATTTTTCTCCTCATCTTCACCAGCATGAGCCTGAAGCATCTCTTCCTTATAGGTTTTGAGACCTTCCTCGGTATTAAGATCGACGCCTTCGGTTTTAATTTTATCACCAATTTGCCGCATGGCCTGCATCGCTCCTGCAGGCAGAATTTTTTCCACCGCTTCGGTAATGATGCTTGAGGTGATCATGCTATGCCCTCTCTCCAGCGCATAACGAAGGATCGCTGACGTTGCCATGGGACGAACAAATCCGGGGATTTTCTGTAAACGTTCTCTACCTTCAGCAGTCCACTCAATGCTTTCCTCAGCCTGCATGTCAATCGACGGCTTAAAGACGCTACTGGATAAAAGTACATTGCACGGCACCAATCGCATGAGATTCTCAGCATTTCCTCCAATATCCATTTCCGGACCACTGTGCACACCAATGCGTCCAAGGATCAAGAGATATGGATTCTCTTCACGGGCGTACTGGAGAACTTTCTCAAAAACCTTACCATCCAGCAAACGGATGGTGCATTCAATCCCTTCCTCTTCTACAATTTTTTTTGAGATTTCCAAGTGGGCCTGATAAATCTTTGCCAGGCCCTTATCAATGATGTCTTCATGAAGTTTTTCCTGCTGTTCAAACTTGAATACCTTGGACGCTTCTCTGGAAAGTACTCCAGTGAGGCTGTTGAACATCGCGTAGTGAAAATATGGATCGAAAGTAGAAATGACTTCTAAGGGCTTGTTCAATTTCTTGGATAACTCAATTCCTGTTTTTAATCCGCCAAATGACTGACCACTGCCATCGACAGCAACAACAATCTTGCCACTTGAAGAGCGCTCGCCATGAAGTTCCGGGATATATTTAATCAGTAAGGTATCCGCT
>Ga0208522_1001626_pt1 | contig 14325 bp, 11 predicted proteins | sample ETNtaG_25_FD_185763 | JGI IMG/M metagenome (GOLD analysis project Ga0208522, IMG submission 185763) | Marine microbial and viral communities from oxygen minimum zone, Eastern Pacific Ocean - ETNP201302SV86 (SPAdes) (version 2) | ecosystem: Environmental > Aquatic > Marine > Oceanic ... | reverse complement strand
TTGCCATTGCCTATTGGCACACAAAATTATGACCAATAGCCAGTGGCGTGGCGTCGGATTGCTTGCTATTGCGTTATTACAGGCCCAGAGTCAATTGGCTGATCCTGAATTAGAATACCCTGCATACACACCTAAAGCTACAGATTTGATCCTGTCCCGCTCAAAATATATGGACCAACTAGAGGGTTTTTGGCTGACCCAGTGCATTGCTAATTGGACTGGATTGATAACGGAAATGGACAAGATTGAACCACCTTTTTATACGGATGAGAATTGGGATGGCCCTGATGAGCGAAATATCTGGGGTAATTTTATATCCACAACCGATACTATCATTGAATATTATTTCGTTCGTAATGGTGAGACTTGGGCTGCGGACGACGATACGGATATAGAGTATATGTACCAGCACCTATTAGACGTTAACAATACAAGTATATTAACCCCAGAGCAAATCCGTGATGGTTGGCTTCATCACATTTATTCCAATGAGGATGCACCCAATAATGAGAATTTTCTATGGGTCTCAAACGAGACCGCATATTACCTGATGTTGGAAGGCCTGTTGCCACCTGCTACGAGTACACCTGAAAATAATTCCCATTCTGAGATGATTGACGCACAGTTGACAACAGAGATATTTGGTCTTTTCGCACCTACTCGCCCAGATATTGCATTACGAATGGCTAACATGCCTATCCAAACAACGGCCAATGGAAATGCAAAATGGGCCGCAGAATTTTATGTGGTCATGTATTCCCTTGCTTCTTATGTAGAAAATGAGTTGAGTATGAAAGAAAAAGTGTTCTGGTTGGCCAAACAGGCTCGGAGGGTACTGCCTAATGGAAGCCCAGTTGCCGGGATGTATGATTATATAAAAGAATCCTATGATGCCAATCCTGATAAGAATGACTGGGAAAGTACTCGGGATGCTGTTTACGAACGCTACCAGGTCAACGGGGGAGACGGTTATGTGTATAACCAGTCCTTTGATTCCGGAATAAACTTCGCTGCCAGTTTGGTTAGTTTGTTTTATGGGGAAGGTGACTTGCCGCGAACTATAAGAATTGGATCCCTTACTGGTTGGGACTCGGATAATCCCACAGCGACTTGGGGTGGATTACTGGGCTTCATGCTTGGGAAAAAAAATGTGGAATGGGCATTTGAAGAAGACGACCTATCGGAAACATATTGGATCAGCAGAACACGCCGAAACTTTCCTGATAGGACGCCAGAAATGGCCGGTGAGGACACCTTTTTCCTTATGGCGGAACGGGGTATCTATATTATTGATCGGGTTGTTATCGAAGAACTGGAAGGGGGAGTGGACCTAGATAAGAATGTCTGGTATATACCAGATCATGGCGGTGATTTTCCACCTGCAACCCTTCTTGAAAGATGACTACTATGAAGATCACCATTGTAAAGTATTATTATTTTATGTCCTGATTATTCTAGGTGCATTTCAAACTAGATAAAAATATACAATTATGTTTTAAATACGCGATGTGTGGGAATTTTTATTCCTATAAGTCAAAAGCCAGGTCACCTTTTCCTTTGACAGAGCGAGTAACCTGGCCTTTTTCCTGACTTCTTTTGACTCTTGCGAGCCCTAAGCTTACCTCTACTTTCGTTTCGGTCTTGTCAGGCTGTGAGAGTCCTAGAGTTTGATGCTATCTCATTCTGTTCACATCTCACACTAGACGTTAATTGTATTCAACTCATAAATCAAGTATTTTTTAAATAATTTGTTATTTTTCATCCCTACATTTTGCTGGTTCGGTTTAGGGATATATCATCAAAAATATGTTCAAATATAACGCAATTTACTTTCTATTATTCTTGATCCAGGTAATTCATGGCCAAAACACTGTTTGTTTTGATATTGAGGAAAATCCAAATGCGAATTCAATCGCTTTCAGTAACTTTACTAAATACGTTCGCGTATTGGATTGTTTCAGCGTGTATGCCGAATCTTCTATTTCTGATGCAAAGGTGTTACATGCCGCCGCTGTCGCTGCAGAATTGCTGGATAATGATGAAGATGGAGAGGTGGATGATCCGTTATTAAAGGCCGAATTGGCTTCCAATGGAGCACTTATACCAATCTTTAGCTATGATGGTTCACCAGCCATGGATAATTTTTTTGATCACTACAATGGCGAGGGTGCCGCAGCTGTGTTATGGCGGGATGAGATCGACCCAAATAACCCTGGCTATTGGGGATTAGATGCTACGGTGGAAGAAGTGGTTCACGTTATCAATGCGATCGGCCATACTAACATCTACCCAAATGCCTTTGCATTGGAACCCAATTCATCCTTACTCACTACCGCTATGGATGTAGCGCGGGGTGGTCAGTTTATACAGCACCCCAATAATTATCCTCAGGAAGCATGGTATCACTATGATGATTATACTTGTGATTATGAATGTATGGCCATTGAATATCTTTATTGGTGTATAGTTACTAACATGGGTATTCTTGCTGATGCGGCTACTTGTGCCGGTATTGCCAATGAATGGGAACCTTGCACGCCAACGCTCTTTGAAGAAACAGATACCCTTATGCATGCATTGATAACGAACGATGCATATGCATTGCCTCAGTTAGCTCCGGATGGGAATTATTGTACTTCCAGCGTAACTACTTCTAATGAAACAAATTCTCATAGTTTTCAACTCCACGCGGCTTATCCCAACCCTTTTAATCCTGTGACTGCTATCAGTTATGAGATACCTATTGGAATACAGTTCACTGTACGCATATTTGATATAACCGGAAAAATGATCAAAACACTTATTTCTAATAAACAATCAGCAGGTCACGGCATTGTCGAGTGGAATGGTCGAAATGATATTGGCATAGCTTTACCTTCCGGTGTTTATTTTTATAGATTGTCTTCTGGTGATTTCACTGCAACTAGAAAATTTATACTCTTGAAATAAAAATATCGATAACCACATTAGTAACTATAATCAAATCCTAACAGATCCAAACGTCTTTCAATAATGAAGCAGTTTTTGATGATTATTTGCGGTACGTATTTTTTCCTTTACTTACTGGGGTTCATAATCCCACAGGAAACAAACCATCCCGTTTTACAACGATTATCAAAACCTGTAACAATTGCCCATCAAGGCGGCAATAAGGTATACCCCGATGAATCATTAATGGCTTTTACTAATGCTGTAGATATGGGTATCCAAGTACTGGAAGTAGATATCCATCGTACTAGGGATGGAGTTATTGTAATTAACCATGATCTAACAATAGACCGTCTTACAGACAGTAGCGGCTTAATACGAGAAATGTACTGGGAAGGGTTACAACAAGTGGATGGGGCATATAACTGGACGCCTGATGGTTTTACCTATCCTTATCGTGGTAAAGGTGTTAAGATTTTGTCCTTGAATGCTCTTTTAGATTCTTTTCCCCAAATGGTTTACGATATTGAAATTAAACAGCATGATCCGCCTCTGGAAAATGATCTCTGTGATATTTTACGCCAATATGGTGTTGCTGCTAACCAGGTGGTTGTAGCCTCATTCAACGATGAAACACTTACCCGTTTCCATCAGGCTTGTCCTGAAGTGGCTACGTCGCTTCCTGTAAACAAGGGAACTATTCTGTATGTCTTGAGCAGGATTGGGCTAGAGCGGCTACTTCCATTGGATGCAGTAGTGGCACAATTACCTCCCTATTTTTCTACAAAACTAGGACGATTGGAACTGGATCGGCGTTATATAAATGCTTTTGCTAAAGGCAATCGTCAAGTATGGGTATGGACTGTGAATGATTCAATTGAAATGAAGCGTATGTTTGACCTAGGCGCTCATGGCATTATTACTGATCGCCCGGATATTTTAATGGATATCGTCAAGTAAAACTCGCTTCTAATTTCCGGCGAATAATTAGTAAGCTAGAAGTATGGATTCCAGAAATAACTTCATATTGAATTAAAATATTTACCAATTAAATGGCAGATTTATAGATATCGTTTTACGTTTCAAAACGATGATGGTAATTTATTCTACAACACCAGTAAAGAATGAACCAATAATAATGACTTAACAATTCCTTAATATGATTCAAGACCTACTACTAGACCCTTCATTATTACCAGTCACCATCGTATTCTTTGTTCTGGTATTATTTTCTTACTGGCAAAAATTAACACGTTACGTTCCCTATTTAGCGATCGTTTATCTTGCTTTTTTACTGTTTACCATATTTTCGTATTCTGACACTACAGCATATCAACAAGAAGACAATAATAACATCGTCGAAGATTCCATGGAATTAGAAGTAATGATGATAGAGGATAGCGTTGTTCAAAGTGCAGGTGAAAATATCCAGGCTTCTACAGGGATGGAAGTAAAACCATTTGTGGCGCCCAAACAACCGCAGGATAACAAACCAAAATCAATATTTGTTCAGCGACTGGTGGTTTGTGAAAATATTGACCTGAAACAACGCAAACCTTTGCGTATAAGAGACGTATTTATTGATACAACATCCAAGATATACTGCTTCGCTGGTTTGAGAAATCCGGAACGATCCGAAAATATAACTCATGTCTGGAAATTTAACGGGGAACCTTACGCTACAGTACATATGAATGTAAGTGTATCTGATTATTTTCGCTGTTGGTCATACATAACTCCCCGAGAAAATTCTGCCGGCCAGTGGAATATTGCTGTTTTAGATGATGAGAGAAATGTGTTGAAAGAAGTTGATTTCACAATAGTACCATTTAATGAACCATGACCAACGATAATATCTTGAGAAAATTTTCGTTCATTATTCTTATTATGGTCATCATTATTTCTTCATGCGGGCGTAATAATAAGTCCTTTTCAATAATTAACATGACCTGGAAAATTGTTGAAAATTTATCCATCAATTTACCCGCAGGTATTAAAATTATGACTGGAAGGAATGATGAGCTACCAATCAATGCATGGGTAGCAATAATCGATCCTTCAGACCCTGACGTTGATCTGGATATTATTGTATCTGAAGACCTAGATCGTCGTGAAACGTTGACACAATTTTCCGGAAATAAGAAAGCTAGAGTCGTAGTCAATGGTGGTTATTTTTTAATGAACAAAACCCCTACGGAACATGTTGGCCTACTATATGTAAACAATCATACCGTTGCGCCGGCCACAAAATCCGTACTGCGGAATAACAAACGTTTTTTCACTGCCCGCGGTGCTTTAGGCTTTTCAGATGATGGCGGTATTGATATAGCTTGGGTAACAAGCCGCAATGACTCTTTATTTAATTTTGCAGAACCATTGGAAAACCATCCGGAAGGACCAGTGGATTCCTTTGATTTTTCAAAAGCAGAACCTTGGGATGTAGATGATGCCCTACATGCAGGACCGGTGTTGATGCATGATGGAAAGATAAGAGTCACATCTGATGAAGAAGTATTTTTTGGTTCATCAATTCCAAACATACATCCCAGAACTGCCGCAGGATACCGAAATAGCGGCGAACTGGTTTTATTGGTTGTGGATGGGCGGCAAGTGGATAGCCGTGGTGTTGATTTACAAGAATTGGCCATATTGATGAAGGATTTAGGCTGTGTAGAAGCGATCAACCTAGATGGCGGTGGTTCCAGTGCTATGGTGGTGGATGGTAAACTATTGAATCGGCCAGCGGGAACCTCTATCCAGCGTGAGGTTATGTCTGCTATCGCTGTATCGGTAAATTAATAACGATACCTTTCAAAATATGAGTGAATCACATCGCATTTCCATGTTAGGCACAGGAATTATTTCTGAAAAGATCTTATAAATCATTTATTTTGAATCGATGAACTACCTACGCAGACTTTATGACTGGGTTTTACACTGGGCTGAAACAAAGTATGGTGTCCCAGCCCTGTTTGTACTAGCATTAGCTGAGTCATCCTTTTTTCCCATACCACCCGATGTACTTTTGATTCCCCTAGCTCTTGGTGCTCGATCAAAAGCCTTGCGCTTTGCATTGGTCTGTAGTGTGGCTAGTATCGTTGGCGGCATGGTAGGGTATGGTATCGGTTATTTTTCATGGTGGAATGGAACTGAATCTTATTCAGCGGTTGCTATGTTCTTTTTTAATCATATTCCAGGTTTTTCTGAACAGGTCTTCATCAATATTCAGAAAAAATACGAGATTTATAATTTTCTGATCGTTTTCACAGCCGGTTTTACACCGATACCCTTCAAGATTATTACCATTTCTGCTGGTGCATTTAGCGTCAATTTCCCTATGTTTCTACTGGCTTCAACCATTAGTCGCTCGGCTCGTTTTTTTCTTGTTGCATTGTTAATTCGTCAATTTGGTGAACCGATTACTGCATTCATTGATAAGTATTTCAATATTTTGTCGATCATATTCACCATTTTACTGATCGGCGGATTTCTGGTGCTGAAAGCACTGATTTAGCTATTTCAGTTTGAATAGCAAATAAAGTAGATTGCCCATCGCATCATGGTTCCAGGATTAATTATTTCGGGGTGTAGCGCAGCCCGGTTAGCGCGCGTCGTTCGGGACGACGAGGTCGAAGGTTCAAATCCTTTCACCCCGACATAACAGTTATGAGCAAGAAATACGATCATTTAACCATAGAACCTAAGTGGCAGCAATACTGGGATAAAAATAAGACCTTTAAGGTCGAGCTGGATCCGAATAAGCCCAAGTATTACATCCTGGACATGTTTCCCTATCCATCGGGAGAGGGGCTTCACGTAGGGCACCCTTTGGGCTATACAGCCACTGACATTTTGGCCCGGTATAAACGGATGCGAGGATTTAATGTGCTTCACCCTATGGGTTGGGATGCATTTGGACTGCCGGCAGAGCAATATGCTGTGGAAACAGGCACTCATCCAGCTGAAACTACAGCCAATAACATAAAACGTTTTAAATCGCAGATCAAGAGCTTGGGGTTTTCCTACGATTGGGATCGGGAGATTAACACCACCGACCCAAATTATTACAAGTGGACGCAGTGGATTTTCTTGCAACTCTATAACCGTGGCCTAGCTTACCAGGATGAGGTACCTGTTAATTGGTGTCAGGAATTGGGCACTGTGTTAGCTAACGAGGAAGTAATAGATGGAAAATCAGAGCGGGGCGGACATCCTGTGGTTAGAAAACCGATGCGCCAGTGGGTGTTTCGCATCACCGAATACGCTGAATCGTTGTTAGCTGGTCTCGATGATGTAGATTGGCCCGAGAGCGTAAAAGAATTGCAGCGTAATTGGATCGGACGCTCGGATGGATCCAATGTTAATTTTGAATTACCATCTATAAATGAAACAATAAGTGTATTTACAACAAGACCAGATACGCTTTTTGGGGCCACATATATGGTATTAGCACCAGAGCATCCGCTAGTTAAAATACTGACTACAGAAAAAGCAAATAAATTGGTTAATCATTATATCGAATTGACTGCCGGAAAATCAGATTTGGATAGAGGAGAATTGAATAAAGAAAAAACCGGTGTTTTTACTGGTGCCCACGCAATAAATCCACTGAATAACGAGGAAATTCCCATTTGGATATCAGATTATGTGCTCATGTCCTATGGTACGGGGGCAATTATGGCCGTACCGGGCCATGACCAGCGTGATTTCGAATTTGCCCAGAAATTTGATCTACCAATTGTACAGGTTGTTTCCGGCGCTGATATAAGTTCAGTTGCATTTACTGATACAGACACAGGATCCATGATGAATTCCGCTACGCCTGACGGTACTTTTTCTATCAATGATCTACCTGTGAAAGAAGCTATCAAAAAGACCATTAAATACCTGGAAAAAATAGAAAAAGGAGAAAGGGCTGTTGAGTATAAACTGCGAGACTGGCTCTTTTCAAGACAACGTTATTGGGGCGAGCCATTTCCAATTATCCATATAAACGATGAACATAAAGCTGTTCCAGAGGATGAATTACCTATATTGTTACCTAATGTCGAAAAGTACGAGCCAACGGGTACAGGTGAATCCCCATTATCAGGAATTACAGACTGGGTTAATACGAATGACCCAGAGACTGGTAATCCGGCACAACGTGAAACGAATACAATGCCACAATGGGCTGGATCTTGCTGGTATTATCTCCGTTTTCTTGACCCGAACAATGAGGATCGACCGTGGGATGAGAATGCTGAAAAATACTGGATGCCAGTGGATCTTTATGTCGGCGGGGTAGAGCACGCTGTACTGCATTTGCTTTATTCCCGGTTCTGGCACCATGTATTGCACGATTTAGGTCTTGTATCAACGAGAGAACCGTTCAAAAAACTCTTTAATCAAGGTATGATTCAAGGTGAAGATGGACAGAAAATGAGTAAATCCAGAGGGAATGTCGTCAATCCTGACGATGTTATTGAAGAATATGGTGCTGATTCTATGCGGTTATATGAAATGTTTATGGGGCCGCTGGACAAGTCTAAACCCTGGTCGATAAAAGGATTACAGGGTTGTGCCCGGTTTGCCGAAAAAATCTGGCGAATATTTAATGATACTGACAAACACAATGAACAAACAAATTCTAAGGAAACTACACGATTGCTACATCAAACTATCGCCAAGGTCACCAATGATCTAGAAAATATGCGTTTTAATACAGCAATTTCACAAATGATGATATTTTCCAATCATTTACAAGGTCTAGACACTATAAATAAAGAAACACTCAAAACATTTCTTTTATTACTGAATCCGTTTATTCCGCATATGGCTGAGGAATTGAACGCACAATTAAACGCATTTGATTCATTATCCTATACAACATGGCCGGAATTTGATGAAGTACTTGCCAAAGAAGACTTGGTTACTATAGCAATTCAAGTAAATGGCAAGTTACGGGGTAATTTACAATTACCTTTAGAAACGGATGATAAGACAATAAAAACTGAGGCTGCAAAGGTTGAGGGTGTTAAAAAGTACCTTGAAGGCAAAGATATAGTAAAAAAGGTCGTCGTACCAGGAAGACTAGTGAACTTCGTCGTTAAATGATTTATATGGATATATACAATTATACATAATATATATTATACGACATTTATGAATGAGATGGAAACTTGTCCTTAAATCGTTCTAACTGCCTCTTCTGTCCCATTACCATGACAGTATGATCTTTGCTAAGCTGTAATTCGGGGTCCGGATTAATTTCATAACTGCCATCCCCATTTACCAGTCCAACGATTATCAGGTTAAATTCTTCCCGAATTGTTGAATCCTTTATCTTCACCCCATGAAATGAATTTAAATTAGTCAGATTTACTTCATCAATCGCCAAATCAACAATACCCTGTTTAATGCTTAAGGATACGGTGTCTTCCAATTCAGGAGAAATCAGCAGTTCGGCCATACGATGACCACCAGCCGTATAAGGATTGACGACTTTATTTGCCCCGGCTTGCTTTAGTTTTGGTTTGTTATTTATCTGACTACAACGACTAACCAAGAAGGCATCATGATTTAAGGATCTAGCGGTTAGGGTAACGAACAGGTTGTCTGGATCGTTGTTGAGGCATACTACAATACCAGCCGCTTGGTGGATACCTGCTTCTTCAAGTGTTTTTTCAATCGTAGCATCACCTAGAACAGACTGGTAGCCGAGTTCTGCTATTTTATCTACCTTCCCCTGATCCAATTCCACAATGACAAAAGGATAGCTCTTATCATATAATTCTTTTGCAATTACCGCGCCCATACGGCCGTAGCCGCAGATTATATAATGGTTTTTCATCTTTCTAATCTTTCTTTTCTTTTGATTTTCTTGATATACCCTGAATTCGATAAGTTCAGCGCCAAATTCTGATATCATATACAGGAAACCGCTAACCCCAAAAATGATTACAAAACTCGTCCACAAGCGACCCAGATCATCAAGTGGATGTACTTCTCCAAATCCAACGGTTGTTAGTGTTATGATGGTCATATAAAAGCTGTCAATTAATGACCATTCATTTCCCCCAAAAAAGTAAAAACCCAATGTTCCGACTGTTATAAGGATAGCGAAATAGGCCAAGAATTTTGATGATTTCCTACTAAACACCCCTATATACCCTATTATTTGCGCACTGAGTTGGTCATCCAGTCAAGGTACGCATCAGAACCGTTTGTTATTGGCAATGTTATTAATTCAGGTGTGTCATAGGGATGTACATTTTGCACCTCCCGGTAAACTTCGGTTTCTAGATCTTTGGTGGTCTTGATAAGTAATAAAACCTCAGACTCAGATTGAGTTTGATCTTCCCACCGGTATACAGAAGAAATTTTAGGAATAATATTGACACAGGCTGCAAGCTGCTTTTCAACTAGTATATTGGCTATTGATTCTCCCTCTTCTACCGCTGACACGGTTGTGAGTATAATCGAAAAATTCACTATAATAAATTATTCAATATCGTTTTATTATTAACTCTGGGTAAAGTTTTTCATAGGTTTCTAATGCTAGGGCCGGACCATTTTTTAAATAATGATCAAAAAATTCTCTAATAGCTGAGTTGGTAATCCTGCGAATTCTTAGTGGATCTATATTGCCAGAACCATAGCGTTTTGTTACCCGGTTAAATTGGGAAAAGTCAGTAAAATCATAATGAGATGCGCCCTGGACGTCAAGCCGCAGAGACCAAGCACTATTATTCCCTGCCAACGTGTCCAGTTTCAAATAATTTTCTTTTTCTTCCCAACTCACCTGCCCAAGATGAATAAACGGTTTACTTAGATCACTATTGAGCACCGTTGAAGGGACAGGTAAAAACCAGGCATCTAAACCTAAACAAGCATCGACCCGCTCATCTGTTGATGCCACTAAAACACTCGTACCACCGCCAAATGAATGACCAAATACACCAATGTGTTCCAGATCTAGAATGTTTTTTAATTCTACACTGAGAAAATTTCCCCGGTCCATTTCATCGAGCATAAATTGAATATCTGAAGCGCGATAGCCTAATTGTACTCGTCGTAGAGCCCATTTTTCTTCTTCACTTAAATCATCGGGTATAGCTGTTTTGCTAAATATTGCTCGTCCACCTGGAAAAATGGACACACCGGCATCATAAGCGTGATCACAAGCAAAAACCACATATCCGTGACTAGCCATTTCTTCCATCTGAGTTGTGTTTTGGATCTTTATGCTTCCGATGCCATGTGAAAAAATTAATACAGGGAATTTATCATTTACCGGTTGGGCCCCTGACCATGAGTTTCCACTGATATTGCTTATATTTCGCATCAGATATTTGGGTATACCAAATCCACTAGAAACCATGTCACCGATCAATTTTTCATTATATACATATGGTGCCTTTTTATCACCTTCACGAGGCTGCGCGGGATACCATACGCGAACCATTATCTCTCGCGGGCCACTATTATCATCTCCATACCAAGCTGAGCGATCCTTGTCTACCATATGGATAATCTTAGTGCCTACCTGATATTCTCCAGTAGGTTTTGCCACATCTTCCAGAGGGATAAAAACAGAAACAAGGGCAGCGCAGGCAGATAACAAGAAAACAGCCATAAGAAAAATAATCTGTCTAATTAACTGCATTACATACTATAAAAACGTTCTTAGATAATAAATAATGTAAGGGTTGATTAACAATGCAATTCAGTTCGAATTGTGAAAAGTATTAAAGTTAATCCTGCAGATCCTTAAAATAGGACCTATTTGATTTGTATTTTCTTTTTTACTGCCTCAGCTCTTTCTTTTGATACAGCAAATGTACTATCAACCGTATAAGCCATCATGTAATAATCATGAGCTGCTTCATAATCTTCCATATTCTCGAGGAATTCTCCCATGGAATCATAAGGATTGGCGTGACCACCATTATTAGTAATGTAATCTGAAAATGCTTCCTTTGCTACAGTCATATTTCCTGCCCTCATATTGGAATATCCAAGCATATTTAAAGCAGGAACAAAATCAAATCTTTCCCAAATATTAGTATATATATTGGAAGCTTTTTCAAATTCATCTCTTCTAAATAAATTGCCTGCTTCCTGGACCATCACTAATAGTTCTGTGGGATATTGAGATTTTAGTCTATTAATTTTTGGAGTAAGGTCTGCTTCTGGATTTTCTCGTCTGAAAAGATGTAATTCTATAAGAGCTTTTTCAAAAGGATTTGTTGATGAAGATAAGCCATCAGCTATTTTTCCTGCTTCCTCACTTCTGGCGCTGTCGCCGGGCGTTAATACAAGGTATAGATAGGGCATAGCAAATTCTGGATCGATTTTAATCGCTTCTTCGAATTTTTCTCGAGCCTTATCCCAATGTATATTATAAAATTGCCAGACACCTGTCTTAAATGCAGAAACTGCATTTGCACTATCGCTTGACCATTCCATTTGTTCAACTTTATTACCAGCTTCTTCCTGCTCTATACGCCAAATCTTCCTTTTGGACATCGTAAAATCGGGATCATTTCTTAGCGCTTTATTAAAATATTCTTTTGCCTTTTGATTGTCCTTTTTCTCAAGATAATAATCGCCCATAGAGTCGTAAGGATTTGCTAAATCCCCTCCTACTGCTATTTGGCGATCTAATACAACCTTAGCTTCATTCATTTTTCCTTGTCCAGCGTATAGATAGGCTAATGAATTCAACGCATCCGGATTTTCCTCAATTTCTAAAGATTTTTTATAATAAGATTCTGCCTTTTCAATATCGCCATCACCATTTGCAAAATTACCCAGCAAATTTATATAACGTATTTCTTTAGGATATAGTTGGGTAAAGCTCTGCAGCCATTCGAGCCAATCCACTTCAGAACCCGCCAGTGATTCTACCATAGGATCAAGCATAGCTCTTTCACCATTATTAGCGCTTTGTAAATATTTTTCCCCTTCTTCCACTAACGCATCACGCTTTATTCTATCTGGGGTAATCCACGCTAAACAATAATAGGCAAATGCAAATTCAGGGTCTTCGTCAATTGCTTGCTGAAAAGTTTGTCTAGCTTGCTCGAATGCAAAATTATCCTGATATCTTAACCCAGTATTAATTAATCCAGCGGCTGCACTACTCGTAGTGGAATATTCCATTCTGTCGCTTATTTTCTTTGAACATCCACCTATAAAAATTGCTGTAACGATTAAGGATGCCAGAATAATATTATTTTTCATTTTTTCCTCTTATGTGTTATTTGTTAATGTACGCCCGACAGGATTTGAACCTGTGGCCTCTTGCTCCGGAGGCAAGCGCTCTATCCAGCTGAGCTACGGGCGCATACGAAAAAGAATCTCAACGAGAAATGGCGTTATTACAATGGCTTTTTTATTATTTAAATTATAATTATCTAAATAAGGACTTTTGTATGACTGAAAATCATAAACTATTTTTTAATCAACGAATTATACAAGGTTGTCTTTTTATGCTTGCAGTTATTGCTTTATATGGTGGAGGATTGCAAATGTATTTAGGTGAACCAGAAACGACTCCTAGACTTGATAACATTCATCGTTTTATGGCTGGAGTTTATTTTTCAATGGGACCTCTAGCAATTTGGACAGCAATCACTATTAGAAAGCATAATGAACTTATCTTCTTTCTTGCATTTAGTGTTTTTATGGCAGGTTTAGGTAGACTTATATCTATGAGCATTGTAGGTCTTCCAGGAAAGATATTTTTAATATATCTATTACCTGAATTAATTCTTCCATTAATAATGGTAGTATCACAAATTGTTGTAAACAGAAAAAAACACCAATTGGAACAGTAATGTTGGTTTAAACAAAAAAGCCTCCGAGAGGAGGCTATTTTGGCAGGGGTTTCCTATTTTGATAACATTATAACCGTGCACTCAAGCTCATTATCATCATTTTCTTCAATAATTTGAAGAATGGCAGTATTTCCACTTACAACTGCAGATCCACAAACCGTTTCTACATCAATGGATTCACCTTCATCATAGTAAATTTCACAATACGTCGCATTACCTAAGCTGTCTTCATGGTACGTATAATACCATTCATTTGTAAAAGCGTAATTACAAGTGCTGTCAGCTTCCCAATTACCACCGTCATCATAACAATCCGATACAAAGACACTAAGAATGAGTTCAACATTACCATCATAGACGCAAGTTGTGTCATTAACCATATTTCCATCTACATCATCACAGTAACTACTTAATGTTTGAGACACATTCAGCGAAGCTGTAGCTAATGCTTCGGTGTAAGTTACAGTTCCTGTAAAAGGCCCGTTGATGAAATCGTCTGTCTCTCCTTCACCAGAGCAATTGCCATTTTCATAATAAGTAACAGATTCAACTGTCCATGTACCCTCTAAACCAT